>Ga0181536_10002099_pt1 | contig 22892 bp, 19 predicted proteins | sample PEATcosm2014_Bin_41_FD_121105 | JGI IMG/M metagenome (GOLD analysis project Ga0181536, IMG submission 121105) | Peatland microbial communities from MTU Mesocosm Facility, Houghton, MI, USA - PEATcosm2014_Bin17_60_metaG | ecosystem: Environmental > Terrestrial > Soil > Wetlands > Peat | place...
AGCCAGCCTAAGAGAAACGCAAAAACAAGTCGACGCGTTGAAAGCTCAGTCAACCGGTGAAGCGGTTCGAGAAGAGGTTCGCAGAATCCTAAAGGAACAAGGCCCGGAACTACTCAGAGAACTCGCAAAAGAGGCCTAATCTACCGGCCTCTCTAGGCTTGCGGTCCCTGTTTTTGCAGCCACAAGGCGTCTATTAGGAGCTTTTAGAATCTCGTCGCCGATTCCAAGCTTTCTCGCTGGATAGGGATCTTCACCGCATTTTTCGCAGATTTTTGGTGGACTGCGTTTGTCACTTTCGGTTGCCCATTGTGTACCACAATTGACGCAGATATATGCCCACTCAAAGCCGGATAGCCTAGACACCTCGCGTCTGAGCTTTGATTCTTGCTGAGTTGCCCATTTACTATATCCGCTTCTTGTGGCTTCTTCGTCAAATTGTACAAGTTCTCTTATCCAGTCGTACACCATGGGCAAGGTCTTTTGAATTTCTTCATTAACTACGACACGTATCAGTTCTTCCGGTACTTCGGCAAATTCCGTTGGCAAGGGGAGAAAAGTCGCAATTAGGCGCATTGACTCTTCAAGTACGAGTTCAGTCAACTTGGGTACAACTTCCTTACGCTTGGCCTTGGTAAGTCTTAGGAATTTTTGGAGTGAATTAGTTCTAGGATCAGCAAAGACATTCCGGGCCATGTCCTCTCTACCTTCTTGGAAGCTGTCGCGAGTTGACTCAACGTATGTTTTCGTCCTTCCTATTCCAGGGTATTTCTTATTCTGGTAGTTCACCACCAGCTCAACATTCTTCTTGCTCACGAATTTGCGTTTGATTATCTTTTGCCGTTCCAACTCTCGGACTGATCTAGTGTAAGTCTCTCCGCTCATCTTCCCTTTGCATGCAGCCTTAAGCTCGTTAACGCGCGCTTTACCGCCTAGAATCGATAACTCGACAAGCACCCGGCCTAGTTTGGCGGAGCCAGGACGCCAATGAGTATGTTTGGGAAGCGTTTTTCGTTCTTGTTCTTTGTATCGTGCTTGTAATGACATGGTGATCTACTACTAGACCAAGATAGGACTAGAACTAGGCTTATTATCTTTACTACCCTTGGTATAGGGTGGTAATTTGGACCATGAAATCAAGTGACCCCGTCCGGATAACCTCTGTTTCCATTCCCAAGAGCCTAGTCGAAAGCTTGGACGAGAAACGAGGCTTGGCTACCAGATCCGCATACATCACGATGTTACTCCGGAAAGCGTTGGGAGTGTCATAATGGACGCTTCTTTACTCGCGGTCATCATTCGCACTTTGCGAGAAAACGGATGGATCGTCGAACCACCCAAATCCCCAGGAGTTCAGAAATGACGACTATCGTCACAGAGAACCAAGTTGGTAATTTCTCCACAAGTGTGTCTGTGAATTTCTCACCTGTGTTCTTGAATAAGCAAGTATTCCATGAAGACTACATACCGAACCGGATCCTCCATCGAGACTACCAGGTGGGCAAGGTTAAGCAGATTCTAGCGGACCTCGAGGTAGGTTCGACGCCAGGCAACATTCTAACTACCGGAGCATTTGGCAGCGGGAAGACTCTTGTTGTTAAAGCAATATGTCGATCGATACCCGAGGGTTGCAAGTTCATCTACGTTAACTGCTCCAAGGAGAACACAAGGCTACGAATAATCAGGGCTGCCCTACAACAGTTAGGCGTCTCAACTCCTGAGACGGGTGTTCCAGGCGACTACTACGAGCGACGATTTGAAGAAGCAATTTCCAAGTATAAATTCATCATCCTCGCTTTGGACGAAATCGATAGATTCACAGAGACTAAGAACTCCGGTTCGTTTGAATTATTCTACATGCTGAGCCGACTCGTCGGGAACGTAACGGTAATTATGCTTACGAACTTGACAACATTCGAAGCTAATTTCTCGAACAATATGGATGCAAGAGTGCGAGACACATTCAGATGGACACGCATCAAATTTCCAGACTATGACTCAGCCGAGTTGACTGAAATCATTGAAGACCGCTGCCGCGTAGGATTCAAACCTACGAGTTACACCCATGGCATTTGCGCTCTTGTCGGGGCTTTAGCTTACAACAAGGGTGGGCGAGCTAGAGGCGCCCTAAGCCTAATTCGGAAGGCAGCGGAAATAGCTGAAACCTCCAGGCACAGCACAATCGATGAGAATGATGTTCGAGAAGCAGCTAAGCAACTGAAAGAGACGCAAGGGCAAGAGATCGTACGCCGGCTGCCTCCTGTACAACGTAAAATTCTCGCATACATACTAATCAATAATCCAACCGGCGCAGCCGCCTATCAATGGTTCCAAGGAGTAGCCGCTGAACATCAAACGGGAACGGGAGTAGGCACATTCTACGGTTACTTGAACGAATTGGAAACTCAAGGCCTTGTTAAGAAAGAAAAGCATGGCCGAGGGCGAGCCAAAGGATTAGCTATGACCCTTCACGTGCCGCCTCAAATCATAGATGAAGTTCGCCTAAGCCTCGAAACTCAACCAGAACTACCCACCCCTCCACCAATGCGAATGTAAACAGGATACAAAACCATGAACAACCACACACACACCACAACAACACCAGACGACGAGACCATTTACATTCGCAAAGATGGTGAGGGGGGTTCTAGATGGAGAATATCTCAAAATGAAACGATTCAGGAGACCCCCCTACCCCCTATAAATGCCTCAGAATGCGACAATCTGGGTACAGTATTTTCCTCCCGGTTCCCGTGCTAGTTGACAAGAAATGGAACGATTCAGGTACAGTCTCCCCCCCGCACAAAACGTCTCAACAGAGTACAGAAGAGTACGTTGAGACGGTCAACCTGGGAACGAGAACGCCTCGGAGTGTGACGTTTGCGACACACCCCCCACCAGGGGGGAGGGGGTATATTTTTTGACTGAATTACATGGTTTTCTCGATCATCTCCGTGAGAATCTGGAAATTTTGGATGAACAAATCGAGAACGCCCGCGTAATGAGTAAATCAAAGGAGAAGGGCGACAACGCGCTTCAATGGAGCAAGACCTTACGTGACTTGGTTGAACTTCGCAATGCCACGCTAGAGAAGATTCAAGCGTTCCTTTTGGGACGCAGCGAGACCGGCACAGTGGAGGAACCGATGGATGTCTTTTCGTCTGACACTCACCCGCTAACCCGCTTTGAGCGCAAATTCCACGACTACTTAGCTAAACCTTGGACAGTGGACGACTTGAAAACCAAATGCGCAAAATGCGAGACTGAAAGCGAGACAACGCAAACCCACCACTTCGAAAAGTTCTACACCACCAGTGATTGGAGCAAGTACATTCAGTACGATACTCAAAATCTATGCGACGGCTGTTACGACGCGACGTTGCAACAACTCTATGCAGAAGTTAAGGAAGCTAGAGCGCAGAATGTCAAAGCGTCTTAATCCTCGAGGCCTCAAATAAAACGGATTCCCCCCACCACAAAACAGGTTTCCGTTCCTCTTCAGATACCTTGCTAAGCAGTTGCCCGGCGTACCTATGAGTCTTGACGACGTAGGCTACTTGGTTATTTCGTGCCAGGTGAATCCGAATTCTGTGAACGCATCTAGAATTGGCTTAGGATCTAACGCTTCAGGTGGGAAGACACCTTTCTTGTTGATTGTGCCTCGTGCGAGGAGTGTTGCGGCAGCTGAGGGTGGAATGGCGGTTTGAACGGCTGTGGCGGTTGCCTTGTGCAGCCTGTTTGCTTCCTCGTGGCTCATGATGTTGTACACGTAATGACTGATTCTCTTGTCCCCTTTCTGGCCAATGACCATAGCCCCTACGCAGGTACTGCCTTTTACTTTACCTTGGAACCTCGGATCTACCGTTGACGGCATGCATGCGGTCACCACGTCACGGGGAACCACTTTCACTCCTTTCACGACTATGGGGTCGGGGCTCACGAAGCCCAGCTTCGTTAGCATCCTCAATACGTCTACTGTTTCGTCGCTTAGGGAGAGCATGAAGTTGCATTCCTTGCATCCTTTAATGTACCGGCCTAGGGTTTCGGGTTCTTCATGGTCAACAGTCCAAACGCGTAACTTCCCTACTGGTGCAGGAAACTCCCAAAACTCACTCTTTGAGAGTGATGGGAGCCTTTCAAAGTGCCCGTCGGTCCAAATGAGCGGTTTCATGAAGCCTACTTCTTCAATGAAAGTGTCAGGCGACCAAAAAGAGACGAACCCATCAAAGCCTTCAATGACCGAATTGTCACCATCCCTCACCAACACTTGATCCACGTGGTCAAGCTTGTCTGCGGCGTATCGGGCGAAAACGTTCACAGCGCCAGGGTCCCCGCCCCAGCAAAGCATCGCTGAAAGACCGGCTTCTTTCCACGCCTCGTCCTGCTCTAACTGAAGATCAATAGGAACCCGGTCAACTTTCTGCCCCGCCCTATCCTTTCCAGCCAAGCCGAGGTCAGTCGCTAAGTCCATGTAGTTTGAACCGCTTTCGAAGCAGGCTCGCATGATTTTGAGGAAAAACCTGGGCAAAGTCGCGTTAATCACTAGATCAACACTCTTCATTCCCCTTTTCATATCGACCACATCGTCAGCGTTCATAACAATGACCGACACGTTCTTCGGGTCGCCAATTCTCTTGATTGACGCCTGAGCCGTCTCCTCATTCAGATCGGCCAGAATCACTTCTTCAAACTCTTGGCGCTTGCTAAGAATGTCTGCTACTACAGTCCCGATTGCTCCTGCTCCAAGTATCAAGGCTTTCATTTTAGATGCGTTTCAAGGAATCATTGCTGGTGTTCATTAAGCATTTCACTTATTTCACGACCATCTGAGAGGTTTAGTCATAATCGTGTCTCAGCTTGACAGAGTGAATCTTTCGTAGATGTTCTTACAGGGGGGTCCTTTGGTTATCAACATAGACCGGTCGGTCAGGTCAATCACGAAGGAAGCATTGGTCTGTTCCCTCTCTTCTGGGGGCACAGACTCGGATGGGTGGCAACATATCGAGTTCGGGTAATTGAAATGGTCCTTCAAGATCGCTTGAAGATAGTTCGCTGAGAGGGTTGGGCGGCCCAGGCGAAGTAGTCGTTGGCATCTGAAGTATCGGATAACTGAATCTGGGAAACGTCTCCTTCCTACGTCATCCAAGTTGAGGCTAATGAAATGATTGGTATGGGCGACGACGCCATCAGTAGGAGAGAGATAGCCCAGACGATTCGGACTTGCTTCAACGTCCAAGATCTCTCCTTCAGCGTGGCCAATTAGGTAGTTCGCAGAACCAGCTCTATCCGCTTTTCCGAGGAACTCAAGCACTTCGTTCATCGTTGTAGAGTTGAGGATTCGACGTGTGATGAGATGAAATGGAACACCCTTTCTTGCGCCATCCGCCCCAGAGACTAGCCCGTTAACGCACAGACTCAAGCCTGAGCTGTTTATTCCAATCTTGGGACCTAAGATGCCAGCCTCTGTGAAACAGAGAACCTCATGCTTGTTTTTCCTCGTTATGCGCCAGGTGTGACAGGAATCTTTCACTGAGTCGATCCAATCCCAGTTCTGCGCGACAAGCGTATGTCCATTCTGTGATGCCTCTGGTTGAATACCGATTGAAGTGCATCCGGCCCACGTCCCCCAGAGCAGTTCGTAGCGCACGTTTAAAGCGATGATTTCTTCCAACTTCGTGTCTGTGGATTCAGCGACTCCTTTAATCTCTTGAAACATTTCTTCATCGTGCTTCTCAATGAGTGGTTTGAACTTCCTGGCCATTGTGAGGACGGATTGACGACTGAGACCATAATGGCGAAACCTCTTCATGTAAACCTCCACGTTTGTCGTAACGAGTTCCTTAACTTGCGCTCCGAGCGCATATCCCCGCTCATAGCTGTCTTCCGAATTAGAGACCACGTGCACTAGACCCAATACCATCAACTTCTAGACTAAGCACGGCCTCTCGTATCTATTCTTCCTTCACCACAATTCAGAGAGCCTTGCCACTGAAACCCTGGCCATAAAGGAGCGGAGAAATCAAACAAAAGATTAGTATAGTTCCTAAACGCGCGACTACGTTTCGTTAGCTAACGCGAGGCAGAGGGTTAGATTGTTGATAAGGAGAACTGATCGGACATGACCAAACCCACGAAGAAGAAGTTTGACAGTCTCATAGATAATCTAGGTCGATCGAAGCGTACAATCGCGAAGACGATTTCGACCTTCATCCAATTCAATACTGAGAATCCAGGGATGAAGGACCATGAGATTCAACTGATCATAAAGGATGAGTTGAGAGCATCTGGCTTGCACGTAGAGCTTTGCCGGCCAGGAGACCACGCCGTGGCACTCACTTCCAGTCAGGGCAGAGGCTTGGGTGGACTGATACTGTATGGTCACGCTGACGTCGTTCCTGCTGGGAACCCTAACAAGTGGAAATACCCGCCTTATTCAGGAACCATCGTGGGGGACAGAGTATACGGCCGCGGAGCCGCCGACATGAAAGCGGGGCTAGTCGCCGCAATGTTCGCGTACAAACTGATCGCAGAAAATGATTTTTCCCTTGGGGGGAAGTTGGAATTTGTTTCTGTACTGGATGAAGAGGCCTGGCACAAGACCCCTACAGGCTGGGGCACATCAGACTGGCTTCTAAAGACCGGCAAGCTGGCAGGCAAAGCATGCATAATGGGTGAGCCCGGCGGAGTGAGGAGCATCGGCATCGGAGAGCGAGGAGACTACTGGGCACGTCTAACCTGCGATGCGGAACCCGCGCATGGGAGTATGCCGGTTTACGATGAGAACGCGTGCGTGAAAATGTTCGCGTTGCTCAATGAAATACACGAGGCAATTCAAGAATCTGTGGACATGCCCGCGGAGATCAAGAGCATAGTAAAGTCGTCGAGCGAAGTTCTGTCAAAAGAAATGCGTAGAATGAAAGTTGAGATCATGGGAAGTCTTCTCAACCATTATACGATGAACGTAGGGCTCGTGTCGGGGGGAACTATGGTCAACGTGGTTCCAGAGCACTGTGAGGTGTCTGTAGCATTTTGTGTTCCTCTCGGGGCTACGAGGAAAGCGCTCGAAAAGAAGTTGATGACGCTGTTGGAGAAGTCGAAATATCGCAACATAAAGCTGAGGCGATCAGGTGAGGTGGAGCCAGACCCATCGTATACGTCTCCTAGTTCGAGAATAGTTAGAACGCTCTCGGATGCAGGTGAAAAAGTGTTAGGTGAGCACCCGCACGTCTGTGTCAGCCCGGGGACCAGCGATGCCGTTGTCTTCAGGAAGAACGGAGTGCAAACCTGTTTCTACGGGCCGGGAAAGTTGGAGCATATTCACGGCTACAACGAATCAGTAAGTGTTCGCGACACCATAACTACGACAAAGGTTTACCTCAAGACCATATCTGAGTACGTAGGATTTGATTAAGGGAGAACTTAGGTTGAGACCTCCAACCTGTGAGCGCATCGAGAGGCCGTGAGTGGATGACAATTACTCGGATATTCTTTATGTCCGATGTCCATGGCTCCGACGTTTGCTTCATGAAGTTCCTCAACGCAGCTAAGTTCTATAATGCCCAGGTTGTGATTCTGGGTGGCGATATTACCGGCAAAATGATTGTCCCAATAGTCAGACAGTCTGATGGAGCATATGCTTCGGAATTCCTTGGCGCCAAACAGATTCTTGAAACAGAGAACGAACGCCTTCGGTTGGAGAAGCAAATCCGAAACAGTGGATATTATCCATACTTGACGGATCTTGAGGAGATGGCGAAACTTTCCAGCGAAAAGAAACTCCAAGATGAACTGTTCTCGAGAGTCATGGCGGAGGATGTTAAGCGCTGGATCGGGATCGCGGAGGAGCGATTGAAAGGAACGAAAGTGAAGTGCTACATCAGCCCTGGTAACGATGATCGATTTGAAATCGATGAAGCACTGAAATCCTCGTCGGTTGTGATCTACCCGGAAGATCAGGTGACGTGGATAGATGAGCATCACGAAATGATTACGACCGGTTGGACCAACCCAACTCCTTGGAAAAGCCCACGCGAAACGACAGAAGACAAGCTCGCTGAGATAATAAAGCGAATGACGTCAAAGGTTCAGCGGATGGAAAATTGCATCTTTAACCTTCATTGTCCGCCATACAATACACTAATCGACGTCGCTCCTGAACTTGATGATACTCTCAAGCCTAAAGTTAGCGGTGGCAGCGGAGTCAACATGATCCATGTTGGGAGCCTAGCTGTGCGAGAGGCAATCGAGAAAAACCAGCCGCTCCTTGGTCTTCATGGGCACATACATGAATCGAGGGGGTTCGTCCAGATAGGACGAACCTTGTGCATAAATCCGGGAAGTGAATATGGTGAAGGGATCATGCGGGGCGCGCTACTCAACTTGGACGAGAACCGAATAAAAAGCCACATGCTTACGCAAGGTTAACCGAAAACTAACCTGACGCTTTCAAGAACAGTCGTCTGCGCGACGGAACCTCAACAAATATCATGGAGCTGGAACAACAGTAATTGACGGGTTTCTCGCAGTTCAAGAAAACCAAAAGCGTTGATGCTGTCGGGCTGGGGTTACAATGGATCCAGTGCCTATTCGGGCGGCACCTGCTTGAAGGCCAAGTCCAAAGGCATACCCTGTCGTTTCCTATAGAGCTTTGCCACGAAGTATATCGCAAAGTAGATGACTGTTAAAACTACTACCATCGAGATCGGGCCGATACCGTTGGCAGCGTAAACAGGATTGGTCAACATAAGGTAAATGATGAGCAGTTCGCCTACTATTGTTCCGAGGCCTGTCAATGTCATCAATGGTATACCAACCACTTTCGTTTTGAGAGGGCTACTTTCGAACATGGACTTCTTTACGTAGGGGAAAAGTACTGCCGCGATCCCAACTATGAGGAGCGGGGTGATCGCTGCATACCAGGTGAGGACCGTTTCAAATTCGTAGATGGCTGCTGCTGTGTATGGTATTTGCAGCACAATGAATCCTACTTCGCTTAGGGCTATGAGTAAGATGATGCTGACGGTGGGGACATGGAATCTGTCGCTTACTCGAGCGAAGATGCTTGGCAATACGCGATCAAAGCTGTACGCGAGGAAACTTCTCGAGCCCAGATAGTAGAAAGCCGGTATGTATACCACACCTTGAAGTATTCCGGCTACGATGACAAAGACGATAATGAAAGCATTGTTAGTTAAGAGTAATGTGAGGAAATTCGCGTAGGGCAGAACAGGTATTGCAAGAGTCCCTGCATATAACAATGTGTCGAGAGCTGAGAGGAAGTTGAACCCTACCGTATTGTAAGTCACTCCTATGACAACAATCGTCAAAATGCAGGTCAGCCACATTGCCACAAGCATGCCGTATAACGAACTCTTCCTTGGATGCTTGATTTCTCCCCCCACATATGTGGATGCGATGAAGGTACCATAAAATATGGTCAGTATGGGGACTAGGAGGATAGTGTTGTAAACGCTCTTAGTATCGGGCGGACTCCAACCGTTTTTTTGCGCTAGGCTAATCACACCTTGATAGTAGTTCGTCGAGTTGGTGTAAGGTGCTGAGTAAGCGTTAAAGGCGCTCTGGAAGGACGCGTTGCTATTGGAGACGAACAGTACGATCATAATAAAAACCGCGATGAATCCTAGGATATACACGAAGCTCTGAAGTCTGAAGTAGAGCTTTCGATAGAAGGCAATAGCGCCCAGTAACACAATTTCCAGGGTGCCAAGCACGATCATCCATGTAGGTTGGACCACAACAGGGGCAAGAGATGCGAGTGCCGAGTTGTGTAAGAGTGATCCTATCAGGGCGAACCCCACAGAGATCGCTGTGGATTGAATAGTTACGCCCGAGATTGAAGCGTAAATTAACAATATCACCACCCAGCTTATGTTAGAGACGAACCCCAGTGAGGGTAGCAGAACCCTGCTGATGAATACGTAATCTCCTCCGCTGCGAGGCATCGCGACATGGAAAGAGTAGTAACTATAAACGACAAAAGTGTTAAGAATCGCAGTAATGATATTGCCCCATATGTAATCTCCCCCGATGAGCGGTATGAAGGAAAGTGTGAAGTACAGCGTAAATAAGTAACCGAGTATTGCAAAATTGAAGAAAGCTACGTCCTTGCTTGACAGTTCGCGGACGAGCCCCGTTGCCTCTCTTAGGAACACTGTCGGATTCTTCTGTCCGGCCATAAAGTTTGGTGACGCTTTCGTGCGTTACTTAACGGTTCTCTATTTACGGAACAGCCCAGTATAGTTGAGAGCATAGAGAGTCTTAGTTCTGAACGAGGTGTAATTACTAAATTGCCAATGAAGACAAAGGAACGCGTTCTGCGATGCATTGGCGAAAAGGAGGCAGTCGATTTGTGCTCCAAGCTCGTTCAAATCCCCAGCATTACCCCTGCTTATGGAGGGGACACAACCGACATCGCTCGTTTCATCAAGGAATATCTTGAACAAAAGGGCGTGAACGTTGAGACTCATGATTTCGGCTCAAGAACCGTCGCTTTAACGTCAAGACTGAAAGGGGGGTCGACCGGCCCGCGACTCATCCTCTACGGCCACATGGATGTTGTCCCTGTGGGTGAGGAGGATCGTTGGTCTTTTCCGCCTTTCTGCGGTGATGTCAGAGCCGGAAAGATCCTGGGAAGGGGAGCCTTGGACATGAAAGGAGGTTTGGCAAGCGTGATAACCACTTATCTTGCGTTCCATGAGGCCGATGCTGAATTTGAGGGGTCCTTGATTCTAGCTATCGCACCGGACGAAGAGAAATGGATGCCTGTGGAAGGTGGGCTTGGAACGCAATGGTGGCTACTCAAATCGGGCAGGCTCCAAGGAGATGCCTGCATCATGGCGGAACCAAGCGGTTTGGGGACCATAACCATCGGTGAGAAGGGTGAGTATTGGATTAAGATCACAGCCAAGGGAACACCAGCCCACGCAACCGCGCCAATGCTGGGAGAGAACGCCATTGAGAAAATGATGAAGGCCTTTGAATCCATTCGAAGCATTGGCGAAGAGATTATTCCTGCGCCACCGGAAATGTTGGAGACCATTCGGAGTTCTAAGGCGATAATGGCGGAGAGAATGGTAGAGCAAAGCTTCAAAGAGAAGGCTGAGCAGGCGACGAAATTGTTGGATCATGTTGCAGTAAACATAGGCGAAATTCAGGGTGGAACCATGACGAACGTCGTGCCGGATAAATGCGTCGCGAAAGTAGCCTTGGTCCTGCCCATGGGCCTCGAGGCAGAAAAAGCTCAAGAAAAGGTTGAGGCTCTAATTCTGAAGTCTGGCGTAAATGGCGTTACGTTTGAGAGATTCTCGGGAGAAATGGCTGGATCTCCGACTTACACGAAACCAACGGAGAAAGTTGTGAAGGTGGTTCAGGAGAGCGCGAGAGAAATTCTGGGTGTCAAGCCCAAGCTCGAGATTATAACAGGAGCAGGGGATGCCAACGTATACAGAAGGATGGGAGTACCAACTGTTTATTATGGGCCTACCGGCTATGCTGGAGCCCATACATATGACGAATGAGTTTCAGCCGCGGATTTAATTTCCGCCGCTAAGGTCTACGCTTGTGCTGCTGCTGATTATCTTGCAGCGAACTAGCTGACTGTTTTCATGTTCTTAGCGTATTAGTCATCGCCGCCCAGACATTAAAAAACGGAAAAATTAGCAAGCGCCCAACTATGTTACCAGAACCAAAGAACCCCTTCCCCCCAGGTGTAAGACACTGTCTTACAGGGGTACACACTCAATAGTTAGGAGTGTACTCGCATCCTCTCTATTCGAATCCTACCTTGAAAGCATGCTCTCAATTGCGTGCGCGAAGACGGCAGTAGCATCCTTAACCTGCCGAATACTGACGTACTCGTTGCTGCTGTGGCCGAGCTCCATTCTTCCTGGGCCGAAGAGTAGGGTTGGTATTCCGGCGCGGTAGAAGTGTGTGGCATCGCAGAAGCTCTGCACATAACTACGCTTAGAATGCCCCAGAACCTCCCGCATGGCTTTCTCGAAGTCTCTCACGTACCCAATGCTCGGTTGTATGAATCCAATGTCCCAGCCTGACCTTGTCACTGAGCCATTGTGCCCGTGCGTATTCGCGTTGGTGATATGGCGTTCGACGCGATTCAACGCCGCCTTCGCGAACCTCTCCGAGTCGTGAACAACGCGTCCTGGTACTAATCCGAGGAGGCAGTTAACCGTGAACTCTTCCAAAGTCATCCAGGCTAATGATGGGCGTTCAATTGGGCGTACTGGGGTTGCGTTGAAAGTTGATTCCATCCTTACCCCGTTTCGCTTCTGTTTTCTGATGAGAGCGGGATCGTTGGTTATTTGGTTGAGGATGTTTGACGCTTGTAGGAAGGCGCTACTCCAAGCCTGGGGAAGTGTGGTCTGTCCGTGTCTTGATTCGCCTTTGCAGGTTATGTCGAAATCCAAGTAGCCAGCCTGAGCCAACCCCAACGTGTTCTCCGTTGGCTCAGCAACTATCGCCAAATCCCCAGACTCTTCGTCTAGGAAGCCCTTGGTACCGAATCCTAGCGTTTCCTCGTCGACCACGAGGGAGAGTACGAGTTCTCCTCTGAGAGGTTCAGTTGAGGCTTGAATGCCTTCGGCGGCCGCTACAATCGCTGCAACTCCCCCTTTCATGTCGGAGCTTCCTCTACCGTACAGCTTACCGTCCTGAACGCGCGGTTGGAAAGGCTTCTTCATGTTGACACCGGAAACAGTGTCCAAATGCCCGTTCAGGATTAATTTGGGGCCGCGGTTTTTCTCTCCGATTCTCGCAATCACGTTCGGACGAGTGAAGGCCTTGTGTCCGCGTAGTCCTGCGATCGTGTATGTGCTGGTGATTGGTTGAAGTTTGACTTGGAATCCGGCGTCCTTCAACTCGTCCCGAAGGAATCGAGCGATCTCCTTCTCGTCGGCGTCTGATACGTGGGGATTACCGCTGGGTATTGCGATAAGTTGCTTCAGTAGCTTCACCGAAAGCTCTCTTTGACGCCTGAGTAGACTCGAATTCAAAGCCCAGTCCCCTCAATTCAGCCGGAAGTTGTCTATTTTATTCCAAAGAAGTTGCCGACTACTTAACAGCAGCATTTTCGATTTTTCCCCATGTTTCATTTGTTATGGTTCTAGGATGATCCGAACTTGCTTCTCCGTTTCCTTCTCCAACATTTCTATGCCTTCATTCGCTTTGTCAATCGGAATTCTTTTTGTAATGGTTTTCGAGACATCAAATGCTCCTCTTCCTAGGAACCTTAGGACCTCTCGCATCTCCGATTTGGTGTGTTCAGTTGGGCTTCGAATTTGCATCTCCTTATACATTAGATCCACAGGGGTCACGGATATTTTGTCGAAGCACATGCCCACAATCACTGCTTTGCCAGACTTCTTAATTATGGAAAGCAATTTTTCATTAGCATCTTTCGATCCAATGGCTTCAAATCCGATGTCGACGCCCCTTCCATCAGTCAACTCGCTGACCGTCTCTACGAAATTCTGCTGTCTCGCATTGACGGTAGCTGTTGCTCCTAGCTCACGTGCTAGTTTCAGTTTATAGTCATCAACATCGATACCTATGATATCTGTCGCTCCGAATAATTTGCACCACTGAAGAAGCTGGCTGCCGACACCTCCAAGCCCAATTACTGCAACAGAGTTACCCGCCGTCATCTCGGAGACTTTCATGGCGTGATACCCTGTCACAACTGCACAGCCAGCCAATGCTCCCTGATCGAAAGGCACATTCTTGGGAAGACGAAACACGTTGGTCGCTGGAACTGCCATATATTCTGCCCATGTGCCGTCTAATCTGAAACCGTAAAAGTTGATCCGATCGCACAGGTTGTGCTTTCCCACATTACAGTATTCGCAGTTGCCGCAACTTAGTACATAGTCCACGACAACCGGATCATCTTCAGAGAAATCCGTGACAAGCTTGCCCTTACGTGCGATAACTCCCGCGCCTTCATGCCCCAAGATTATCGGAGTCTTCCCTGGTCGGATGTGACCATGGATCGTGTGAAGATCAGAACGGCATATTCCTGCAGCCTTCACTCTGACCAAGACGTCATTGTCAGTTACCACTGGCAGCTCGACATCCTCAACTCTGAGAGATTTCCCTGGTTCAGTAAACACTACTGCTTTCGTTTGAAAAACCCCTGATAGTTCGTCGCTAGCTATCCTAAAGTGATTTGTGGTCAACACATCGAAACGTCATGGATGTTACACGTAAGAAATCCTACGAGATGGTAATTTGATATATGCAGTATAATCTTACCCTATTGCACAGTTCTCACAAGGTAGAGTAAAATGAAGAAAGTGTTGATCCTTGGAGCGGGAGCGCAAGGAGGCCCATGTGCTTCAATTCTCGCCAGAGACAACGATGTTTCAGAAATAGTACTAGGCGACATAGATGTGGAGCTGGCGAAGAAAGTCAGCGAGAAGATAAGAAGCGACAAGGTCACTGTTTCGAAGCTGGATGCAGCGAGTAAAGATGACGTTAAACGAGCAGCTAAAGGAGCAGATGTCGTCATCAATCTGACTTTAACCGCTTACAATGTGAACATAATGGAGGTTGCCTCGGAAAGCGGTGCTCACTACGTTGATACATCCTTCGGCGAACCTATCGTTCTAGACATCTTGTCAACAGACAATATTCTGGCCCAGGTAATGCAGAACCGGCCCATCTCATTTGACAAGGAGTTCAAGAATGCCGGGCTGTCTGCGCTTCTTGGGTGTGGGGGAACACCGGGAACTGCGAATGTAATGGCTCGGCTAATCTGCGACAAATTGGATCGAGTGGAGGAGATACGTATTCGGAGAGGGGTGAAGTCTCTTAGAAAGCCTACGGAGGTTGTGAACCCTTGGACGCCGACTTGGTCTCCCTTCAGAGCACTCTGGGGGTGCGCAGTTGAACCCGTGGTTTTTGAGAACGGCCGGTATACGCAGTATCCCATTTTCTCCTCCCCTGAAGAGTACCACTTCCCGGATCCTGTCGGTCCTGTTTTGGTTACCTATCATCAACACCAGGAGCAAGTTACACTACCGCGTTTCATCGGTAAAGGGATCAAATATTGTGATTTCAAGTACCCCGTTGATGCCTTGGCAGGAGCTTTCGTCAAGATGGGATTTGCCAGCCCAGATCCGGTCGATGTCAAGGGAACCAAGATCGTCCCACGAGATGTGCTCTTGAAATTGGTTAAGCCTCCGGCAAACACTTTCTTCGCTGAAAACGAGACGGCGGCAGGACAGCCGCTTGATAGACCTGAACTCCTGGTTGTAGAAGTGAAAGGAACCCAATCAGGGAAGAATGTTACTTACGCGGTAGATACTCCATCGAACTTCTACCGAACAGCTAAGGAAAGGCTGGATGTTTACAAGAGGTTCGGAACAACGATAATTGGCGTTGCGCTGCCCGCTGTAGTGGGAGCAAAGATGTGTGTGAAGGGGATCGTGGACACGGGAGTGACCTTCCCCGAATGCTTCGACCCAGTAACCTTCTTGAAAATGACGGCCGACATGGGTGCCCCTGTCAACCTTCGTGAGGTGTCTTCAAAGGAACTCTCTTTCACAAGAACGTAGGATGCCGCCCCTACTGCCGTAAGGGTTGATGAATCAAAAACATCATAATTCTGTGCAAGTGTTGATTCTATGCCTTCTAATTCGTCTTTTGACACAAGTCACAAGATATAAAGCGCAAGAGTTTCACAGCTACCTACCTAAGTCAACTCAAGATATGGTTGTTTTCACAATTCTCATGACAGCGCTAATGCTGGTTCCACTGTTCTCGTTATACTCCGAAGTCGAAAGGCGTCATCGGTTGGTGAAGATAATTCTTGGAGGAGGAGTTGCTCTTTCTGCCGTAGAATTAATTCCGCATCTAAGAGAACTCGAAGCTACTGACGCTCCTGAATGAAAGCCTGAAGAGTTGAAGACTCCCAAAAACCATCGAACGAAAGAAGCCTGTACAGAAATTGGAGTGCGACGCCCCCAGGGGGAGGGATTATTTTTTTGACTGTTAAGAAAAAATTTGATGGCTATCTGAACCGGTTGAGAAGGAACATTGACGCGCTGGATGAGAGTATTGAAGAATCCCGCAGGAAGAGCAAGGGTGAGAAGACCAGCGACGGGAGAGCGAGATTGAAGCTTTTGAGAGATCAACCTCCCCGCGACTGATCCTTTACGGTTTATGCCGACGCCGTCGCTGACTTCCTTATGCTAGACTAGCTGCATAAACTCGTCGCTGACTTCGAAGCCGCTTGCTCGCGGGCTTTGGCCTGGTCTTTCCTGTTCGGCTGTGGCCTATGACTGCTATGACTGTGAAGGTCAGAATGACAAATTCCTGCGGCATTCACTCTAACGAAACCCGTCGGTGTCGCCTTTTTCCGGTGTTTGAACTTCTTCAATTCCAAGTGTTTTCTTTGGTTCCGCAAATATGATAGCTGTCATGCTTTGAACCTCGTATCTAGTCTAGTCCTGGGATGATATTCTATGCCAAATGTCTTCGAGAAAGCCAAACTTGCGAGCTTCGAAGGATCAAGATCCTTCTCTTTGTCCGTAAGTGAAACTCCCAAGACATCAATGGTTTTCAGGAGAACCGACTTACATTCTTTCTTACTTGCGCATATCTTACATCGACCAAGATTGTGCTGATACCATACGCGCAATCCAGTCTTTGGATGCATTGTGATGACGACATCTGCCTGAAACTCCCTACTGTGGCCAAGCAGGATCCCCTTAACGCTGTCTATGATTCTCGGTTCAACTCGGCTCAACTTCGCCGCGTCATTCAGCGCTTCAGTAATCCTCACCGGAATCGTCTGAACTGATTGGTTGACGGCTTGTCGGCTAATGTGCAGCTTTCTCGCTATTTCGCTCTGCGAAACGCCATCTCTCATCAAACTCCAAATGTCGAGCTGGCGTCCGGTCAAGTAGGCACTGTGCAGTCTAGGCAAGTTTTGTCAATTCGCAAATTTATTCAGATTTCTTTCTGCCGGGGGGAGAGGTAAGAAGTGCCTCATAAATCTTATAAGCCGCACGTCAAGACTAATACTTGACATGTCAAGTCACGACATTGACAGGCAGTGAGACGGCTGATGGAAAGGCTATTAGGCGTGAGCAAGGCGAAGCGAACATGGCCGGGGAAGACGTGTCGGAGTTTTGTTCAATGAGTCCTGAAGCCCCCGTTTTTGTGCGTGAAGCCACAGGCCTTGTTAGATCGTTCACAGCATGGGACGTACTGTTCCTTGGTTTCTTTGGTTTCGGTGGCGCGTGGTCAATTATCTACGCGGTCGAATACGCTCCTTTGTATGGCGGAGACCCTGTCACGAGCTTGATACTTACAGCGCCTGGAATACTCGCGCTTCTTGGCGTATACTACATCTTTCAGGTGAGCATGCCGCGATCAGGAGGCGACTACGTTTTCATCAGCCGTATTCTGCATCCCGCGATTGGTCTCGCGGCAAACTTTGCAGGGTATACTTTCTTCTTCTGGTTCTGGATTGGAGATGCAGCAGCGGTTTGGGCAAGCCAAGGATTGGCCCAAACACTTAGTGTTTACGGCGCCCTTACCGGTCAACAGTGGGCCATCAATGCAGCAGGAATATTCACGCCCAACATCGTATTCTTACTCGGCACGGTAGCGATAGTGCTCACCACTTTAGTTCTGATCTATAGCGTTAGGGTGTTTTTTAGCATACAGACTGTGGCTGGGATCATATCGGTGCTCGGACTGGTTCTCATGATCGCGCTTCTCGCGACAACTAATCCGACAGCGTTTGAGAGCGTGCTCAATAATTATGCGCACGCACAAGGAATTTCTCTTGGTCATGGGGCGTATCAGAACATAACAGCTGCTGGAACTGCCTATTGGGGAGGCCCAGTTCCCACTGCTCTTGCATCACCTTACACGTTTACATTGATACCACTTTGGTTTACGGTACTTTTCTGGGTGTTTGCCTCAAACTACATTGGAGGAGAGTTGAAGAACCCACAACGAAATGCAAAGATAACGTTGTTTGGAGGTTTTGCTATCACTTTTATACCAACTATCGCCGCACTTGGTCTTGCCTATGCAAATTTGGGACCTGACTTCCTTGCAGGCGCAGGTTACTACGCGTCGGGTTATGCGCCGAACCCTCTGCCCGTTATACCCAACTTAACGCTCTTCGCAGCCCTGCTGGCCAATAATCCTCTCGTTGCATGCTTCATAGGCTTAGGAGTCGTCGCAGGTTTCGTTTTGGTTATTGGAGGAAGTACGATAGCGATGTCTAGGTGCTTCTTCTCTTATGCCTTCGATCGCATTGGTCCAAGCTTTCTCGCTGATGTAAGCGACAGGTGGCACAGCCCTGTTAAGAGTCTCGTCATAGCTGCTGTTGGGGGTGAGATTTTTCTTTTGTTGCTAGTCGGAGTTGTAGGTCCATCGAATTCTGCTACAGCTTTCCTCTTGTATTCTTACGCCGGCCTAGCCGCAATCGGTCTTTTGTTCACTTTCACAAGTATCTCCGCCATAGTTTTTCCCTTCAAGAGCAAGACTCTCTACGAGCGGACATGTCCAGTGAAGCGTAAGATCGTCGGCGTACCACTCATCACTTGGCTGGGTATCATATCTCTAGCATATTGCTTACTGACAGTTGGCTACTACTCGTACGATTACTTGTTCTATTTTGGAGCTGGAACACTCGCCGCTAACTTGTACTTTCCGTTTCTTGAAATCATCGCTGCTGTCTTCTTAGCGTGCATAGCGTGGTTCTTTGTCATCAAATGGTACAGAAGCAAGTCCGGTCTTCCGTTCGAAGCAGCGTTCAAAGAAATCCCGCCTGAATGATTTGTCGAAGGTTCACGATGGAATTTCTGCAGACCAATTCGAGCGAGTCTGGACCTTAGAAAACTGTAAGTACACACTGTATACTCTTAGATCGTATTGACTAGTGCCTGCTATTGGAAGTAAGGAAGGTCCAGAGAGTCGGATACTCAACCCTAACCGTCTCTCTCCCCAGAGCATGGGTTGAGGATGTGAAGCTGAAAGCAGGCGACATCGTCTCAATCAAGCGCGAGGACAACGGTTCACTGAAGCTTATCCCCGGTACGGAGCACGAGCGTGAGGAGGTATTCAGTTTCTAGGCAAACACCTCCCTTGGCAGACGTGGTAAGCGTTCTTCGAGGACGTCCCGCGCCACAGAGTAATGGCGCTATTATGACAACTTCAACATAATTCCCGCACCCAAGAAAAATGAGTCGGACGGTCCATGAGTTCACAGCCTGACGGGATAGTGACTTCAGAATCCGAGGACGACGAAACCAAGTTTCGTCCCGATCATTCTGCCTCATCTTAGAGAGGAAGAAGCGTTCGCAAGTCTTTACCGTAAGGCTGAAGGTGTACAGATCTCCTATAACCATTCATCAGACCTCGGACTTTTGAGAGCCGAGCCGCGACAAGGCAGACATGGGGAGAGGTACCGCCCCCAGTCCCAGTCCTATGTGGGACGACTTGAATAGGCGGCGGTTTTTCGGACTTGAGCTTCTCAAAGGCTTTGTTAATCAAATGCCGATATTTGGGAGGATATGACGTAGGCAATAACGAAACTGGAAGATGCTTCCCGCCAATTCTATTATCCTCAAAAAGCTTGTTGATGATAAACCCTTTAGCATGATTCAGGGTGCCGAGCTTAAATGCCATTGGAATTTATTCCATTATCTTTAGATTTTTAAACAAAGGTTTATCTAACTAGCTAGCTAACTAACTAAGTAAGTAACTAAGTAACTAACTAACTGGTGAGTGTGAGTGAAAAGCGCGACCGAAGGACCACTGACGCAGATATTCGAGACCCCGGTAGCAAGAGTCCTAGACCAAGCGAGGATAGTGGGCAACATGGAGCAAACCATACCAATGCTGGCTGAATCCACTGGTTTGACATTTAAGACTGTGCAGACCGCAGTTGCGAAACTAATGAAGTATGACCTTATCAAGCGCTCAAGGAAAGTTAGCAACGCACAGACCTACCGATTTGCAGTTGAGAACGACCTTCATGACATGCTAGCATGGGCGAACCATGTAAGACTAAAGCAAAGATGTCGATGAAATCCATCAATCTTCCGATCTCTCTTTGTTGGCCGTCCCTTTGCCTATTCGCGTTGTGGACAATTGAATCGGAGACCTGATTGATTCAAGGTCAATCCTTAATTACAGTCGGTATAATGGGGACTTGACTTGCGCGAACGGTTGCGAGACCGCGAATCTTGCCTCAAAGCAAGGTTTAACCTTCAACTGAAATTTGAAGGATTAAGGGCCTCGTAAACCTAATAGCGTGGTCGAACGGAGCAAAGCTATCAGAAGGTATTAGGACTGCCTGAAGAAAATAATCTAACTTGGGTTATAGGTGGCCCCCAGGGCGGAGGCATTAACTCGGTTGCAGAGACTTTCGCAAAAGCCTGTGCACGTGGGGGACTGCATGTATTCGCTAATATCGAGTACCATTCAAACATTAAGGGCGAACACAGCTACTACCGAGTCCGTGCGTCCGAACGAGATATTCGATCTCACGTTGACTGGATTGACCTCTTGGTCGCGTTGGATAAGGAAACGCTATTCGGCGACATCCATAAAGAATTTCCAACTCATAGCGGACATAAGAACGAAGTAAGCCCCGGCGGCGGAATAGTCTACGACGCAGCCTTAAAGTTGAAACCTGAGGATATCGGGCGGCCGGACGTAAACCTCTATCCAGTCCCATACCTAGACGTTCTGGTTAGCGCTTTGAAGGAGACGGGTCACGAACATGAACTCAGCAAATACCAGGTAATGACGAACACTGTGGCTTTCGGAGCCTCGACAGCGTTGATCGATTACGACTTCAACACTGTCTCAGAGGCAATCAAAGAGGGCTTCAAAGGGCGAAAGGCGGCCTTGGGTGATCTTAACGTAAAGGCGGCACAACACGGATACGATTACATCAAGAACAACTTTCACGACGGCTTTGGGTACAAGCTTCATCCTGTGCCGTCAAGCGAAAAGCGGATGGTGATCCGAGGGGTCCAGGCGGTTGGCATCGGCAAATTCAAAGCCGGATGCGCATTCCAGACCTATTACCCAATCACACCCGCTACTGATGAGAGCGAATACCTAGAAAACCATCAGAAGAAATACAATATTGTAGTTGTTCAGACGGAGGACGAAATCTCCGCAATCCTCATGGCGACCGGAGCAGCGCATGCCGGCGTTCGTTCATCCACGTCCACGTCGGGACCGGGTTTCTCGCTAATGGCTGAAGGGCTGGGTTGGGCTGGCCACACAGAGGCGCCTGGGCCCGTGGTGATTCTCTGGCAAAGGGCAGGACCCTCAACAGGCCTCCCTACTCGAACTGAACAAGGAGACTTACAATTTGTTTTGCACGCGGGCCACGGGGAATTTCCACGAATGGTCGTCGCTCCAGGCGATGTTATGGAATGCTTCTACGACACGTTTGATGCGTTCAACTATGCCGAACGATTCCAAATGCCCGTCGTAGTTATTGCAGACAAGTTTCTGGCCTCAAGTTATAGAACGGTCCCGATTCCAGATTCAAATAACCTGAAAATTGACCGCGGGCAAATCGCAGCTGAAGCTGATCTTGCGGGTAAGAATCCCTACAAACGCTACGAGCTTACTCCACTTGGCGTTTCGCCCCGAAGCTTACCCGGAACAAAGGGCGGGATCTTCCGCACAACTGGAGACGAACACGACGAGCTGGGTGGCATTACAGAGAATTCCGAAAATCGAATCAAGATGATGCAGAAACGCATGCACAAACTCCAACTAGCAGCCGAACTCATACCAGACGAGAAGAAGGTGAACTTCTTCGGCCCCCAGAAAGCTGACGTTACGCTAGTCGGGTGGGGTTCAACAAAAGGAGCCATCCTTGATGGGATGGAGGACCTTGAGGCCGACGCGATCAGATGCAACTTCCTGCAGATCCGATACATGAGTCCCTTTCCCACCGAGCTTGTTACAAAATACCTGTCTAACTCAAATCGGAAAGTTCTCGTGGAAGGAAACTACTCAGGTCAGCTCGGTGCAATAATACGTGAACAAACAGGCGTAGTTATGGACTACAAAGTTTTGAAGTACAACGGCCGGTCGTTTTCGCAGAATGAAGTTTACGAAGGAGTTAAAGAAGCAATTAAGACTGGTTCAAAGGAGGTTGTAATGGCTCATGCTTGAACTCAAAGATTACAGAACCAAGGTACACAACGACTGGTGCCCTGGATGCGGCGATTTTGGTATCCTGAACGCAGTCCAAATGGCTCTGTTCGAACTTAAACTGGAACCATATAACGTGGCCATATTCTCAGGAATAGGATGCTCAGGTAAGACACCTCACTTCGTCAATACATACGGTTTCCACACATTGCACGGGCGTGTCCTCCCGATCGCAACAGGAGCCAAGCTCGCCAACATGGAGCTCACAGTTGTCGCAGTCGGGGGAGACGGCGATGGGTTTGGAATCGGAGCAGGTCACTTCGTACACACCGGTCGACGGAATCTCGACTTCACATACGTTGTATACGATAACCAAGTTTACGGTCTAACCAAAGGGCAATCATCGCCAACTCTACCCAAAGGGGAGCAAACAAAATCGATGCCTTTCCCTGCGATAATTGAAGGTATCAATCCAATCGCAACGGCAATCAGTTCCGGCTACACTTTCGTTGCCAGAAGCTACGCGCTAGACGTTAGGCATCTGAAAGAAGTCCTGAAGGCTGCAGTTCTACACAAGGGTAGCGCCCTAGTCGACGTATTGCAAACCTGCCCGACATACAATGACATCAACACAAAGGAATGGTATGCAGGAGCCGACCTACCTTCAAAGGCGCCTAGACTATACAAACTCGAAGACACGGGCTACGACG
>Ga0181536_10002101_pt1 | contig 22877 bp, 16 predicted proteins | sample PEATcosm2014_Bin_41_FD_121105 | JGI IMG/M metagenome (GOLD analysis project Ga0181536, IMG submission 121105) | Peatland microbial communities from MTU Mesocosm Facility, Houghton, MI, USA - PEATcosm2014_Bin17_60_metaG | ecosystem: Environmental > Terrestrial > Soil > Wetlands > Peat | place...
CGAAAGTTTCTGGCTGGCCAGCTCCAGGATGTTGCCGTCACGGAGAACCGGAATTCCAAACAAGCCGAGAACAAATTCGGCGACCTGGCTCGCGAGCAACTGCAAGGGAAACGTGATCTGGTTGTAGATCACCGCGGGAATCGGGATCATGAAGGGCAGCAAGAGCAGCGGGAAGGCGAGCGCGCGGACCAGGGCGGCGCCGCCGATCACGATGAGCAATCCCACGAGCGTCACCAGAAACGAGGTTCGCTGGAGAAACAATTCCGCGCTGAGAATTCCGAGATAAGCTTGCAATCCGCCCCATGCCATGATGGCGAGCCCCCACCAGGCGGGCTTCGCTTCCAGGGCCAGAATTGTTTCGCGGCGCTGCCACGCGATAAACAAGGCTACCAGCGGCACGAAAAATCCGTGACTCACGTCTTCATCGTTTATCCATCGATCGACCAAACCGCGCAGGATGGGATAATAGACGGCGATGAGCAACGCCGTAAACCAGGCCAGCGCTGACCAGGGTATCGGGGCCGGCTTTGCCCCTTTCACCGCGAGCGGCGCCGCGACCGGCGTGTTATCGGCGATCTGTTCCACACGCGGACCCATGGGAAATTAGTTTCAGTATATTTGATAAGAAGCGCTGGAAGGACACACGTATCTCATGTCACGCCTCATTTGTATTGTTTGCCTGCTCGGTTCGGCCGCATGGGGTCAAATTCCGTCCGTCAATTGGGAGTCGCAGAAGGCGGAAGTCCTTAAACATTATCGAGACTTGATTCAGATCGATACCAGTTCACCGCCAGGAAACGAAACCCGCGCGGTGGAATATTTGAAGAAGGTTTTCGAAGCGGAAGGCATTCCGACGAAAACGTTCGCCGTGGATCCATCGCGCGCGAACTTGGTCGCCCGGATCAAGGGCAACGGGAGCAAACGCCCGCTTCTGCTGATGGCGCACACCGATGTTGTCAGCGTCCAGCGGGAGAAGTGGCCGGTGGATCCGTTCGGCGCGGTGATCAAAGATGGCTACGTGTGGGGCCGCGGCAGTTCCGACGATAAGGATAAGCTGGCGGCCAATCTGATGGTGATGCTGCTGCTGAAGCGCTCCGGCGCGCCGCTCGACCGGGATGTGATCTTTCTGGCCGAGGCGGGCGAGGAGGGCGACAGTCAGTTCGGCGCCATGTTCATGGCGGATAAACACTTCGATGAGATCGACGCGGAGTTCGCGCTCACCGAGGCGGGGAACGCCGTTATCCGCAACGGCGAGGTTGCCATCGTGGAGATTGAAACCGCGGAGAAGGTTCCGCATCCGGTGCGGCTGGTCGCGACGGGCATTTCGGGCCACGCCTCGCGTCCGCGCGTTGACAACGCCGTGGCGCATTTGGCGGGCGCGGTCGCGAAGCTGGCGGCCTGGCAGACGCCCATGCGCCTGAACGACACGACAAGAATGTACTTTGAGAAGCTCGCAACGGTCAGCACGCCGGAAGAAGCGGCCCGCTATAACGGCCTGAACCGTCCGGATCGCACGGCGGCGATCCAGCAGTACCTCGCCGAGAACGAACCCTTTCACTATTCGATGCTGCGCACGTCAGTGGTGCCGACTATCATCAAAGGCGGTTTCCGCACCAACGTGATTCCCTCGGAAGCCGAGGCAACCATCGACATTCGCGCTTTGCCGGATGAGAACATGCCGCAGTTCTTCGCGGAGATGAAACGGATTATCAACGATCCGGCCGTGAAATTCGAAGAGACTTCGTTTGGCGCACGTCCCACGACGCAGCCCTCGCGCCTGGATAGCGAAATGTATATCGCGCTGGAGCGGTCGGCGAAACGCATGTACCCGCACGCGACCGTAATGCCGATGATGCAGACCGGCGCTACCGATATGGCTTATCTACGCGCAAAAGGGGTGCAAGCTTACGGGATTGGCCCCGCCGCCACCGAGCAGGATTACATCAATTTTGGGGCGCATAGCGACGTCGAGCGGCTTCAGGAGTCGTCGCTTTACTCATTCGTTGAATTTACGTGGAATGCGGTGACCGACGTCGTCGTGCATAAGTGAAGGCCGAGCCGGTTCCGCGGCGAGTTCCTGAGGCGGGAGACTAGTACGGTGTCCCGGTCAAAACGATAGCAGTGCTTAACCGCTCCCTCCGGTCGCGGCTCATTGTCCGCGATCGGAAAAATGAGCGGATAGGCCGAGCCGCGACCAAAGGAAGCGGTTCAACGGCTGGCTTCCGGTCAAGACCTCGCGGCTATCGGAATCGCCGGGACACCTTACTAGCTGGCAGCCGGTTCCGTGGCTTTCGCGATGGCGCGATGCACAAGCTTGCGCGGGTCCAGTAAGTGCTGCGGCCGGAACTGCCTCTGCGACCACCGATGCCCGGGCTCGAATTCGACGCCGAGGAAATAGCCGATCTCGCGGAAAACGCAGTATTTGACCTTGCCCATCAACGTCCCGGAGGGATACGCGATACGGAAGGCGGTGCCCAGCGGTATGGGCCGTTCCACCTGCAGGCAGGCTCCCGAAAGAGAGATATCCTCCAGGTTCGCGACGCCCCGCCGGACGCGGCCGTTTTGATCTTTCCACTCCACGTCCACTAGGTCCGCGCACAGCAATCTCGGTTCTATTCGCCTGTCCATCATATCTATAACGTGTATCGACTCGCGCTCGTCAATTGTTTAGCGTGTTTGCCTTAGACAATTTTCCCTTACATTTGGCGTAGGGCTGCAACCTAGTATTACCATTCACAGCCAGCCTAGGAGCTTCTACATCGTTGGTACCATGATTTCACGTGCTTTTACACCTCGCACTTGTGATGGTTTTTGGGATTCTGATCCCCTGGTGGAAAGGAGTCGACTTTTTCGATCCAGTCATCACGGCCGCCTACGCCTGCATGGGGATGATTTTCGCGGCTCCGGCCGCGGCGCACGCATTTTCTGTCCATCGTCCGCAATCCATGCGAGAGGCCTTTTTGATGGCCGGAAGAGCGGTCCTTTACGGCGAGGGTCTGGCGGCGATTTTTATCATCGCCGGTATAGCCACGGTGAGTCTGCGCCACGGCGGTCGCCTGATGCTGCCTGAGCTCGACGTTTTGGCCGAAACCGCGCTGCTGGGTCTGGCGGGCTCGGTTGCAGTGGCGGGTCTGGCCGGTTGGGTGACGTTGCGCTTTTCAGCCGCGGCGGCGCGTATGATGATGCGGATTATCTTCCTGACGCTTCTGGCCACCTTCTTTTTCTCGGCCCGCCGCCTGCCAGATGTCGCGTTCGCGGCCACGGCTTATTGCGTCGCGATCGCGGCCGTTGCGGTGCTCCTCCTCCGCAGGGAGGTCGTTCCCCGGTGAGGCCGTCTCCGGAGCATCGACACGAGCTGAGCGCCGACACGATCCGTGTGATCGTGCGTATCACATTGTTCGTCATCGCCGGCTGGGGTACGTGGCGGCTGATGCCGCTGCTGATGCCGCCGGAGATCAGCGGACTGGTGGTTGCCACGCTCTCGACGTTCGCCGCGGGAGCCTTGGCGAATGGACTGCTTGTTCGCATGTATGAGAAGAGTCAGCTGGCGGCGTTCGGCATGGCGTGGTCGAAACCTTCCGGACGCGAATTGTGGATCGGCGTGGCCGGGGGCGCGGGAGCAGCGGCCGCGATCTTCCTTGTGGCGTTGGCGACGCGTATGGCCAACGTGGAGCGAGTGCCCGCGCCCGGTTTCTGGCCGCTCGATGTGGTGTTCATTCTGGTGGTGCTCGCGTTCGGGGCCGTGGGCGAGGAGTTGCTGTTCCGCGGATACGCTTTTCAGTTGATGGTCCGCACGATGGGAGAGTTCGCGGCCGTGCTGCCGGTGGCGGTCCTGTTCGGCGTCGCGCACATGGGGAATCGGGGTGTCACGCCGCTGGCGATTTTCAATACAGTATTGTGGGGCGTTCTCTTGGGCTACGCGTTTCTGCTGACGCGCGCCCTATGGCTACCCATCGGATTGCATTTTGGCTGGAATGGGGCGATGCCCTTGCTAGGCGTCAATTTGAGCGGGTTTACAATGGGGGTGCCAGGATATGCACTGCGCTGGAGCGCGGGGGATCTATGGAGCGGTGGCGCGTATGGATTCGAAGGCAGCGCGCTGACGACGGCCACCGTGGTGATATTGTTTTTCGTGCTGCGGCGTGCGATCCCGGCGCGGGATTCGGTCGCGCAGGCGGTATAGGAAGCAGCGGTACACGAACATGAAGCGGTTGGTGGCTGAAAAATGCTTGATGGGCGGGCTCGCGGCCTTGCTGGCATGCGCGCCGCTGACGGCGGATTCGAAGAAGCTCACCGAGGACCAGCGCATCGAACTGCTGCGCGGGCTCACCGCGGAGTACGCCACGGTCAAGACGCTCCTGCCCATTTCAAAAAAAAACTTGGAGTTTCATGCGGACGGCACCTGGGACAAGGCTTTGTGGAAGGCCACCGAAAAGGAATTCGGGCCAGCCGGACGCGTGGGCGACCTGATTCAGGTGACGCGCATCCAGATCGACAAGGATCGCATTCTTTTCGAACTCAATGGGGGCTCCAAAACCCATTGGTATAACCATGTCGAGGGCGGCATGGGCAATACTACTCAGCCCATCAATCCGGCCACGACCGCACCGGGTGGAACCACCCTCGCGCTGCTGTTCGACGCGCCCATTGGCCAAGTGACCTCCGCCGAGGTCAAGAAGATGCTCCTGCCGGTACTCGATTTTGAAAAGGAGACGGTAACCGAGAATCACATCGAGAGCTTCCCCGAGCCGGTGAAGGAAGCGATCCGAAAGAACAAGGTGATCGAGGGCATGAACCGGGACCAGGTGTTAATGGCCGTTGGGCGTCCCATCCGAAAAAGCCGGGAATTGAAAGAAGGCACGGAGATCGAGGACTGGATCTACGGCGAGCCGCCCGGCCGTGTTTCTTTCGTCACTTTTTCAGGCGACAAAGTCATTCATGTGAAAGAGACCTACGCCGGCTTGGGCGGCTCCGTGGCGGAAACCGCACCCATTCAATAAGTGGCCTGTATAGAGCTACTTGGCATCGGTACCTCTCGCGTAATGGTACGAACCAACCTAGCGTACCTTGTCCCAACGCCCGTCGGGAGTCGAGACTAGACGCTGAGGGAACTTGCCTTTTGATGGAGCGCACGGACGTCGAACAATGGAAAGGCAAGGAGGTCGCCCGGCTTCTCGCGCTGGTCGAAACGGAGCGCCGCTATTACCAGGAAATCGTCGCGGCCCTGCCGGTCGGGATCGCGGTCCTTTCGGGTGAACGCGCGATCGTCCTCGCCAACCGGGTCTTCCGTCAAACCTTCGGCCTAAGCGCCGATGAGATTCGCCGCAAGACCATTGAGCAGATTCTCCCTTCCGATCCGCTGGTCGAAAAAATTCGCTCCGTCCATTTAGGGAGCGCCTCGGACGCCGCGGGCCGCGGCAGCATGACGTTGGAGTTCGCCGGGAAGCTGTTGCGGGTGGACATCAGACCCATTCGCAGCTGGGATGAAGACACGGAACTGGAGACGCTTGTGGCGATCCAGGAACTGTCCGAATCTGGCGCGAGGCCCCCTTCGACATCGTTTGGTGCGACCTCGATCGATGCGACAACGATCGACGCGAGCCGATCGCGCCCGGTCGTGGAGCCAGAAGCGGCCGCGCCGCCCGCTCCCGCCTTCCCTACCGCCGATTTGCCCGCGATCGTGTGGCAAGCCGATGCCGCAACGCTGCAATTTACGGCGGTCAGCGGGGCGGCCAACGCAGTGCTGGGCTATGCGCCATCGCATTGGCTGAACCCGGAAGGCTTTTTCGAAAGGGAAGGCTTTTTCGCCGAGCGTATGCATCCGGAAGATCGCAATGCCACGATGGCTCTGTACCGATCCGTTCTCGAGCACGGCGGCGAAGCGAGCGCCGAGTTCCGCATCATGACCTCCACGGGCGAGCCGCAGTGGTGCCGGGAAACGGTTGTGGTGGCGCCGGCCAACGCAACAACATCACGCAAGGTTTACGGCGTACTGACGTTCATCGGCGAACGCGTCCAAATGCAGCGCCATATGGAGGTAGCCGGCCGGAACATGGCTTTGCGCAGGGCGTCCGCCCGCTTGGCGCACGATCTGAACAATCCTCTGATGCTGATCGCGGGATACGCCGAAGAAATGTTACGCGCGTTTCCCGAAGGCGACGCTCACCGCGAGGACGCCGAGCAAATCATCAAGGCCACGGAGCGGATCGCGGAGCTGACCGCGCGCCTGCTTCGTTTCACGCGCCGCGGAACAACCAGCCCGGGAAGCGTGGATCTTCCGGCATTAGTGGCGCGCCTGGAGCCGAGATTCGCGCGCATTAGCGGGGAAGACGTGACGACGCACATTGAAGCCGCAGGGAACCTTCCTCATCCCAGTGCTCCGCTGTGGGCCTTCGCGGACAGAGGGCCGCTAGAGGAAGTCCTGGTCACGCTCGCGGGCGCGGCGTGCCAAGGCTCCGGATGCACTGAACTCCGGATCACCTGCGATTTGGCAACTATCGCCGAGAGCATCCCCCACGCAACGCTCGAAGCCGGCTCGTACGCTCGCATCGCTGTGCAGGGAAACGGCGCCGGCCTTGAGGGCACGAAGAGCGATGCGCTTTTCGAATCGATTTTTACCGGCGAGGCTTTGGCCCACGCCTACGGGCTCGCGAGGGAGTGGGGGGGCGATCTCGCCTACTACGGCGACGCCTCTCATTCGACATTCATCCTGTATCTGCGGCCCTGCGAACCGGCGGAGCAGGAGCCGGAAGTAGCCCCGGCAGCCGCGCCCGAGCCTCTGCATCCCATGATTCTGGTGGTGGACGATGAGCCCGGAATTCGCGCGCTGGTCGCCAAAATTCTGCGGCGCGAGCAATATGAAGTGGTGGAAGCTTCGACCGCAACAGAGGCCGGTATGCTCGCGATCGCGCAGCTCCGTCCCGTGGAGCTCCTGGTCACCGACATCATGCTGCCGGATCAGCCGGGCACCACGCTCGCCCAACACTTGCGTGAACAGCTGCCCGCGTTGAAGGTCCTGTATATGTCGGGTTATACGGACGATGAAAGAGCTCGAGCGGGCGATTTCCCGCCGGGTGCGAAGTTCCTGCAAAAACCGTTCACGCTGGGGGCGCTGGTGACGAAGGTGCGGGAGTCGCTGGAGCAAGCATAGCCTGGTGTGAGGCACAAGGGCCTGAGTTCAGGCCTTACGCGTTCGTCACCAAACTCGCCCTCGTGAAACCTGGCGGGGGTCAGGCTGAATGAAATCGGAAGTCCTCATTGGTGAGTCCGTCTACAGGTAACTCCAGCCCTTTTCGCATGTGCAGTACCACGTCACCAAAGAGCCGCTCGCGCGCGTCAGTCTCCTTGTTCCCCGCGATGTCTACCAAAAACACCCTCATCTTGCGCACGAGTTCCTGGTCGCCGAGTAGCCACACTTCGCGCACGATCCTCAGTAGCTCTCTCCTATCAGCCGGGCTCGGGTTGCTCGTGTAGAGGCTATCGACTTTCTGGAGGATGGCCAAATAACGCTTCTCCCTTTCCGTCCTCAACGCTGCCGCGGCGGCGGCCTCGGCATCGGCGTGCCTGACGGCGAGCTGAGCCTGTAAACCGTATCGCTGCGTCAACCAGGCGGTAATGATCGACACAGCGCCGCCGAGGGCGAGGCCAGCAAAAGTCATCAACGGCGTGAACCACCAGGGTGACGTTCCCATAGATTGGATTGTAGTCCTCCTAGTCCCTGCCTGAGGTGCGGGCCTCGCTGAAGCTGTCGTGTTCGCGTAGTCGGGCCAGCAGCTTCGGCGCTCAGCAAACAAAGGACGCTTGTGAAGCACAACCAGCCACGCGGGAAATAACCTACTGAATAGAACCCGGCGCTTTCGGTTCGAGCTTGATCTCGCCGAAGGTCGATTCGTACTGCGAAACATTCTGATTCAGCACGTTCGCCAGCGCCTTGGCCTGCTGCGGGCTGAGAAACACGCCCTGAAAATTCTGGATCGAGACCGCGTCGGGAGCGTTTTGATTCGCGATACCGAAGAGCAGAAAGAAATCCCACAAGCTGACCCGCACCTGCACGCTATTCGCGTAGTTTTCGCGGTAATCGTTGGTGTTCGAAAGGCTGATCTTGGGCTGGCCGGGTTGCTGGGGATTCATATTTCTAGTGTAGTGCCGCGCGGAGTACAGACAACCGGCACGGGCCGGTTACGAACCGGCCGCAGGATGCAATACTGCCCCACAGAGCACGTCAAGGAGAAACGCGTATTCGAAGGCACGTTCTTTTAAATACTCATAGCGCCCCGACGCTCCGAAGTGGCCGCTGCCCATATTGGTTTTGAGCAGCAGCACGCGGTGATCGGTCTTCATCGCCCGGAGCTTCGCGGCCCACTTGGCGGGCTCCCAATAGGAAACGCGAGGATCGTTCAAACCCGCCGTGATCAGGATCGCGGGATAGTCCTGCGCGCGAACGTTTTCATACGGCGCGTACAACTTCATGAATTCATAGAATTCGCGCTTGGCGGGATCGCCGAACTCTTCGTATTCGCCGACCGTCAGGGGCAGCGTCGCGTCGAGCGCCGTATTGAGCGAATCGACAAATGGCACACCCGCGACCACCGCCGCGAAAAGATCCGGCCGCAGGTTGACGACCGCGCCCATCAGCAATCCGCCGGCGCTGCGTCCGTTGATCGCGAGACGCGCGGGCGAAGTGTAGCGATGGGCGATCAAGTGCTCGGCGCAGGTGATGAAATCCGTGAACGTGTTCATCTTCTTCAGCATCTTGCCGGCGTCATGCCACGGCTTGCCCAAATCGGCGCCGCCGCGGATATGCGCGATAGCGAAAGCGAAGCCACGATCGAGCAGGCTCAGACGGTCCGAACTGAAGGCCGGATCGATGCTGAGGCCATAGGAACCGTAGCCGTAGAGCAAAAGTGGCCCAGCGCCATCGAGCTTGAAATCGTCGCGATAGACAAGAGAGATGGGAATTTCGACGCCGTCGGCCGCCTTGGCGTACAAACGCTCCGATCGATAACGAGCCGGATCGTAGCCGCCGAGCACTTCCTGACGCTTCCGTAACACACGCGCGCGTGTATCCATGTCGTAATCGAACACGGAGGCGGGGGTCACGAGCGAAGAATAATCGAAGCGCAGTGAACTCGTGTTGAACTCGGCGTTCGCTCCGACGCCCGCGGTGTAGACCGGTTCGGGAAACTCGATCGCGTGAGTCTGGCCGTCGGCGAAGCGCCGCAAATAAATTTGCGTGAGCCCACGATGGCGTTCCTCGGTGACCAAGTAGTCGCGAAACGCGCTCACGCTTTCGATGGTGATGCCGTCGCGGCCGGGAATGATCTCCTGCCAGTTTTCCCTGGAAGGCTTTTCGATGGGAGCTTGCACGACACGAAACGTCGGCGCGATGTCGTTCAGGCGGATAAAAAAAGATCCGTCGTGGGCTACGTCACTTCGAACGACCGCCGCACGCGAGCCCGCCGCGTGGTGTGTAACGTCATACTCGACGCCCTGCACGCGCGGCAGAAGGACGCGGAACTCGCCGTCCGGTTCGCGGGCATCGAGATAGTGAATTTCGGAGGTCACGGAGCTGTTGCTGCCGATCAGGATGAACGCGCGGGTACGCGTCTTCGCGATGTCGAGCGTGAAGCGCTCATCGGGTTCGTGATAGACGAGTGTCTCCTCTGACGCGCCTAAGCGGTGGCGGAAAACTTTGTACGGGCGCAACGCTGCGTCGAGCACCGTGTAGAAGAACGTAGCGTTATCTTCACACCATTCGAGCGAGTAGTAAGTATTAGGGATCTCGTCGGGCAGCAGAAGCCCGGTGTCCAGATCCTTGACGCGAATCGTGTACTTCTCATCGCCTTCGAAATCGGCCGAATACGCCAGCAAACGGTGATTCGGGCTGACGCTGAAATTCCCGACGCGGCAATATTTCCGCCCTTCCGCGAGCGCGTTGGCGTCGAGCAGCAGCTCTTCGGGCGCGTCGGGAGACCCACGCTTGCGGCAATAGAAGGAGTATTGTTTCCCCTGTTCCGTACGCGTGTAGTAGTAGTAATCGTCGCGCTTGACGGGGACCGACGAATCCGTTTGCTTGATGCGCCCTAGCATTTCTGAGTACAGGCCGGCCTGCAAGGGCTCCGTGTGTTTCATGACGGACTCGGTGTAGTGGTTCTCGGCCTCCAGATAGGCAATCGTGTCCGGATCTTCGCGGTCGCGCAGCCAGAAGTAGTTGTCGATGCGCGTGTCGCCGTGAACAGCGATCTCTTTCGGGAGAATCTTTGCGATGGGAGGGGCGATGGGAGAGGCGATGGGAGGCATGATGGACTTTGTTAGCTATAGGATAGCGGCGATTCAGCCGATCTTGAAGGCATGAGACGGCTGGAAGGCCGACGCGCGGCTCCGAAATCCGGTCACGATCCCGGAAATGCTCAATGAAACGAGCTCTGTCCTGGTTCCCGGTGGCCCTCGGAATAACATGCTTGCTTCTGATTGCTTACCCTCAGCGTGAGCGCGTGCTCAAGGGACAGAACGATTTCGTCTCCTTTTACGCAGGCGCAAGGTTGGTCGGTACGCCCCAACTCTACTCGCGCCCGGCAAATCTCGCGACGATTCAATCGATTCTGGGACTCCAAATGGAAGGGACCACCTACATCCGGCCTCCGTTTTATGCCGTTTTATTGAAACCATTGGCTTCCCTGCCGTACCGCGCCGCCTGGGCCCTATTCTTTTCGGCGCTTTTGTCGAGCGTACTGTGGTTCATCATTCGATTTTCGAAAGAATGCCCCGCCCTGCCGTTTTTCTCGTCGCTGAGCATCCCCCTGCTCACGCCGCTGATGAACGGCCAGGATACGCCCTTTTTGCTGGTCATTCTCGGGGCGGCGATCCTGCTGTTCCGGCGCAATCGCGACTTTTCGACGGGATTACTACTTTCCTTGTGCGCAATCAAGTTCCATCTTTTCTTGTTCTTATTGCTGTTGCTGCTGCTCAAGAAGCGCTGGCGCGCGATTCAGGGCGGAGCGTTCGGGGTTGCGGTTCTCGCTCTGGCCGGGATGGCCGGCGCTGGTTGGGATTCGACGCTCCAGTGGATCCGCGTCCTGCGCGACCCCTGGATCAGCCCTGAGCCTCAGAGCCTTCCAAACCTGCACGGCCTCATTTTGACGCTGCATGGCGACTTTCGGTTCGAATTGCTCATTTCGGCCATAATCGGCTTGATCTTTGTCTTTATGGCGCTCAAATCGCCTAACTTCGAGCTTTTGTTCGCCGCGAGCCTGGTGTGCGGGCTGCTCACCAGCTTCCATTCCGGACCCGCCGACGACGTACTTCTGATTCCCGTCTTCGTACTGACAATCGCTTCGTCCGCCGACGCTTTGTTGCGATCGCTGGCGGCTCTGATTCTCACGCCCATCCCATACTTGATGGGCCTTGCGGGAAGTCCGTATAGCGTGGCGCTCCCCCTGATCCTGATCGCGTGGCTGATTGCGGCCGCCTCGGCGGTCTCACTCGCGATGGTGCGCCCGCGGATGACGGCTCCCGCCGTCCAATAGAGTTCCCTCCCGATACCGGGGAGTGCAGATTGCCGTTCACTCCGCGGTCTGGCGCTTACGGGCCATGTCAGGTTCGGACGAAGCGTTTTCGGTGGACGGCTCCATGCGTTCTAAGCGAACATCCGACTGCCGCGGTCCGAGCACCAGTTTCCAGGCGATCCGATGTGGGTATCGCTTGACCAACTCCTGGTTCCTTACGCTGCCCATGTCATGTGCGAACAAGAGCCGAGACTGGCCCGGCGAGGCTCCGTTGTAAACCCATTCGCTCTTAAAGCTCCAGCCATTTTGGTAGCTCACGAACACCAGATGGTTGCCTTCCATGGCTTCGAGTTGGTGGACCACGCCCGAGCGCGGCGTCACGCCGGGCTGCAGGAACATGTATTGGAACAGCAGCGGAACAAATAGAACCGCGAGGCTGGCCGCAAACGCCAAGCCACGAATCGGCTTCGCAGCTTGTGCGGCGGCGAGACGAAACCACAACGCGCGCGTTGCCGCGACGATGAGAATTATGGACACGATGGTGAAAGGCGCGGCGTAGTGGAACTGGACCCAGAGTTCCGGGAGCATGGCGGCGAAGCTTGCCGCAAACAGCAAGACCAGCCATTTTTTCCGTCCACGGACGCGTGCCCATGGTATCCCTAGCAACACGGCTGCGAATCCCAGGAAAGGCTGAAAGAGACAGAACACCACGAAATACTTCATCTGTCCGAACAACGCTTGCGCCAAAGGAAGGGCGCGGATCCCGCGGTAACGGGCCAGCTCGTCCGCGTGCGTGGTAACGTTGATCACGTTGTTGTACCGCTTTCCGGGTGTTTCCGGCAGGACCAAGAACGAGGGGGCGAGATCATATTGCTGTGCGTATAAAAAGTACGGCAGTTGCGTGAGGCTGCCCGTGGTGCGCAGGTTGTACCACGCCGCCGCGAGCCCGCCCGCCAAGAGGATGGCCATGCTGGGCAGGATCACGATACGCGCCCAAATGCGCTTCTCTTCCGTTCGCAATCTCGTGAATCGATAAGCCAGGATCGTGAGTACTACCAGGCATAACACACCGCCTTCGTAGGGCCGGGTGAAGTAGAGGATCACCGCGCCGACCGCGAGCGTGGAGCGAGCCGCGGCGGGTTTGCCGCGCAACAAATGGCCCAAGCCGCCCACCACCAGCGCCCCGCCGCAGGCTGCCACGGCGCCGCCCCAGTAGCTCTCCATCCAATAAAGGCGAACGAAAAAGAAGATCACCGTGAGCGCACCCGCGACCAGAGCCCACTGCGGCGGCAGCCATGCGTCGGCCGCCCAACAATACAGGAAGACCATGAGGGCGCAGCTCAGGACCACGCCCCAAAATGGATGGCCGGCGAGCTTTTGTCCGGCCGCGAGAAAAAGCGCTTGTCCGGGCGGATATTTCGAAATGTAAGCGGGTCGTAAGAGGATATGCGGCGATTCAAAGAAATCCGGTAGTTCGAGCGCCGGATTGGCTAACCGTCCGTGTGCAAACGTGTCGGCTGCCAAAAGATAACTGAACTCATCGTGAATGACTGGGTCCGGGATGGGAAGCACCGGAAGCAGCGCGATCCTTCCGGCGATCATGAACAGCGCCAGCGCAGCCCACACCAACCACCGGCGTCCGGAGAACCTCAGCAGCTTTACCGGCAGCCGGAAATCGCCTTGAATCCGGCGCGCTACGGGGGATGCGGATGGAACTCCGGAAAGCTGCGAAGTGGGCATAGCTGTAGCTATTGCGTCCATCGGGAGAATTCGGTGGACTCTGTAGCGCGTGCCCGCGGCCTCGAGCGAAACGCTTTCCGAATTCCGGCTGATGCGGTCTGGCTACTGTTCCAGGTACGTGTACCCGTTCAAGCCGTCTTCATAGAAACGCAGCAGCAGGCCGGCTTCTTCATAGCCGATGCGGCCTTCTCGAACGGCGCCCTCCACGTCCCGGCGGAACTGTTCGGCGAGCGCCGTGGATTTGAACTGCACGTAATCCAGCACTTCGCGCACGGTGTCGCCGCGAATCAAGGCTTCCACGACGACCTGATTATTTTCGTCCTGCCGCACGTGCACGGCGTTCGTGTCGCCGAATAAATTATGCAGGTCGCCGAGGATCTCCTGATAGGCGCCCACCAGAAACGCGCCGAGATAATACGGCTCGCCCGTGAACGCATGCAGCGGAAGCGTCTTCTTCACGTCGCGGCGGTCGATGAATTGATCCACCTTGCCATCGGAATCGCAGGAAATGTCGCCGAGGATGCCGTGATGGAAGGGCTCTTCATTCAGCCGGTGGATCGGCAGAATGGGAAACAGTTGCTTGACCGCCCAGCTATCCGGCATGCTTTGGAACAGCGAAAAATTACAGAAGTACGTGTCGGAGAGCAGCGAATCCAGGCCCTCCAGCTCCTCCGGAAAATAATCGAGCTGCTTGGCGAGCTTCTGAATCTGCCGGCAAATCACCCAGTAAATACTTTCCGCCCAGCTGCGTTGCTGCAGCGGCAGGTAGCCAAGGCTGAACAGGTTCAGCGCGGAATCGAGGGCTTGCTGCGCGTCGTGAAAGCTTTCGAGCAAGTTCTTGGAGCTCAGCCCGCGCAGCGTGTCCTTCAAGTCGATGAGCGGCTGCTCGACGTCATCACCGAAGTCGGGCATCGTCTCTTCTTCTCCGAAGCCGGTCACGCCGAGCACATTGAACACCAGCACGCTGTGATAGGCGACAATCGCGCGGCCGCTCTCCGAAACGATGATCGGATGCTGGACCTCGGCCTCGTCGCATACGCTTTGGATGTGATAGACGATGTCGTTCGCGTACTCCTGCAAGGTGTAATTGACGCTCGATTCGAAATCCGTTTGCGAGCCGTCATAGTCGATGCCCAGTCCGCCCCCGACATCCAGGTAATTCAATCCGGCGCCGGCGCGGCGCATTTCCACGTAGGCGCGCGCGGCTTCGATCACGGCGCCCTTGATCTGGCGGATATTCGTGATCTGGCTGCCTAGATGGAAGTGCATCAACTGGAGACAATCCTCCATGCCCAGCGCTTTCAACTGTTCGAGAGCTTTCAACGCCTCGGTAATCGTCAGCCCGAATTTCGACCGGTAACCTCCCGACGATTTCCATCGGCCGGAACCGCGGCTAGCGAGCTTGATGCGCAATCCGATGACGGGCCGCACGCCGACCTTGGCGGAATGCTTCAGGATTAAATCGAGCTCCGTGTACTTTTCGACGACAGGAATAATTTGCCGGCCGATCTTCTTCGCCAGCATGACCATTTCGATGTATTCATCGTCTTTGAAGCCGTTACAGATGATGGGGGTTTCGTTGTCGGCAATGGCCAGCACGGCCAGCAATTCGGGCTTCGAACCGGCTTCCAGACCGAACTTGTAGGGGCGTCCATACTGAAAAACTTCTTCGACCACCTGACGCTGCTGGTTGACCTTGATGGGGTAAACGCAGCAATAGGCGCCTTTGTAGTTGTTCTCATTAATGGCATTTGTGAATGCCTGATGAATTTCGCCGAGCCGGTGCTTCAGGATTTCGCCGAAACGGATCAAAATCGGAAGTGCGATTCCGCGTAGTTGGAGATTATCGACCAACTCCTTAAGATCGATGTGGCGATCGGGGTTTTTGTCCGGATGAACGAGGACATGCCCGCTGGCGCCGACGCTGAAGTAGCCCTTGCCCCAACTGTTGATGTCGTAGAGCTCCGAGGCCTCGGCGATGGACCAGCGATCCGCGGGCTCGCGAACCGGAGCGACGTCGTTGCGTACTGTGGTCATGAAATCTCAGTGTCCTTCGATTTGCGTTGCGTAGCAAGCGAAAAATCCGTATCCAGGTATCGCGGCTGATGTTTGCCCAGACGCGCAAAAGAAAGCCGCGGGGAAAAAATGGAAGGAGAGCGTTACGGGTCGCATGTTATATTAGTTTCGTAGAACTCACCTTAGGGCGGCTAGCTCAGTTGGGAGAGCACCACGTTCGCAACGTGGGGGTCGTGGGTTCAAGTCCCACGCCGTCCACCAGCTTTCTTCCCCAATCCCAAATGCCGAGGCCGAAATTGGGCGCGGCGTATCGCTCCCACGTCGCCAATATTTTAAAAACAGATCCCTCGACTTCGCTCGGGATGACAGGCGTGGTGCGTGTGTGACGTTAACGGCCACTGGCCGATCCGCAGGCGGCGTTGCCATCCTTGATCGCGCATTGAACGATGGCGGTTCCCGCGGTCGAGCGCAGAGTGAGATCCCATCCGTCCTTGGATCTCCTGAGCCAGGTGAATCCGAAATCGATGCGCGTCTGGCTGCCGCGGACGGCGGCGCCTTCAATCACCGTTCCGTCGATGGAAGCCGGGATCGGGGCCGACAGTTCGGTACCCCCGTCGCCGGACACGATCTGCATCGGACGGTCAGGCCCGAACGGGATCACCGCGAAAAGGTGCGTGTGGCCGGAAAGGATCATGTCGATTCCCTGGGGCGAAGCCTGCTTCCACGCGGCCTCGAGCGGAAGCGAGAGCGGCTTCACGCCTTTTCCTCCGTCGCCGGGCTTCACTCCCCAGAAAGGATGATGATCCACCAGCCAGGCGTGTTCGACGTGCAAGGAGCGCAGCTCAGCCGTAAACTCGGCGACCTGCTTCGGGTCGAGAGAGTCCTCGACGGTAGCCGAAGAATCGAGCATCGCCAGTTGCTGGGCACCCAAACGCACGACGTACGCCGGCGTGTAAACCCAGCATATGTTGGTCCAGGGGCGCGGGTCCAGATAATAGAACCAGCCGCGCCAGGCGCGTTTGTAGTCCTCGTGGTTGCCCCGGGAAAAGGCCCACGGAGCGGCCGCCAGGAGCTTGGCCGCGGGCGCGAAAAAATCGGCGTTCCAGGTGTCCCAGTTGTCGCCGATGGGCGTCCCACCGCACTTGTACTGGGAATCCACGGGGCATGCTGTCTCGCGATAAAGATAATCGCCGACATGGATAATCAGGTCCGGCTTCGTGCTGGCCGCGCTGTCGGCGACCGATTGCAGCGGCCACTTGGACATATCGTTGCAATCCTGCACGCGCGCATCTTTAATGCGGCAGCCGGTGTCGCCGATGACGACCACGGAAGCAGGATCGGGAGTCGGCAAATGCAGGGCTTGGACCCCGATGGAGGTGGTAATGGAAGCGGCCTTCGCCGCCGAAGGGAGTGCGAACTCGCACAGAGGTTGAAATCCGGCGGGCACCGGCGTGCGCAGCAACATGGCCCGATCCACGCCATCCACGTTGATCGCGGGACACGAATCGGAGGCCACGACGACGCGCGCGAGGACCCGTCCGTTATCTCCCAATTCGATCCACGGCGGTGTGAGCAGTTGCGCGTGAGCTAGTCCGGCGGCGAACAGCGTCAAACCGAAGAGGGTGCGTATCGTCACGATGTACCTAGTTCAGATTCTACCTTCAATAAAAGAAAACGCTGCCGAAAAACTCGGCAGCGTAATCCTGGGACGTGAATTATTTCCGTCGCACCTACCTGCGCGGCGCGTAGCCCACGGTGAAGGTCGCCATGATGCTGCGTCCGGGCAGGGTGGCTAACTGGTCGCCGGGACTCTGTACGTAGGGGGCGACGCCCGTGTTAGCCGGAGTAATGCCGGTAATGCTGTGATCGTCGAAGAGGTTCGTGACCGCGAGGCCCAGTTTGCTTCCGCGCAGCCAGGACGCGTTCTTGATCGTGTAGTTGACGAAGATGTTGGTCACGTCCCAGGAATTGATGTACACAGCCTGATTCACCGGGAAAGACAGTGTAATGTCCGAAACCGGATTCTGGCTGCCCAGCGATCCGTTGTCGTTCCACATCGGGCCGACCCGCTTGTTCACGAAGCCCACGTCCCAATTCTTCTTATGATACAGCAGCATGAAGGTCTGGAGATCCTTCGGCGTTTGCGCGACCCACAACCCGCCGTTCGGCCAGTACGGCCCTTCCTGGTATTTGGCTTCATTCCACGCGGCGTTCAAATAAAGCGAGAAGCCCCAGCCCAGGGCGATGTTACTCTCGAGTTCGATGCCTTTCGTGTTCAACGGTCCGGTCTGCGTGTAAACGGGTTCGCCGGTGATGGGATCGGTGTAGGATTGATAGCCGGAGCCGTAGTGAACGTAGTAAAGGTCCGCGTCGAGCGTCCAGCGGTTATACTTCAGCACCGAGCCGGCCTGATAGGTCTTTGCGATCTGCGGCTGCAGCGGCGTGGTCACGTTGCCGCCCACGACGTCGAACACGCTGGTCGGAGGGACGATGTCGCCTTCGCCGAACTGGGCGTAAACCGACCAGTTCCGCTTCACGCGATAGCGCGCCGCGATGCTCGGCAGCCAATTGTTCCAATCGATGCTGTGCGTCACGAATGCTGCGTCGCCGGCCGGGCAGACGGCAGGAGCGGTAGCGGTGGCCTTCTTGGGAAGTACCGCCCCGCTCGGTTCGAGGCAACCGACCGTGCTCGCGTCCTGATACTGATTGAGCCGCAGCCCGTAGTTGGCGTCCTTGACGCCCGCAATGATCGAGAGCTTCGAGGTCGTATGCCATTCGTACTCGACGAAGGGCTGGAAAGTCTGCGAGTCGAAATGCTCGTGGAACTTGCCGAGCGGCGTATCGACCTGCGTGACCGGGTTCCACGGGATCTGGTAGCGATCCGTATAGGCCCAGTTGTACCAGGCGCCGAAGCGAAGTACGCCCCACTTGGTTTCCTTGCTCATGGTGGCGATGTCGCCGGCCTGGCGATAGCCGTTGAGCTTATCGACTCCACCCGGCGTGCCCAGTGTGGTGCTGACGGCCGACGGGTCTCCGGTGCTGGCGCTGTAGGAGAAGTTGTTGTAGTATTCCTTGTTCCAGTAGCGGTACGTGAATAGTTTGTTGTCGAATCTCCAGCCATCGCCCAGGTCGCTGTTGAAGTTGACGTTCTCGAAGTCGGTTTGCACGTGATAGGTCTCGTAGCAATAGCACAGCGGATCGGGCTGGCCGACTGCGATCCCGAGAAGGTTCGACGGCGAACCCGCCGTCACGAACGGCGTGCTGGTCATCAGAAAGTTATCTCCGAACAAGGCAACCTCCGCCCGGCTCGGACTCCCAGTGCTCGGAGTGTTATTAAAGAGATCGACCATGCCGCCGACTACAGTAATGTACGTATGAGGGGAAAACCGGTACAAATACTTGCCGTCGCCGCCGTCGCGCTTCTGGTAATTGTAGGTCTGATAGCCGTCGGACTTCATCTGATGAATGCCGAGGGTGAGGCTGCTCTTGTCGCCGGGGCCGAACAGGCCGCTGTCGTAATCCAATTGCAGCAGGTTGGTGGACCACGATCCGTAGGATTCCGTCAGGCGGATGTCCTGGGTGGTGGGCACCTCTTTGGACTGCAGGTTGATCGATCCGCCGAAGTTGGCGGGTCCGACGGTTGAGGCCGTTCCGGGGCTGCGGTCGAAATCCACGCCGCCGATCCACTGCGCCGGGAAATTCGCCCAACTGTGTTGCGACTCGGAGTTGGTGTCCTGGAACGGAACGCCGTCGAAGGTCATGGTGTAATCGCCGTTCGGGAAGCTGCGGAAAAACGTCTTGCCCTGGCCCAAGCCGACTCCGTTGACGCTCGTCGTATACGTTCCGGGCGCGTAGTTGACGTACTCGCCGAAGTCGGCCACCGGCGCTTCAAAGTTGTGGATGAAATCGCCGCTGATCTCCGAGTGTGCCGAGACCGCGTCGAGCGTGTTGCCCGACGGCGCGATTTGCGCGGCGAGCGAAACCACCGCTTCCACCGTTACCGATTGGGACTGCGCGGCCAGGGACAGCGTGATCGATACCTCCTGCGAAGCTCCGGCGGCCACCTGCACTTCGGTGCGAGTGGCTGCGGCAAAACCGGGAGCCGATATTTCGACGCTGTAGGATCCGGGTAGCAGATCCGTGACTTCGAAATGTCCTTCGTTATTCGTGGTTGTGTTTTTCGTCAGATTGGCCGCACCCTTCACCGCGACGGCCGCGTTCGGAACGACCTTGCCGTCTTGATCCAGCACGTTGCCGGCAAGAGTACCCGCGGCCTGCTGCGCCACGAGCTGAACTGGATCGAAAACAACCGAGAAAGCAACTGCGCCCATCATCAACATGCTGCTAATCGCTAGAATCCTGCCGAGGACATACACCCGTCCCCATGAGCTCAATGCTCTATGCATATAACTTGCCCCCCAAAGAAGTAGTATTTTGTCTGTGAATTTCTAAGGCTACCGAGCACGTGTCACAAAGAGATTACGAAAAGGTTAAAAAATGAATGCAAGCTAAGAGAGCCGCAACGAAACGCTACAAGGTTCGCGGGAGATCCAGCACATCGGGCCAACAGCCCGAGGTAGAAGTGTGCTTCTAGAGGTAGAAGTGTGCTTCTATAGGATGCTATGCGCCGAAACTGGCTGCTTGTTGTCTTCGTGCTCGGACCCTGGTTTGCCAGTTTCCCGATCCATGCGCAGAACCCGCCGCCTGCTTCAGCTCCGACGGTCTCCGAGCCGCAGGCAACTCCGGATCTACAGCCACTGGTTCCCGCCTTCGGTGACCCTTTGTACGCTCCCATCGTGACGTCGCCCAAACCGCAAAGTCTTCACGATCGGTTTCTCGAATACGCCATCCTAACCGTTGGCCCACGGAGTTTGATCGTCCCTCCCGTTGCTGCCGCTGCTCGGATGGCTGATCCGCCGAATGCATTGCCGCGCGATTGGCGGGATGGGGCGGGCGCGTTTGGCAGGAATTACGGGAATGCGCTCGCTGTCCAAACTTCCACGCAAACAGGAAGATTCCTGGCCGGCGCTCTTTTGCATGAAGATTTCCGATACCGGCCATCGACCAGCAAGAATCCACTTGTGCGAACCTTTCACGCGTTTGCGTTTACTTTTGTCGACAAATCGGATTCCGGACACAACCGCATCGCATTTGCGAATTTTGCAGGGGCGGGAGCCGGTGGATTCGTGGGCAATCTGTATTTGCCCGCGGGATTCAATGATCGCAGCCATGCAGAAACTCGGGTAGCGTTTATTTTTGGCAGCTTCGCAGTGCAAAACCTGCTGCGCGAGTTCGCGCCCGAATTATTGAATACGTCACACAAGTGGCACTTTCCGTTCCCTCACATCCCGCTGCCTGAATGGTGGGTCAAATTGCCCGCTCGTTAGAAGATTGCGAACAATCTTCAGAGCAGGTTTGACTACGCCAATTCATACTGGCTTTCCAAGCTCACTTCCTGCCCGGCGGCCAGCATCACTTCCGGGCTCCACAGGCTCATATTCAGCCGGGGCGCCCCTCTGAAAGACCACCTGATTTCACATTGCCCGACCTCTTCCGCGCGAAATCGATTGCGGATTTTCCGTGCGGATTCCGGAACTATGAGAGTCCATTGTTCTCGCGCACGCTCATCGCCCTCCAACACGAAGTTCCCATCCACGGGAAGGTCTCCCGCCTCGATGCGATGGTTTCGTTCTGCTCCCGACCTCGTGGTGTAATGCAGGACGGCTTTGGGCGACGGGCCCATGGCGAACTCCGCCTGGCAACGGATCGCGGCCGGCAATGGGACGGCCCCCCGATTCGCGGCCGTGACGCGCATGCGCAGGACCCCGCCTTGGATGCGGACCTCCATCTCCAGATCGAATCCCTGATCGGATTTCCCACTCAAGGAAACCACACCCTTCGCGGGCGGTCCAGCTCGCCAGGTCACTTTCCGCGCATTGCTCAAATAGTTTGAGGCCAGGGTGAAATAAAGTCCCCCGGCATTCGGATAGGAGAACTCACCCGGGTCGGGAACGCGTAATATGTTCACAGTTCCGGGAGCGGGACCCAGAGCGATCACTCTCGCGCCCAGTTCCGGGACGATTTTGACGGACACGCCGCCGTCTTCGATGGCACCCTCTTCAAGTGTGACGACGGAATACGCCTTCGCCAACTCGTCGAAGGCCTCGGATTGCGCCGTGAGCGGATAGCCCTCGCGAAGATGCGTAATCCCAAGCTTTTCGGCCTTTCGCATGAAATTCTGCGTCTCCCGCTTGACTCGATCCGGATCGTCCGGGCCATAAGAAGCGCCTCGAACGTGGCATCGCCGCCGGCGCATCACGTCGACATAGTCCAGAGACAAAAGGCATCGCTCGATTCGCCGGCGCGGCGGTCCGGCCTCGGCCTTTGCGTATGCCCGATTCAGCACATCCCGCGCGTCTTCGAGGAAACGGCTCGTCAAATACGGAGCTTCCACGTTTTGGTCAATCCACAGGTGCCCGCTCGGGCGATTCTCCCGGCGGCGCAAGACAAAATACCGCGCCATGAGCGGCGCTGCCGGCCCATAGACGGCGTTTAAAAATTCGTGAATCTCCGCGTTGACGTCGATCTCCGGATTCCACAACAAGCGAGCGGCCAAATACGCGCGCAGCTCGGCATTCTCGCCGCCGCCTCCCTCGGAAACCGCGCCTTCGACGAATATTCCCGAGACGCCCGCGCGCCGGAACCGCGGGATATCCGAAATCAACTCCTGTTCATTCGGAAACGGCAGCAGAAAATGTGCGAAGTTGATGCTGTATTGCCACAACACCAGCTTCGGCGCGATGCGTGCCCATTGGGAAAGCTGTTCCTTGAAGTTCCGGTTATAGACGCAGGTCTGGTAGGAGTGAGCCTGGCACGCGTCGATCGGACAGAAGCGAATCTGAACATTCGGCAAGGGCCTGACAACCGCCGGAGGACTTGCGGATTTCTGATAAGCCAGCGTATCGATGATCTTGCCGGGGTGCGATTGGGCAATTCGCCGCGCGACCTGATTGACGAAGCGGAGCAACACGCCCGAAACCGCGCCGCCTTCGCTCCGCACAACTTGCTGGCAAGGATCGCACTCGCACCATCCAGCACCATCGTTCTGCGAAATCGACGCAATCGATACGTCGGGATGTTCCGTCAGCCATTTCTGAACGCGTTTCGTGGCGAGGTCCACGACGCCGGCGTTGGTCAGACACAGCTGGGCATTCTGGTTACGCCTGTGCCCGGCCACAAGCGCGAAATACTCGGGATGGGCTCCGAAATATTGGTCCGGCGGTATCAGATCGTAGAACGAATGCGCGAACGGCATGTAAGTAATCTTGCCCCCTACAGTTTCATCCAGCTCATGAAAGTGCCCGTTCAGCCGGTTTCGCGCCGACCACTCTTTTCCCTGCGCCTCGGTAGAGAAAACCTCGCGATATTCGAACCCAGGGTGAACGATCTCGCTCAGCGGCGGAAGGGAGAGCTCGCGCATGGCCGGGATTCGCGCGACATCGGCGGTGAACCAGCGGCACCCCAGCTTTTCCAGAAAGCAGAAAACCCCTTACATGGTGCCTCGCTGCAGTCCGCCCGCGAGGATGAAAGTTCCGCCCTCCGTTTTCAACAGGCACG
>Ga0181536_10002102_pt1 | contig 22866 bp, 15 predicted proteins | sample PEATcosm2014_Bin_41_FD_121105 | JGI IMG/M metagenome (GOLD analysis project Ga0181536, IMG submission 121105) | Peatland microbial communities from MTU Mesocosm Facility, Houghton, MI, USA - PEATcosm2014_Bin17_60_metaG | ecosystem: Environmental > Terrestrial > Soil > Wetlands > Peat | place...
CCTGCAGGTCACGATCCCAACGCGGGCTGGAACGCCACCGACAACATTCGCGGCTTCAGCCAGACCCACGTCAGCGGCACCGGCGGCGGCGCAAAATACGGAAACATCCTCGTCATGCCCACCACCGGCGCGCCGACCCCGCTCGATTCCGCCTCGCCGCGCGCAAGCGAGCACGCCTCAGCCGGCCTTTACTCGGTCACGCTAGCCCGTTACAACATCGGCGTCGACATCACGGCCGCGCGCCGCAGCGCCATCTATCGCTTTCACTATCCCAAAGGCGCGCAAGCCAACCTGCTCTTCGACGTCAGCCACTACCTTGTTTCGGGCATGAAAACCGGCGAGTATCAAATGCTCACCGCCTCCCAAGTCAGGATTCTCTCGTCCACTGAAATCGCCGGATCCACCAGCGTCACCGGCGGATGGAACAAGCAGCCCAACTCCTACACCGTCTACTTCTATGCGCGCTTGAGCACGCCCGCCGCATCCTGGGGCACATGGCTCAATGACCAGCTCACACCCGGCAGCAAAAGCGCGCATGGTGAAGCCGGCTCCAACTCCGGCGCTTGGCTCACTTTCGCCCTCACCGACAATCATCCGGTCCTCATGAAGATCGGCATCTCCTTCGTCAGCATCGCCCAGGCGCGGCAAAATCTCGCCGCCGAAATTCCCGGCTTCGATTTCAACGCCGTGCACGCCGCCGCCATCGCCAAGTGGGATAAAGCACTGAGCACAGTAGAACTGAAAGGCGAATCGCCGGAGCAGGCGCAGATCTTCTACACCGCGCTCTACCACACCATGCTCATGCCCACCGACCGCACCGGCGAGAATCCGCTCTGGAAGTCGAGCGAGCCGTACTACGACGACTACTACGCCATCTGGGACATCTTCCGCACCTCCAGTCCCCTGCTGCTCTTGATCGCGCCCGAGCGCGAGACGCAGATCGTGCGCGCCCTCGTCGATCTCTACCGGCACGAGGGCTGGCTGCCCGACGCGCGCAGCGGCAACTACAACGGCCGCACCCAGGGTGGCAGCAACGCCGAATTCATCCTCACCGATGCATTCGTGAAAGGCCTGAAGGGCGTCGATTGGAAGACAGCTCTGGCCGCGGAAATTCACGATGCCGAAGTTTCCCCCGCCGATCACTTCAAGGAGGGCCGCGGCGGCTTGGACGACTGGCACCATCTCGGCTACGTGTCGATTGAGGGGTCGGATCGTCCCGCGTCCGTCGACATGGAATACGCTGCCGACGACTTCGAGATTGCCCTGCTCGCCAAAGGCCTGGGCGACACCGCCGATTACCAGAAATACCTGCAGCGCTCCGCCAACTGGAAGAAGCTTTGGGACCCGGACTTCAGCGAAAGCGGCTTCACCGGCTTCATTCGCCCGCGCCATCGCGACGGCACGTGGCTCACGCCCTTCACGGCCATGGATCAATGCACCTGGGGCGGCCAGACCTTCTACGAAGGCAACTCCTGGACCTACTCCACCTTCGTTCCCCAGGATGTCGCCTCGCTCATCGAGAAATCCGGTGGGCCCGAGACCTTCGTGCGCCGCCTCGACGCGTTCTTCGACGTGCCCGGCCGCTACGACGTGGGCAACGAGCCCGGATTCCTCGCGCCCTACCTCTACATCTGGGCCGGCCGTCCCGACAAAACCGACGCCCACGTGCGGCAAATCATCGCCCAGAGCTATCACGCCGGGACCGACGGCCTTCCCGGCAACGACGACTCGGGCGCCATGTCCTCCTGGTACGCCTTCGGGCAAATGGGTATCTTTCCCAATGCCGGCCAGGATGTGTACCTCATTGGCAGTCCCGCCTATCCCCAGGCCACGCTGCATCTGGCCGGGGGCAAGAACTTCGTGATTGAAGCCAGAAATCTTTCCGCCGATAACATTTACGTGACGGCGGCGACGCTGAACGGCCAACCTCTGGACCGGGCCTGGCTCCGTCACCGCGAGATCGCCGCCGGGGGCCGGCTGGTGCTCACCATGGCCAGTGCGCCCAGCCACTGGGCCGAGCACAATCCGCCGCCTTCCACCCCAGCGCCCTAGAACTGGTTGTATATATCCGGTTTTGAAAGGGCACGGCTTGAGCCGTGCCATGAGAGGCCCATAAACAGCGGGGCTTCAGCCCCTGAGGGACGGTTTTCAATCGGATTCGAGTATTTATGCAACCAGGCCTGGTGTCCCGTCGCTGAAGCTCGCCTTATGATAACTGCGGTCATCCTGAGCGACGTTTGGCCCTTTCGAGGGCCAAACGCAGTCGAAAGCCTGCCCTGAGCGGAGATTGCGAAGCAATCGAAGTCGAATGGGGACCTGCATTTCCTGATGCGGAGCTCCGCATTGAACTTCCGGGACACCACACCAGAGCGCGTTTCAAAGATCGGTTTTGTAACAAGGGCACGGCTTCAGCCGGGCCAATGATGTCAATACCAATGGATTGGGGCTTTATTGGTTCCTGCATAAGTAATGTCCGGGCGGGCGCGCCGGGGGCGCAGTGTTTGTTAGCCCCGCACTTCAGCGTGGGGAAACGGGATTCCGCAACCACGCTGGGGAGTCCCGTAGGGACGATGCAAGGACATTTGTTTTGCAGGAATCAATAGCCCCGGAGCGACTGCAACCGGAATTCATACCGCGCTTTTGCAACACGTACTCAGGAACCCTGAAAAATCGTCATCGCACGGCCCATTTCGCGCGTCTAAACGATTGAACCTGTAGTTTTCACGAGATCTCATGAAAACCAAGTCAACCTTTTACCTTGCCTTTTCACTCGCCGCGGTTTCCGTGCTTGTGTTTTTTGCATTGCGCGGGTCTGGCGACGCGCAGCAGCCCTCCCCGTCCACCCAACAGCCCATGACCACCATCAAGGTGCAGGCGCGCGAGGTTCTATTGCCCGTGCTGGTCCTGGACAAGCACAATGCGATTGTCACCAACCTCACAGCCAAAGACTTTACGCTCACCGAAGACGGCCGCCCCCAGGTGATCAAGAGCTTCACCTCCCAGAGCAACCTGCCCTTCCGCCTGGGCCTTCTGGTCGACACCAGCCGCAGCGTCTCCTCGGCCATGGAAAGCGAGCGTAAGGCCGCGGGCAAGTTCATTGACCTCATGCTCCCCGCCGATCCCAAGGCTGGAACCCCGGGTGACCAGGCCTTCCTCATTCACTTCGACCGCGAAGTCGAGCTCCTCGAAGACTTCACCAACTCGCGCGACAAGTTGCACCACGAACTCGATGGCATGGGACCGACCTCCCAGGAGCACAACAACCAGGGCCCTGAAAGCAATGGTGACGACCGTGGCGGATATGGCGGCGGCGGCCGCAACGGCGGCTACGGCCAGCACGGCGGCGGGCACGGCGGCGGAACCCAGCTCTACGATGCGATCTACCTCGCCTCCGACGAGTTGATGAAATCGCAATCAGGGCGCAAGGCGCTCATCGTTTTCTCTGACGGCGCAGACAGCGGCAGCAAGGAAACGCTCAACGACGCCATCGATGCCGCCGACCGCGCCAACGTGCAGGTCTTCACCATCTACTTCAAGGGCGAGGAAGAGCGGTCCAACAACGGCTATCCCGGCAGCGGCGGACATCACGGTGGCATGGGCGGTGGCGGCTATCCCGGTGGTGGCGGAGGCTACCCCGGCGGTGGCGGCGGACACCGCGGCGGCAACCCCCGGAGCGAAGCCGGAGTCGACGGCAAAAAGATCATGCAGCAGATCGCTTCGCGCACCGGCGGCCAGTTCTTCGAAGCGAAGAAGAAGGACAATCTGGACGAGATTTACAACCAGATCGCCGCATCGCTGCGCCAGCAGTATCTCTTGACCTACACGCCCGACAAGGTCGATACCGAAGGCGAGTTCCACAAGATCGTTCTCAAGACCGACAAGAGCGACCTCACCGTCATCACCCGCGAAGGCTACTACGCCCCCGCGCCGAACAAGTAACCGCAGCGATCCGCGATCATCGCCGGCGCCTTGTCTCCAAAGTCCGCAATAAAAGTACGGCTGTCATCCTGAGCGAGCATTGGCGCATGAAATGCGCCAATGCGAGTCGAAGGACCTGCGGTTGCTTTTGCTCTTGCTTTTCGCGCCCTTCGCACAAACTTCCTACGTCCCTAGTCCCTGCGTCCCTGCTTTTCGCCCTTTCATTCCCCGATCTCGACTTTCACTCGCGCCAATGCCACCCATTCATCTCAACGAGCTAAAAGCTGAGAGCTAAAAGCTGGAAGCTGCCTTTTGTCCCTCCGTTGCCACCAACGCAAAAAGGCCCACGGTTCCCCGTGAGCCTTTCCGTTCAAGATGCAACCTTCCGCTTAGCGGTGCCCGTGCTCCTCATTCCGTGGCGGCGGCTGGTGCGATTCGTGCTGCTGCCCGCCTCCCGTATGTTGCGGCGCATTGCCCGTATTCGAGTGCGAGGCGTTGTACGTCTTCGGCGCCGGCGCATTGCCCGTATTTGAGTGTGAACTGTTGTAGGTCTTCGGCGTATTGCCCGAATTCGACTTCGACGAGTTGTAGTTGATTGCTCCTCGCTGATTGGTGTTTCCGTTCTCGCCCCGGCCTGCAGGCCGTTCCATGGCCGCGTTCGACGGATGCCCGCCATTATGGCTGGCGTAGTTGTTCGTGTTGTGCATGGCCGCGGTTTCATGCTGCGTCTGCATCGACGTCGGTGCCATGTGCTGCTCGTGCGAGTAGGCATTCTCCTGCGGCGTCGGCTGGTGGTTGATGCCGCCCGGTCCGCCGCTGTAGGCCACGTGATTATTGTTCACGATGGTGTTGTTGCGCACAATCGTGTTGTCGATATACGTGTTGTGGATGACGGTCGTATTCACGCGCACCACCGCGGTGTTATATGCAAACACGCCGCCGCGCCACACGCCGCCCGCAAAACCGATGCCCATGTAGCCAAATCCGTAGTTCACGCCGCCGTAGTAGCCCACGTGCAGTCCCCAGTAGCCGCGGTGGAAGACAAAGAGCCCGTCTGACCAGCCCCAATAGGGCGGCGTCCACAGCGCGCCCACATACGGCGCCGGCACCCACGTGCCCGGCACCCAGTAATAGCCGTCACCGCCGTAAGCCCAGTAGCCCGGCGTCCACATCAAGCCCGGTTCCGGGCAGGGAGGCTGCACATACACCGGTAGCACCGGCGGAGCAAAGCCCACGCTGATGAAAACTCCCGCCCACGAAGATGCGGGGATCGCACAGAGGAACAGCGCAAGCAACATCGCGCGCATGGACTTCGCGCGCATCGCTCGGAAAGCTCGCATAAAAACCTCCTGTCGTCTGCTTTCTGCTTTCGGTTTTTTCGACCAGCTGGGGTCCGCGGTTCAACGGCGTATCCAGTCTATGCAATTGGAACCCCTCCCGCGCGGAGAAGTTGCCCGGGAGGGTTGCGTTTTCCACAATTCGCATTGAATCGAATGGCTTTACTCGCTGATTCGCCGATTCGCACGGGGAACCAAGATGCGCAGCTTCAAATTCGTGCAGCCGGCGGCCTAACCCCGCCAACTCCGCTAACCCCGCCAACTCCGCTAACCCCGCTAGCTCCGCTAACCCCGCTAGCTCCGCTAGTACCTGAAGCTCAACCCCATGCCCACCACGTGCCGCGCCTGCAGGTTTACCGGCGTGGTCACAACCGGCGGCCCAAACGCGGGGTTGGATGGATTGAAATAGGGGTTTGCAACATAGATGGATCCGATGTTCCCCGCCACCTGTCCCACCCCAATGTCAAACGCAAAATGCGGCTTGTCCTTCTGCGTCACGCGCACGGCGTAGTCCAGCGTTGTGGGGATATGCGCGCTCATCAGCGGGTACGACGCAGGATTGCAGGCGCCTGCAAGCTCGCACTGATAGAGCGCCGCGTTCAGCAGGGTATTCAGATTCACCGCAGTTTTGGGCTCCTGTGTGAATCCCGCCGAAGGTACGGCCACGATTCCATGGCCGACGGGCAGCGGAATGCCCAAACCGCCGAAGAACCGCCCGCCAAAGCGAGTGCTCTGGCCGCCGAGGCCGAAGATGGTCGCATTGGTGGCCTTCCAGCCCAGGTTCAGCAGGAACGGCACAGGAGGTTTCGCCCAGGTCTTGGTGACGGCAACGTACACGTCGCCGTTGGTGTACGACTTGTCTGTTCCTGTCAGCGTCTTGTTGGCCGCGCCGGAGACAAAGTGGTCGCCGGTGCGGATCAAGCCGCCCACCGCAATACCCGGCACCCACGCGCGGAACTGCCCATCCCGGATCGCGACCACCTTGCCGTGGAACACGTTCATGTCGGAGTAGTTCCACAGGTTGCTCAGACCCAGCGGTGTGGCCGTGGAAGCGGGCTGGTCTCCAAACTGATGCTGACTGCGGGTGTAGCCCGCCTCTGCCCGGCTGGCAAAGCTCTCGGTGACGCTGAAGGTTTCAACTTTACCGATGACCGTCGAAGCATCGATGAAATGGAAACCGACGGCCGGATGCGAGAAGAACTGTCCCTTCTCCGCGTAGACAACGTACGCCGTCGGCGTCAAAAATCCGCCGGTCTGGCCCTCCAGCGTGAGGTTTTGCGCGGTGAGCCGGCATGCCGGCAGAGCGCCCAGCAATAGGACGCATAGGATGAACTTCAGCGTGACTGGCAAACGCATGTTCCACTCCACCAGAACACAGGTCTCTGCGGGCCTGAATCCTGAAAGTTTTGGGGAATTCACTCACTTGTAACACAACTCAAACAGACTTGTCTCCTGCCGCAGGCGCGGTGATAGACTCAGCCCATGCCGCGCGGTGTCTTCATCACGCTCGAAGGCCTCGACGGGTCGGGTAAGACCACGCAGATCAAGCGTTTGGCGGCGTGGCTCACGCGCCGCGGCCAGGAGCCCGTGCTGCTGCGCCAGCCTGGCGGCACCGCCACCGGCGACCGCATCCGCGAGATCCTGCTCAACTCCGGCTCGCACCACGTGGCGCCCATGGCGGAGATGGCCCTCATGTTTGCCGACCGCGCGCAGGCCATCGCCGAGGTCATTCAACCGGCTCTCGACGCCGGCCGCATCGTGGTCTGCGACCGCTTCACCGATTCCACCGAGGCGTATCAAGGCGGCGGCCGCGAGCTTGGCTCCCAGGTCGTTCTCGATATGCATCGAATCATCTGCGGCGGACTGCAGCCCGATCTCACCCTCCTGCTCCTGCCCGGCCTTCGAGTTTCGCTGGCCCGCGCGCGCCACCGCAACGATCGCATCGAGGCCGAAACCGGCTCCAGCGAAGGCCGTTTCGAGTCGGAGAAGGACGCCTTCTTCCGCCGCGTCTGGGAGAAGTACCGGGAAATTGCCGCCCGCGAGCCTGATCGCGTCGTTCTCATCGAAGGCGACCTGTCGATCGACGAGGTCCACGAGCAGGTCCTCGAAGCCGTCTCCGAGCGCATCGTCATGCACGCGCAAAAAATCTGAAATTTCGCGAAAAACCATCCACACCGGGTTTACAATCCTCCGAATCACAGAAGCCCGCTCAAACCTGTTCTCAGAAATTCATTCTTCGTGGAGGATCCATGACACGCTCCGCCACCGTCCTGCTCGCCGCCGCTCTCCTGCTGGCCGTTTCGCCTTTGCGCAGCCAGCCTTCCCAATCCAAAATCGAAAGCCAGATCGAAAAACTGCGTTCATTGCCTGACGATAAGCGCCCCGCGGCCACCATGCAGCTTGCCCATGACGTTCAATCTCTTCCCGCCGGCCAGTCCAAAGTACGATTGGCTGACGCGCTCGCGAATCTGGTCACGGAAGGCGACCAGGGCGCCGATGCCCTGCAGACCGTCGCCGACACTCTGGCCAAGTCGCTTGCTGAGACGCCCATTCCGGCCAAAGGCGATCAGCCTCCGATGCCCTATATGGAACTGGCGCAACTGGTCCGTTACGAGCATGTCAACATCACTCTCAACGATCCTCTCTATGCCGAGGCTGCAGACATCCTTGCCGCCAACGACGCGGACATCGAAAAGGCGGATTTCACCCTCAGGGACCTGCACAACAAGCCCTGGACCCTCTCGCGGTTGCGCGGCAAGATTGTCATGGTCAATTTCTGGGCCACATGGTGTTCGCCGTGCCGCGCGGAGATGCCCAATCTTGACGCGATCTACACGCACTACCAGTCGCAGGGCCTGGTGATTCTCTCCATCACCGATGAGGACCCGTTCAAGGTGAGCCAGTTCCTCGCTCGGGCGAATTATCACCCGCCGGTTCTTATCGATCCCGACGGCGCCGTGCACAAGCTCTTCCATATCGTGGGCATTCCGCACACGTACGTTTTCAATCGTGAGGGCAAACTGGTTGGCGTCGGCATCGACCAGTGCACGCAGCGGCAATTCTTCGGCATGCTCGCCGCCGCCGGCCTCCAGCCCCAGTAAACCCGCGCCGCCGGTCCCCTGACCCGCACAAGCGAGTCGGCAACACAGTCGCTGAGCGATGAGTATCGGATGTCATCCTGAGCTACCTGGAACCGCGTGTCATCCCGAGCGGAGCGCTCTTCAGCGAAGCCGAAGGATCTGCATTTTCACTTAGTCTTGTATCCGGGCTGGGCTTTAGCCATGCCGCGACCCGCCCACCCACTTTTCAAGAAAAACAGAGTCCGCGGCCTACGGCGCATACTCCCATCCCGTTGCGGCGCATCAAAATAGCCCTGAAAGACAATTCAGCGCTACAATCGAGCCAACACATCCGGTAAGGCAGAAATCAACTGGCTGAATGATTGAGGCTGGTCATCATGGAAAGCAGCTTCCTCCACGGATATCAATACGACCTGTTCATTAGCTACAGCACGCTCGACGTGGACTGGGTGCAGCCCTTCTACGACGCGCTCAGGAAGGACCTGAACCGCTTTACACCGCATAATGTCTTTACGTTCTGGGACAAGGAAGGGCTGAAACCCGGAGACACCTGGAACGAAAAGCTTCTGTATGCATCGGCCAATTCGGCCGTTCTGGTTCCCATCCTTACTCCCAGGTTCTTTACCAGCGATTACTGCGAGAACGAGCTCGAAAGCTTCCTGGGCGGATCCACCGTCTCCGGTGACGCAGCGCATCGCAGCCGCATCTTTCCGGTCGAGCTTCTCTGCCCGCCGCCGGAGGGGCACTGGTTGGCGGCCTGTCAGGCAAAGCGATTCTGCGGGAAGAGCCACACCGGCAACCCCATCGAATTCGCGCCCGGCTCCCCGGAATTCAACGAAGCCCTCCGCGACCTGACAGTCGCCATTGCCGAGGTCCTTCCTCACGTTCCGGCAAAGGCTTCGGGACGCGCCGCGGTCTACCTGGCAGATAACTTTCTCGAGCCATCGAAGGTTCTGCGCAAGTCTCTCAACCACAAATTCGACGTTCTTCCGGCCATGCCGGAGAAGCTCATGGAGATGGATGCAGCCGAGCTTCAGAAGCATATCCAGGAGTCACTCGCCTTGAGCTTTGTGAGTGTCCATCCTTTAGACCGGAGACCTGCGGCGGACTACCTGGTAAAGACGCAACTCGAGTTGGCGCGCGCCAGCGAGAAGCCCCGCCTGGTCTGGACCGCAACTCAATCCGATGAGCTGACCGATCTGACCAATGCGGGTTTCGAGTGGTTTGACTCCCAGGCGGGCATTGAAGAGCGCATCCGGGTCCTCAGCGCCCAACCCCCCAAGTTCAAGAATCCCGGTTCGAATCCGCTCATTTACTTCCTGTGTCCGGACCGCGCCAACCGCGACCAGGCCGAGCCGCTGCTCGATGTCCTCCGGCAAAAAGGCGTCTGCATCTATCCTTCGCCCGTGAGCGGTCCCGCCGACGAGGCCATTACCCGGCACGTCAAGGCGCTTGAAGAGCTCGACGGCTGCCTCATCTATTACGGCAACACGGAGCAGGACTGGTTCGACACGGTCTTTCTCCGGCTCCGGCGCCATATCCAGGAGCGCCGCCTGCACAGTGCGATTTACGTCGCTCCTCCGCCCAACGACTTCAAGGAACACGATCTCAAGTTCCTGGGTGTGCCCTTGCTCGACCAGCCGCAGGCCGCGGCTGCGTATTTTGCGGAGGCTTGCGCGTGAGTCCGCCCGGCCAGTGTCCTTACCTGGCGTTGCGTTACTTTGAGGAGAGAGATTCCCACCTCTTTTACGGCCGGGATGGACACGTCCGGGAGCTGCTTTCCAAGCTTGAACTCAACCGGTTTGTGGCCGTGCTGGGCTCCTCCGGCTGTGGCAAGTCTTCCCTGGTTCGCGCCGGCCTGCTCCCGGAGCTGAAAAGCGGAATGATTCCTGCCGCCGGCTACCGCTGGAACGTGATCGAGTTCAAGCCTGGCAGTTCTCCCATGGAGGAGCTGGGCGGAGCCTTGGAACGTGGACTGGGCATTCAACACGCCACAGAGACCATTGCCGAGGGGCCGCTCGGCATCGCCCGTGCGGTGGATTCCGCCTCCCTCGAGGCAGGCACCAACGTCCTGATCATTGCCGACCAGTTCGAAGAGATATTCGCCTACATTCGTGAAGAGCAGGCCGCAGGACGGGGTACCGAGGCCCGGGAACAGGCGCAGGCGCTGGTGCGCAGGCTTCTGGACGCCGCAGCCGAGCCCAATCTGCGCATTTATGTGCTCCTGGTCATGCGCTCAGACTATCTGGGAGACTGTGCGCAGTTTCCCGATCTTCCCGAGCGCATGAATGCCTCGCTCTATCTTGTGCCCCGTTTGCGTCGCGACCAGTTGCAGCGCGCCATCGAGGCGCCGGTGGGAAGAGACATTGAGCCGGCGGTCGTGCAGCGGCTGCTCGGCGAGGTGGGGGCCGATCCCGATCAGCTGCCGCGGCTGCAACACCTGCTGAGCCGCATGTGGATTGCCGCCGAAGGCGGACGAATCACCTTAGCGCACTACACCGCCGCCGGCGGATGGAAGAACGCCCTCGAGCAGCATCTCGACCAGATCTACGAGGACCTCACTCCGTCGCAGCAGAAGGCTTGCCGGCTGGTCTTCCAGCGGGTTTCGGAGATCGACCGGGGCCGGGCCGTGCGCCGCTGGGCCACGCGAGAGCAGCTGAGGGCATTGTGCGGCCCAGGGGCGGAAGACGCCGCGGATGAGGTCGTCGACATCTTTCATCGGGAAGGCTTCCTGCGCCTTAGCGGTCTGCACCAGGACATCGTCGATGTGATGCACGAGAGCGTCCTCCGCGGATGGCCGCGGCTTGTGGGCTGGATGGAGGAGGAGAACCGCAGCGAGCGCCGCCTTCATGAACTCGCCGCAGCCTCGCAGGAAGCGGGCTGGCGCCCCGGCATGAGCGCGGCAGAAAAGAATCAGGTGCAGGGTATCGCCGGGCTGACCCTTAGAAACCTCTACAGCTGGAGAAACGAGTTCCACCCCACAGATGTCTGGGCCAGCCGTTATCTGGACGCCGGCGAATTCGAAGCCGCGATCGACTTCCTGAACTGGTGCGAGGCGCGGGAGCGGGAGCGGGAGAAGACCGCAAGGGCAGCCCGGCTTCGAGCCAGGACGTTGCTCGCCGCTATTCCTCTTCTTGTTGCTCTTGCAGTCGCAACCGGAGGCTTTTACTGGAAAGGCAACCAGGCAATGCATGAACGGGACAGAGCACAACAGTCCTCCATGCTTGCGTCCCACGAAAAGCAAGAGGCAGATCGTGAGCGCCTGGCCGCCGAGAATAGCGCTGCGTTGGCCAGTAAGGAAAAGCAAGAGGCAGAGGGTCAGCGCCAAAAAGCGGAGGCCGTCGCTACTTTCGCGGAAACCGAAAAGGGACTCGCTGAAGAGGCAGCCAAACACGAATTGACGCTCCTGAGAGAAGCCAAGTCTCGCGAATTGGCAGCGGACTCCGTGGAGCAACAGACGCAGAATCCGGAAAGGAGCATTCTGCTTGCGATGCAAGCCGTCAATGTGACGGCCGCCTTTGGTCTTCCGCTCCTCCCAGCCGCCACCACGGCGCTTCACTCCGCCATCCTTTCCTCCCAGGTGAGAAGTACGTTGCGCGGGCACACGAACGCGGTCGCCTCAGTTGCATTCAGCCCCGACGGCAGGCGTGTGGCAACCGGAAGCACTGACAATACAGCGAAGATTTGGGACGCCCAAACCGGCGAGGAGCTGATGACCCTGCGCGGACACAACGGCGTGGTCTGGTCCATCGCCTTCAGCCCCGACGGCAGGCGCCTGGCCACGGCAAGCGAGGACAAAACCGCGAAGATCTGGGACGCCCAAACCGGCATGGAGCTGATGACCTTGAACGGACACGCGGACATCGTAATGTCCATCGCCTTCAGTCCCGACGGCAGGCGCCTGGCCACGGCAAGCGAGGACAAGACCGCGAAGATCTGGGACGCCCAAACCGGCAAGGAGCTGATGACCCTGTCCGAGCCCGAGGGTTGGGTCCTCTCCGTTGCCTTCAGCCCCGACGGCAAGCACCTGGCTACGGCAAACTTTGATGGAACCGCAAAGATCTGGGATGCCGAAACCGGCAAGGAGCTGATGACCCTGCACGGGCACGAGAGCGCATTATTCTCCGTCGCCTTCAGCCCCGACGGCAAGCGCCTGGCTACGGCAAGCTTTGACGAAACCGCGAGGATCTGGGACGCCGATACCGGCAAGGAGCTGATGACCCTGCGCGGACACTTTGAGGCGGTCCGCAGCGTCACCTTCAGCCCCGACGGCAAGCGCGTGGCTACGGCAAGCCATGACGAAACCGCGAAGATCTGGGACGCCCAGACCGGCAAGGAGCTGACGACCCTGCGCGGGCACGAAGAATATGTCAATGGCGTCGCCTTCAGCCCCGACGGCAGACGCCTGGCTACGGCCGGCGGTGACGGTACTGCGAAGATCTGGGACACCGAACCCGGCAAGGAGCTGATGACCTTGCGTGGGCATACGAATACGGTTTTCTCCATCGCCTTCAGCCCCGACGGCAGGCGCATGGCTACCGGAAGCACTGACGATACGGCGAAGATCTGGGACGCCGAAACCGGCAAAGAGCTGATGACCCTGCGCGGGCATACGGACGGGGTCTTATCTGTCGCCTACAGCCCCGACGGCAGGCGTCTGGCTACCGGAAGCCGGGACAAGACAGCGAGGATCTGGGATACCGAAACCGGCAAGGAGTTGATGATCCTGCGCGGGCACGAGGGCTGGGTCTACTCCGTCGCCTTCAGCCCCGACGGCAAGCGCCTGGCTACGTCAAGCACGGACAAGACCGCGAAGATCTGGGACGCTGAAGCCGGCAAGGAGCTGATGACCATGAGCGGGCACACGGATGTGATCGGCTCCGTCACCTTCAGCCCCGACGGTAAGCGTCTGGCTACGGCAAGCGACGACAAAACCGCGAGGATCTGGGACGCTGAAACCGGCAAGGTGTTGATGGTTCTGCCCGGGCACGAGGGACTCGTCAACTTCGTCGTATTCAGCCCCGATGGCAAGCGCCTGGCTACGGCCAGCGATGACCGAACCGCGAAGATATGGGATGCCGGGACAGGCAAGGAGCTGATGACGTTGCGCGGGCACGAGGATAAGGTCGAAACCGTCGCCTTCAGCCCCGACGGCACGCGCCTGGCTACGGGAAGCCTGGACAAAACCGCGAAGATCTGGGACGTCCAAACCGGCGAGGAGCTGGCGACCCTGCACGGACACGAGGGTGGGGTCCTCCCCGTCGCCTTCAGCCCCGACAGCAGGCGCCTGGCTACGGGAAGTTCTGACAAAACCGTTCAGGTATACGCCGTCGATCTTCGCGATCTGCTCGCGCTGGCTCGCTCCCGTGTGACCCGTGACCTGACTGCGGAGGAGTGCGAGCAGTACTTCGATTCCAGCACCTGCCCGAGGCTGCCGTAGGAAAGCACCTTCAGCGTTCAGGGTCTCCGATCGCTGGATCAGTCCCACCCGTGACCGCTGTCCGCTGACCACCGGCTCGCCCTGCCCATCACGATCAAGCCGGGAGCTGGCATCTAGAAGCTGCCTTTTGTCAGTCCCAGCGCGCGCACCACCGATTCATCCACCTGCGCCGACTGCCCGTCCTGCTTGGTCACCACGCCAAATCCACCGCGATAATCCCACATCGCCCAGCCGATGCCGTCGGCCTCGAGCGCGGTGCGCGTGTCGCGGATCCAGTTGGCGCGCGACGCGGGATCGGCGTACGCGCGGTAGGCGCCGAATTCGTTGCAGAGGAGCGGCACGTGATGGGCGCGTGCCCAATCCGCCGCCTCGTCGATGAGCGCCTGGATGTGCCGCGCGTTCCAGCCATCGAGAAAATAATTCTCGAGGTCGAAGCGGTCGGCGGCGTCGGGCACCTCACGCAAAAGCGCCCGCATGTCCACGGATGCAGCCGGATAGGGAATGGCGTGCGTGGACTTCCACCAGGCCAAGCCCCAGTTGGCGCCCTGGTGCGTGAATTCGTGCGGCTCGTAGAAGTGGAAGTTGTAGATTACGTTGCCGTCGGCCAGCGGCTCGAGCCGGAGCAGGTCGCGAATGTCTGAGTAGTTGGCGCCGGTGGCGATGAGCGTGTGGCGCGGCGCAACCTGGCGGATGGCTGCGGCCACGTGCGCCTGGATGCCGGCCCAGCGCCAGGCGTCGCTCACCTCCGGCTCGTTGAGAATCTCGAAAAAGACGCGCTCGGGATCGCGATCGGCGTAGTGCGCGGCCAGCTTGCGCCACAGCGTGGTGAAGCGCTCCACGGCATCGTCGCTGGTCCGCAACTGCTGCTTGTAGGCGTCCGCGGGGTGCAGATCGATCTCCACCGCGAGGCCATCGGCCAGCATGGCATCGACGGCGCGATCGAGGCGGGTGAGATAATCGGCGGTTGGCCCCGCGCTACCGCCGAACGACTGCTCCAGCGCGCCCGCATCGATGCTCAGCCGCACGTGATCGAAGCCCAGCCGCGCCATGAGAGCAATGTCCTCGGCGTCGGTGTAGCGGTTGGTGCGCGCCGCCGAGTAATCGCCGGACTGCGCGAACCACTCCGAAGCATTGATGCCGTGCCGCAGATGCTGGGCGCGGGCAAACGCCGTGTCGACACCCGCGCGGTCCTGCGCCGCCGCCGATGCCGCCAGCACAACCACCATTGCCATCAAGCCAATAGAAAAACGCATCCTCGTCCTCCGCGAATCCAACCCGAGCCCACCATATCACGCGCGGCGCATGCGCCGAAGTCGTGCTTTTTCACGACCGCTTCAAAACGATCCACAACGAAAAGGTTGCGATTCGCGCTCCGCGGGAGCACAATGTGAGCAATCCTCAGAAAGCGGGATACATTCTATGCAAAGCCGTTCCTTGCTGTGGCCGGCACGCTTCGCGGCCTTCCTTGTGATAGGTTCTGCTGTCGCGCTGGCGACGGCGCAGAATCCGTCTTCCAGCCCATCCACTATGACCAACAACGAGTGGCTGAAGCAGGCGGCCACACAGTATTACTCCAGCTCCAAGGCGGGCCTGAAAGGCTTTGACTGCGCGCTGCAGCCCGATTGGCACGCTCTTTATTCCTCAAAAGGCGGCGGCCAGGTGAGCGCATCGGACGTGACGGCGGTGACGTTGCTGAACTCCGTCAAGACGTCTCTGCATGCGCGCATGGATAGCGGCTCGATCGTGGACTGGAACCCGCCGGCGCAGGAGTTCGACGCCACCCAGACCGCGCTTCTCAACCAGATGCACGACGCGCTGAACCAAATGGTCCAGGGATTCATGCAGTTCTGGTCGCCATTCATCGAAAACCAGGTGGTTCCCGATTCGGCCGACGGGCTGGATATGACGGTGACCGCCGATGGCGGCAGGCAGATTCACGTCGCGACATCGCAGGTGGAAGTGACGGAGATCTTCGACAGCGGAAGCGTTCTGCGCCAGTACAACGTGACCATGAGCGGCACCAAGATTCTGCTCACGCCCACGTATTCTCCCAGCAATCACGGCTTGCTGATCTCTCACTTCCATGCCGTGATCCAACCGATGAACGATCCGCAAAAGGTCCAGGAGATGAACGTGGAGGTCGGCTACCAATGGATCGATGGCTTTCCCATCCCCGCGCGTCTCGTGATGGATGTGACCGGCGTTGCCGGCTTGAGCATTGCCTTTGAGAATTGCACCGTGCAGCGCTAGGGATTGCCAAGCTGCTACCCCACCCTGGCCGCAGGAACGAAGACGCGGCGAGGGTGGGACACCCGGCTGTGCAAGGCGCACAAAAAAGCTCCCGGCAGCCGGGAGCTTTTTGCTGTACGAAACATGGGTTATTGGCCGGGAGGCGTATCCGGTTCCAGGTTCGAGGCCTGATCGTAGGTCACGCGCAGATACTTGTGCGGATTCACGGGCACGTTGTGTACGCGCACCTCATAGTGCAGGTGGGGCCCGGTGGCGCGGCCCGACTGGCCCACGTAACCAATGATCTGGCCGCGCGAGACATGCTGTCCGGGAACGACCGCAATGGCGGAGAGGTGCCCATACAGCGTCAGCAGATCGTGACCGTGGTTCAGGACCACCGCGCGTCCGTATCCCGCGCCCATGTCGGCGCCGGTCACATCGCCATCGCCCGCCGCGCGCACCGGCGTTCCATAAGGCGCGTCGATATCCACGCCGGAGTGGAAGGCGCCTTCGCCATTGATTGGATCCTCGCGCTCGCCAAAGCTCGACGCCACGCGGCCCTCCACCGGCCACAACGATGGCGCATCCGCCAGTTCCGTCCAGTCGCCGGTGAAATTCGACGTCAGTCCGCTCTCCAGAGCCCGGGAAACCTGCCCGGAAAGCGCCTCGCTGCGCAGGGCGTAAAACGCATCGATGGAGTTGGCAAACTGCTGCTGGCTCACGTCGTCAGACTGCGAGATGCCGGCCGGAGACGGGGCCGAAGCATTGGCGCCGGACGGACTGGTGGGCTTAGCCGCTTCCAGCCGGTTCTGGCGCAATCCGTAGAGCGCCGACACCTCGTTCGCCAGAGCGCCCAGTGACGCCACCTGTATGCTGCGATTGTGCGCGATCTCTTCCATGCGCTGGTAATTCTGGCGCAGCGTCTCGCGCTCGGCGCGAACCTGGTTGTAGCTCTCGGTTTTGAGCAGCATGCGCGTGTAGGACCCGGCCAGGCCCACAATCGTGAAGGCGCCGATGATCGCGGCTACCAGGAATCCATAGGCATAGCGCAGCGGCAGCGGAATCTTCCGTAGCTGGCCATCTTCATCCCTGGCGACAAAAACTATGTAATAGCGTCTGCGTAACACGAGTGCCTGCGATTCCCCGCGGCCCGCCGGCCGCATTGGATTCCAATCGGGGGAGAGAAAGAGTAACGCGTGCGGGCCTTTACGCCCACACCAAATCCGTGCAGCCCTTAAAGGGCAAAAGCGAAAACGTTGACTTAGATTAACAGACGCCTCCACGCCTGGTCAATGAAAAGCGATGGCAGAAGATGGCTTGAGTGCCAAGTTGCAACTCGCCTCCGCCAATCGCCGGATTCTTATGTAACTCCTTCTGTATCAGTGGTACACGGCCTTTGGACGGCCTCCGGGAGCACGGTCATTCCGCGCTTTGGACCGATCCGCTGCCTCATACCCTATCCTGAAGAACATGCACTCCGGTGGGAAAGAGCCGCGTGCCGGCAAGCTGGGCGAGTTGGCCCTCTTGAAGCAGATTCGCGCCCGGGCGAGTCAGTGCGCCCACGGCGCCGCCCGCGGGGGGCTGCGTCTCGGCATCGGAGACGACTGCGCCTTGCTCCGCATGGCTGCCGGCGAGGAGCTTGCCGTGACCACCGATCTTTCCATCTCCGGCCGCCACTTCCGGCTGGAATGGCAGCCACCCGAGTCCATTGGGCATCGCACCCTGGCGCGCGGCCTCAGCGACCTGGCCGCCATGGGCGCGCGGCCGGTGGCGGCGTTTTTATCGCTTGGCCTCCCCAAAGAACTCGTCCAAAACCAGAGAAAGACCTGGCTTGCCCGGTTTCTCGAGGGATTCTTCGCGCTAGCCAGCGCCTTTCAAACGCCTTTAGCCGGCGGCGACCTCGCAGAATCGCCGATTGCCGTCGCCGACATCGTCCTCCTGGGTGCTGTGCGGCGCGGCAAGGCATTGCTCCGTTCCGGTGCCCGGCCCGGCGACCAGCTTTATCTGACCGGCACATTGGGCGGCGCCGCTGCGGGCCTTGCGCGGCTGGCGCAGCTCGCTGACGGCGATCGGAACGCGCGCTCCGGTCCGCCGCAAATTCCCGGCAAACTCCAGTCCGTGCTCGCCCCGCATCTCTACCCGCAGCCGCGCATCGCGCAAGGTTTGTGGCTGGCGCGCCGCGGGCTCGCCTCGGCCGCCATCGACTTGAGCGACGGGCTATCCACCGATCTTGCCCACCTGTGCGAAGAGTCAGGTGTCGCCGCTGAAGTCGATGCACAGGCGTTGCCTGTTCATTTGGGCGCAACACTCGAACAGGCTCTGCACGGTGGCGAGGATTACGAACTTCTGTTCGCCGCCCCACCGGCCGCGCGCGTGCCGCGCCGCATCGCCGGGGTTCCAGTCACGCGCATCGGCCGCATGCTGCGCCTGCGCAAAGGCAGACCGGCGGTCGCGCTTGTCAATTCGCGAGACGGGGCGCAAGGCAAGCAGCCGCTCATTTCCCAAGGCTGGGAGCATTTTTTCTAGAAGGTTTACTCGCCGTTGCGCTGCGCGCGCGCTTCCTTCACCATGATCAGGAAGCGGCGCGACAGTTCGTGAATGCGATCGGCCTGCCGCTGCTGCAAAGCCTCATGCGGCAATAGCTCGCTGCCCACGCCAATGGCGCGCGCTCCGGCAAGGATGTAATCGAACGCCGTCAGCTGATTCACGCCGCCGGTCACGATGAGGGGAATCTGCGGCAGAGGCACTTCGAGCGCGCGAATGTAGTGCGGGCCGCCCGCGGTAGCCGCCGGAAAGATCTTTACAAAGTCCGCGCCCGCCTTCCACGCCGCGATGATCTCCGAAGGAGTCAACGCGCCGGGAAAAACACATACGTCCGCCTGCTTGGCGCGGGCCACCACGCCCAGAACCAGTCCCGGACTGGTGATAAAACAGGCTCCGGCATCAAGACACCGCTGGGCCGCTCCTTCATCCAGCACGGTTCCGGCTCCGACGACCAGATCGGGAAAACGTAGGGCAAGTTCCTCGATCACTTCCGGAGCCTTGGGCACGGTCAGCGGCACCTCGAGCACCGGAATTCCCGCCGCGTAGAGAGCCTCCGCGGCAAATCGCACGTGGTCCGGATTTTTTACGCGCGCACACGGCACGATGCCGATATCGTTGATCCGCTTGCAGACTTCCTTGCTGTGCATCACCCCTCCGTACATGAGGTCTCTCGATATCCGTCATTAGATACGATTTCGCCCAAAGGAGGCGTAAACATTTCATCAAGAGCGGCCATCAAAGTTCCTTTTCGGCCGAGATGCAGGCAGTTTACGCGCCGCGCATCGCGCGTGCAATTGCCTCCGCCACCTGCTCCGGCGTCAGCGCGTCTACCGCAATCGACACGTGCGCCGTGCGGTAGAGCGGCAAACGCCGCTGATAGCGGCTGGCCAGATTCGCCTCATCGGCCAGAATGGGCCGCAAATGCTGGGTGCCGCGGCAACGTTCGAGCGTCGTGGTCAGCTCCACCTCAAGGTGAACCAGCAGCGTCTCGGGCGCGTTGCGCAACAGCGAGCGCGTGGCTTCGCTTTCAATCGCCCCGCCGCCCAGCGCCAGGACCAGCGCGTCTTCGCCGGCCAGCCGCGCAATGGTGGCGCGCTCCCGCTCGCGGAAGGCAGCCTCACCCTCGCGCGCGAAGATCGCCGGGATGGTCGAGCCGGCCTCGGCGGCGATCACGTCGTCCGCATCCACGAACCTCCAGCCCAGTTGCCGCGCCAGCAGCGGCCCCACGGTGCTCTTCCCCGAGCCCATAAAGCCGGTGAGCGCGATGCGCCGCGTGCGCACTCCCGTCCCTTGTCCGCCTGCAGAATTCGCGCTCGTTGAACTTGCCGTCATTGGTTCCAGTATAGGAGTACGAACAGAGATCAGAGAACAGAGATCAGAGGTCAAGAACATCGGACAGAAAGCATTTTTCAGCCTCCAGTTTTCAGTCATCAGCACTTCCGAGCAGAAACTGAATACTGAGAGCTGATCTCTGTTCTCTGTTATCCCAGCACCATCACCATGGCGCCGGCTGTGATGAGCGCGCCGCCCACGATCGCCGCGGCATTCAGTTTTTCGCCCATCAGCAGCCACGCAAAGATCATCACCAGCGGCACGCTGAGCTTGTCGAGCGGCGCCACGCGCGAGGCCGGCCCCAACTGCAGGGCGCGGAAGTAGCAGAGCCACGAGAGTCCCGTGGCAATCCCCGAGAGCGTAAGGAACAAAATCGTCCGGCGGTCGAGCGAACGCAACTCGCCCTGCTTGCCCAGGGCGAGCGCGATGCCCCAGGCAAAGATCATCACCACGCTGGTGCGAATCGCCGTGGCCAGATTTGAGTCAACGTGCTCCACACCCACCTTGGCCAGCAGGGCCGTGGCCGCGGCAAATACCGCGGAAAGCAATGCCCATCCAATCCAACTCGTGGTCCAACTCATGGCAATCAGCATACGCGCACGGGTCAAGGGGCGGCTGCTGACGGCGCGCGAATCTCGCGCGATAGAATGGCCTCATGCGTCCGATCCCATGCTTGACCATTGCCGCCCTGGCCGCGCTCGTCCTGCTGCTCGCAAGTGGCTGCGGCTATCACACGCTGGGCGCGGCCACGCATCTGCCTCCCAACGTGAAGACGCTTGCCGTGCCCGTGTTCGCCACCCATACCGAGTCCAATGGCACGGAAACGGCAATGACTGAGGCGGTGGTCCGCGAGTTCATGACGCGCACGCGCTTCCGCGTGACGACCGACTCGGGAGCCGATGCCGACGCGGTGCTTCACGGGACAATTTTGAAGCAAGCCGTTGCGCCGCTCACTTACAACACGGCCACGCAGCAGTCTTCGAGCTTCGTCATTACTATCGTGGCCTCCGTCACGCTCACCGCGCACGACGGCCGCGTGCTTTATCAGAACAAGAATTACGTTTATCGCGAGCAGTACCAGTCCACCACCGACCTGCCCGCATTCATCCAGGAAGACCCCGCGGCCATTCAGCGCCTCTCGCGCGAGTTCGCGCGGCAGCTTGTGGCCGACATCCTGGAAGGGCTCTAAAATCCGCTCCGCGGCCCGCGCAATCTTGCCACAGTTTTTCGATTGACACTCGCAGCGCTGCCCTTCTATCGTTCCCGCTGGTGGTCTGACCACATAATGGAGGCCGGTGATGAAGGTGCGCCGCGGTCAACTGGGAATTCTTTCGGCAGTTTTTTTGCTCGCGATGACGGCCGGAGTCCCCGCTCCTGCCCAGGACAACATGCGCGGTGCGCCTTACCACGGCTACACCGGCGAGCCCTTCGACACCACCCGCTACGCCTACGACTACCTGGTCGATAGCAGCCTGCAGCAGGACGATCCCGCGCAAAAGAAATTCAAGACCCTGCAGGCCGCTTATGCGGCCGCGCCCGCCGGCACGCCCGACCACCCCACCGTGATCGGCATCAAACCCGACGTCTATTTCCTGCGCGGCGGCGATACCCAAGCCAGCATGGCCATCACGAAAAACTACATCACCCTGCTCGGCCTCACCGACGACCGGCGCAAGGTGGTGCTGGCCGACAATCGCGGCAACAAGGAAGGCGCGTCGAACAACGGCTACATCCTGATGGTGAACGCCACCGGCTTCACCATGATGAACCTCACGCTGGTGAATTACTGCAACCTCGATTACGAGTATCCGGGCGACCCCTCGAAAAATCTTAAGATGCGCTCGCCGGTCATCACGCAGGCCGTGGCGCTCGATGCCCAGGGCGACAAGCACGTCTATTCGCATGTCGCGCTGCTCAGCCGCCTCGACACCACGTTCATCCGTACCACGCGCTCTTACTTCACGCACGTCTACATTGAAGGCACCGACGATTTCATCGGCGGTGGTCAGGTGGGCGTGTGGGAAGACTCCGAGGTTTATTTTCCAACCGGCAACGGCGTCATGTCGTCCTCGGGCATCGCCTTCATCAACACCGTCTTCAAGGCCTCGCGCGGCCTCGAGTTCTACAAGGGATTTCGCAATCCCGTTGCGCTCATCCACTGCACCATGCCGGTGAATACGCCCCGGTCGCCCGTGGCGTGGATGGTGTGGAAGGCGGCCGTGCGGCAAAACGTTTACGCGCTCACCTACCAGACCAAAGATGCCAGCGGAAAACCCGCGGTGATTTACTCGAGCATTGTCGGCCCGCATGCGTTTACGCTTTCGCGCGAACTCACTGCGGAGCAAGCCCGCGCCTTCAATCCCTGGAATATGCTGCGGGCCACGCCGGATGGCAAGGTCGATGACTGGGATCCGGCCCACGTGCGCGAGAAATATGAGAGGGATGGCAGCGACGTCTTCCGCATGGCCCTCGCGGCTGCAGTTCCCGGCGCGGCGGCGCCGCCTGCCGGCTCAATCGCCGATCCCTTCGCCAACACGGAGCCGCCCGGCAACGCATCCATTCGCACCGGCGGGCCGGGAGTCACGCTGACAGCAACCGTCTTGCCTCAGCGCGCGTCCGGCACCGTCATCCACTGGTCCACCGATTCAAAACTCATCAACCTCAGCGCCGATACCGGCAAATCCATCACGGTCACGGGCCGCAACGCCACCAATCGCGCGGAATATGTGAGCGTAAAGGCCGAGGCCGCGAACGGCTTCTACGTCACCTCGCACATCTACGTCGAACCCAAGTACATCGATCCGCCCACCTTTGCGCGCAAGCCGGTGATTGGCCTTCCCGCCGATGGAAAGATCGCAGTGACCTATGCACTGAACCTCGGCGGCCGCGAAGATGAGTCGATCATCGACTGGTATGTGTGCGACGATACGCAGTGTGCCACGCGGCGCGAGGTCGCCGTGAGCCGGGGCAATGTGCCGCTGCGGCA
>Ga0181536_10002104_pt1 | contig 22861 bp, 23 predicted proteins | sample PEATcosm2014_Bin_41_FD_121105 | JGI IMG/M metagenome (GOLD analysis project Ga0181536, IMG submission 121105) | Peatland microbial communities from MTU Mesocosm Facility, Houghton, MI, USA - PEATcosm2014_Bin17_60_metaG | ecosystem: Environmental > Terrestrial > Soil > Wetlands > Peat | place...
CGCGATCGTGGCGCAGGAACCGGGCCCCCCGCCACCCGACGAGTCCGGCCGTTACGTGCCGTCGGGCTACCCGGGCGCGCGCGCGCCGCACCGGCGCATCGGTACGGGCTCGCTGCTCGACCGGTTCGGCCGTGACTTCACGCTGCTGCTGCTCGCGCCGGCGAACGCCGAGCCGTGGGAACGCGCTGCGGAAACGTTGCGCCTACCGCTCGCGGTCGTGCGCTTCGACGACGCGGAGGCCCGCGCGCTCTACGGCGCGGACGCCGTGCTCGTGCGCCCCGACCACCACGTCGCGTGGCGCGGCGACGCCGGCGCCGACCCCGGCCGCGTGTTGGCCGCGGCGATCGGCCTCAGCAGCATGGCGGTCCTACAGCCGTTCCGGTAGGCGCCCACGCGGCCATCCGCGCTTCGGTCTTCTTCTTCAGTTCTTCGAGCGCCGCGCGCGGATAGTACGTGCCGGCACGCACGACCCCCGCGATGCGGTGCAGGTTCTGCACGCTCTCGAGCGGGTTCGCGTCCAGCAGCACGAGGTTCGCGTCCTTGCCCGCGGCGACGCTGCCCATGCGGGATTCCCGGCCCAAGAACTCGGCGCCGTTCGACGTCGTCATCTGCAGCACATCGAGCGGCGACAATCCGGCCGCTTCGAGCAGATCGAATTCCGCATGCAGCCCGAAACCGCCGACGATGAAGCCGCCGCCCAGGTCCGAGCCGGCCAGCATCTTGACGCCGGCACCCTTGAGCGGCTTCACCAGTTGCAGCTGACGCGCAAAGAGCGCCTTGAGCGTCGCGCGCGCCGGTGCCGGAATCTGGCTGGCGAATTGCTGCGAGACGTCTTCCCACATCTGGCGCGTCTGCGGCGGCACGTAGCGCAAGTTGGGATCGTCGCGATAGGCCGGATCGTCGCCGAGTTCCATCGTGCGAATGCGGATCAGCGTCGGGCACAACCACATGCCGGTTGCGACGAAATGCGCAGCCAGATCTTGGCAGCGCTCGGCGCTGAACGTATCGACGACGCGTGCGTAGCGCTCGAACTCGGGCGGCGGCGTGACGATCGTCGGGTTCGCGAGCACGCGCCGCACGACGCTCTCCGGAATCGGACCGCTGATCGGAGGTGGCTTGGGCGGATTCTGTGCCATGTGGGCGCGTAACGCCGGCTCGTCGGTCGAACAACCCAGCAAGATGCTGTCGCGCGGCCCAAGATGCTCGATCGAGCGCATGCCGGCCGACGCTGCCTCGCGCACGTCGACGCTGGGGGGCAAGTGTCCGATAAAACGCAAGCCGAGCCGCGTACTCTCGGCCAGCGCCGCGAAAAACACATCGGGCCGCACGTCGATGACCTTGATGAAATCCGCACCGGCGGCATGCTGCTTCGCAATTTCGGCGACGACGGCTTCGGACGTGGGGGCATTGGCCGGCGTCAGGATCTCGCCGGCCATTTCGAGCAACTCGGGCATGACATCCGAAAGTAGCGTGCCGCTCTGCCGGGCGGCGAGTGCGGCCGGCGTGCTCGCCATCTCGCGAAAGCCCGTCACGCCGTTGGCGAGCATCAGCGTGAGGTTGCCCGGCGGATCGCTCGAGCTCAGCGGGTGGGCGTGCAAGTCGAGGAACCCGGGCACGACGAACTTGCCGCGTGCGTCGATGACTTCCGCCGCGCCGTCCTTTGCAGCGTCGGCACCGGTGACGATCTGCACGATCTTGCCGCCGTCGATCATGACCGACGCGTGGCGCGTCAGCGCGCCGTCATGCGGATCGACGATCGTAGTCCCGTTGAGTACGAGCTTCATGTCGGCGGCATTAGTATGAGTTCCATACCAAGTTCCTTTCACAATAGCATGAAATAGTGTACAATGCTGATATGAGCAACGCGGCCCGCGCGACTTCGGGCGAGCAGTTCTATCTGCCGGACGATCCGCTGATCTCGGATTTCGTCGCCGACTTGCTGCGCAAGAACCGCTCGAGCCGCACGATGGAAGCCTACGCGCGCGACCTCGAACACTTCGGCCGCTACCTCACCGGCGACGGCGAGGGCCGGGTCTTTCCGAAGCTGCGCGACGCGACGGCGAGCGACATCCGCAAATACGTCCTCTTCCTCATGACCGTGCGCCGCTACAAGGTCGTCGCGGTGCGCCGCAACCTCAGCACGCTGCGAACCTTCTACACGTTCTTGCGGCGCGAAGGGCTGCGCACCGATCAGCCCGCGCTCGACGTCGAATTACCCAAAGCCGAGCAGCGCAAACCGAAGGTGTTGCGCCTGCCGGAAGTCGCGTCGATGATCAAAGCGCGCGTCGAGCGCCCGGGCGGCAAGAGCCTGGCGGCGCGCGACCACGCGATCATCGAGCTGCTCTACGGCAGCGGCATTCGCCGGGCCGAGCTGGCCGGCTTGAACCTCGACGACGTCGACTTCGGTAGCCGCGTGGCGATGGTCACCGGCAAGGGCAACAAACGCCGCATGGTCCCGCTCACGGAAGCGTCGGTCGTTGCGATGCAAAAGTACTACAGCGAACGGCCGGCGTCGAACGACCGGGCCTTCTTCCTCAGCAACCGCAACGCGCGGCTCGGCCTGCGCCAAGTGTGGCAAATCGTCAAAGACTACGCGGCCAAGAGCGGCGTCGACCGCGCGACGACCCACGCCATGCGCCATTCCTTCGCCACCCACTTCATCGAAGGCGGCGGCGACCTCTCGTCGCTGCAGCGCCTGCTCGGCCATGCCAACATCGCGACGACCCAAATCTACATCGATCAGTCGATCGCCCATCTCAAGAAGGCGTTCGACGCCGCGCATCCGCGCGACAAAGACGAGTTCGACGACGCGCTCGCGGACGCGTGAGCGCCGCCGCTTTTACTTGCCGATCCCGCCGCCCGGTTTGCTGACCGCGACCCAGGCGTCTTTGTCCGGATCCCAGCGTTCCATGATGACCCAGTTCGCCGAGATGCCGCGCTGCGGCGTCGCAACGAAGTTGTAGCGCCCGAGGGTTCCGGCCCAGTCTTTCGTTCCGGCGATGTCGGCACGCAGCTGCTCGGGGGTCGCGCCCGGTCCGCGCTTGGCGAGTATCCCCGCCATCAAGCTGATCGGGTCCCACGCCACGGCAGCCAGCAGATCGGGCCGTTGACCGTTGGCGGCCTTGAACGCCGCGGTGAAGCGTGTTACCGCGTCGCGCACGCCGCGATCGGTCAACTGATCGGGCACCAGCGCCGGCGGTCCCGCGAAGAGCAGTTCCTTGGGCATGTACGACTTGTACGATTCCATCTGCGCGTAGGACATGTTGCCCGGTGAGCTCACGACCGGAATGTCGAGCCCGATGTTCTGCATCCCGTGCAGTACGGTTCCGGTTGCCGTCCCGGTCGTAAACGCGATGAAGGCCTGCGCGCCGGCGGCTTTGATCCGCGAGAGCTGCGCGTCGACGCTGATGTCGGTGAGACCGAAATGCTCGTAGGCGACGAACGACATGCCGGCATTCGCGTATTCCGGCTGCTTGATGAGCGCTTGCAAGATCGTGTCCGCGTCTTGACCGGTGGCATCGGTGCCGTTGAGTACGGCGATCTTCTTGAAGCCGCGCGCGCGCAGATAGTTCATCGACACGCCGAGGATGTCGTCGGAGGAGTACAGGGCGGAAAACTGATAGCTGCCGGCCGTTGGGTGGATCGACGGCGTGAGACAATACTGCAGCGGTCCGTTCGCGATCAGCGCCGCGGTCGCGCGGCACGTTGCGGCCGGCCCGCCGTCGATGACGATCGCCGGGTGCTTTTCGAGCGCCTGATTCATCAACTGGACCGCGGTCTGCGGGTTCGTTTGATCGTCGAGCACGGTGACGTGCAACGGCTGGCCCTTTATGCCGCCGGTGCGGTTGAAATCGTCCGAGAACACCTGCAGCGCGACGGCTTCCGCCTTTCCGAGAAACGCTGCGACGCCGGTCGTCGGCAACACGGCGTAGATCTCATACGGTTCGGGCGCGGCGTGCGCGACCGGGGACAAGCTCGCCAGCAGCGCGGCCGCCGCGAGCGAGGCGAAAACGCGGTGACGCATCAGCTTTTCGGCGTCTCGAGGTGGCCGCCGAAGCCGAAGCGCATCGCCGAGAGCACCTTGTTCTGGAAATCGGCCTCGCCGCGCGAACTGAAGCGCGCGTAGAGCGCGGCCGTGAGCACCGGAGCCGGCACGGCTTCGTCGATCGCGGCCTTGATCGTCCAGCGTCCCTCGCCCGAATCGGAGACGCGGCCCGCGAACTTCGAGAGCTGCTCGTCCGTGGCGAAGGCCTGCGCGGTAAGGTCGAGCAGCCACGACGCGACGACGCTGCCGCGCCGCCAGACCTCGGTGATTTCGCCCAGGTCGAGCTCGTACTGGTAGTGCTCGGGATCGCGCAGCGGCGTCGTCTCGGCGTCCTCGGCGTGCTTCTGCTTGCCGATGTTAGCCGACTTCAGCACGCCGAGACCCTCGGCGTACGCGGCCATCATGCCGTACTCGATGCCGTTGTGCACCATCTTCACGAAGTGTCCGGCGCCGTTGGGTCCGCAGTGCAGGTAGCCGCGTTCGGCCGTGCCTTTGTTCTCCGGCCGGCCGGGCGTGCGCGGCACGTCGCCGATGCCCGGCGCGAGCGTGTTGAAGATCGGGTCGAGGCGTTTCACCGTCGCGTCCGGACCGCCGATCATCATGCAGTAGCCGCGCTCGAGTCCCCACACGCCGCCGGAGGTGCCGACGTCGACGTAGTCGATACCCTTGCCCTTGAGCTCGCCGGCGCGCCGGATGTCGTCGATGTAGTACGAGTTGCCGCCGTCGATGATGCAGTCGCCTTTGTCCAGCAGCGGCAGCAGATCCGCAATGCTGGCGTCGGTGACCGCCGCCGGGACCATCAGCCAGATCGAACGCGGCTTATCGAGCTTCGCGACGAAATCTTTCAGCGCCGTCGACCCGGTCGCGCCTTCCTTGCCCAGCCCCGCCACGGCATCGGCGCTGCGGTCGTACACGACGCAGGTGTGTCCGCCGCGCATCAGCCGGCGCACCATGTTGGCGCCCATACGGCCGAGGCCGATCATCCCGAGTTGCATTAGGTCTCCTTCTTCTCCGTACGGTAGCGCCGGATGAGCGCGTTGGTCGAACTGTCGTGGGCGAGCGGCTTCCCCATCTCGCCCTGCGTGGCGGCGAGCTCCGGGATGATGCGTTGCGCGAGGGCCTTGCCCAGCTCGACGCCCCATTGATCGAACGAATCGATGTTCCAGATCGCGCCCTGAACGAACACGCAGTGTTCGTAGAGCGCGACGAGCTTGCCCAGCGCCGCCGGCGTCAGCTTGTCCAGCATCAACGTGTTCGACGGGCGGTTGCCTTCGAACACGCGATGCGGCACGAGCCAGTCGGGCGTCCCTTCGGCTTTGACTTCCGCCGGCGTCTTTCCGAAGGCCAGGGCTTCGCCTTGTGCGATGACGTTGGCGATGAGGATGTCGTGATGCGCGCCGAGCGGGTTGAGCGACTCGACGAAGGCGATGAAGTCGCACGGGATCAGCCGCGTGCCCTGGTGGATCAGCTGGTAGAACGAGTGCTGGCCGTTGGTGCCCGGCTCGCCCCAGTAGACCGGCCCGGTGTCGTGCTCGACCGGCGCGCCGTTGAGCTGCACGTGTTTCCCGTTGCTCTCCATCGTCAGCTGCTGCAGGTACGCCGGAAAGCGCTTGAGGTACTGTTCGTAGGGCAGCACCGCCACCGTCTGCGCGCCGAAGAAATCGTTGTACCAGATCCCGATCAAGCCCATCAGCACCGGCAGGTTCTGAGCGAACGAGGTCGTGCGGAAGTGCTCGTCCATTTCGTGGAATCCGAGCAGCATCGCTTTGAAATTCGCCGGCCCGACCGCGAGCATCGTCGAGAGCCCGATGGCGGAATCCATCGAATACCGGCCGCCGACCCAGTCCCAAAAACCGAACATGTTGGCCGTGTCGATCCCGAACTTCTCGACTTCGGCCGCGTTGGTCGACACCGCGACGAAGTGCCGGGCGACGGCGGTCTCATCGCTGCGCAGCTTGGCGAGCAGCCATTGACGGGCGGTGTGCGCGTTGGTCATCGTTTCCAGCGTGGTGAACGTTTTGGACGAGATGATGAACAGCGTCTCCGCCGCATCCAGGTCGATGACCGCTTCGGCGAAATCCGTGCCGTCGACGTTGGAGACGAACCGGAACGTCATCCCGCGATCGCTGTAGGCCCGCAGCGCTTCGTAGGCCATCACCGGGCCAAGGTCGGAGCCGCCGATGCCGACGTTGATGACGTTGCGAATCCGCTTGCCGGTGTGGCCCTGCCAAGCCCCGGAACGCACGCGGTCGGCGAACGCCGACATCTTGTCGAGCGTCTCGTGCACCTCGGGCACGACGTTCTTCCCGTCGACGACGATCGAGGTGCCGAGCGGCGCCCGCAGCGCCACGTGCAGCACGGCGCGGTTCTCCGAGACGTTGATCTTCTCGCCGGCGAACATCGCATCGATGCGGGCACGCAACTTCGATGCCTCGGCCAGGTTCAGCAACAGCTTCAGCGTCTCGTCGGTGACGCGGTTCTTCGAGTAGTCGAGGAAGACGCCGGCACCTTCGGCGTTGAGACGTACGCCCCGTCCCGAGTCTTGCGCGAAGAGGTCGCGCAGGTGCGTGTTGCGGACCGTCGCGTAGTGCGCCGCGAGCGCGGCCCATGCCGAGTGATTGTCAGGCGCGTCCATTGTGAGCCGGGTTTCGTTGGAAGTGCCCGAAGCCTCCCGCCTCCCGCCGCCCTCTAGGCTGTGAGCGCGACCGCGATGTCCGCGGCGAGGCGCGCGTTGCTCTTGATCAGTGCGATGTTGGTCGCGAGACTGCGACCGCCCGTCAGGTCCAGCAGCCGGTCGAGGAGAAACGGCGTGACGTCCTTGCCCGTGATACCGGTGGCCCGCGCCGCCGCGACCGCGGCCTCGATGTGCGCAGCGATCTCGCCGGCCGGAATCTCGTCGGCGGCGTCGACCGGATTGGCGATCAGCGTGCCGCTCGCGTACCCGAGTGCGCGCTGCGCGCGAATCGCGCCGGCGATCGCCACCGCCGAATCGAGCCGCAACGGCGCGCGCAGGCCGCTGCTGCGGCTCCAAAACGCCGGAAAGAGGTCGCTGCGGTAACAGATCACCGGCACGCCGCGCGTCTCCAGCACCTCGAGGGTCTTGGGCAGATCCAGCAACGCTTTGGCGCCCGCGCAAACGACCGCCACCGACGTGCGCGCCAGCTCGTCGAGATCGGCCGATACGTCCAGCGTGGTCTCGGCTCCGCGATGCACCCCGCCGATGCCGCCGGTTGCGAACACGCCGATGCCGGCGAGCGCCGCTGCGATCATCGTCGCCGCGACGGTCGTCGCACCGGCCGCTCCGGTCGCGACGGTGAACGGCAGATCGGCGCGGCTGACCTTGCGCACGTCCGCCATGCCGGCCAAAGCGCGGATCGCTTCCGGTTCGAGGCCGACCCGAATCCGGCCGTCGACGACGGCGATCGTCGCGGGCTCGGCGCCGCCCGCGCGCACCAACGCTTCGACCTCGAGTGCGGTTTCCACGTTTTGCGGAAACGGCATACCATGCGTGACGATCGTCGTTTCGAGCGCGACGACCGCGCCGCCGTGCGCCAGCGCGCGGGCGACGCGCGGCGCGAGCTCGAGCGGGCCGCTCATACGGCCGCGCGCAGGGCCGCCAGCGCCGCCCGCGTCAAGCCGGCGGCACAGGCCGACGTCGATTCGAGCGTGAGCTTCGCCGCCAGCGAACCGGTGCGTACGGCCTCCCGCAACGGCTCGCCGCCCAACAGTCCGAACAGCGTGCCGGCGACGAGCGCATCACCGGCGCCGGTCACGTCGACCGGGCTCGCCGCCGGCACCGCGACCTCGACCGTTCCGTCCGCGTCGGTGACGACGATCCCGTGCGCGCCGCGGGTCAGGACGACCGCACCCGCACCGCGTTCCCGAAGCCGGCGGCCGGCCGCGGCGGCGTCGAGCGTTTCGCTGCCGAGCAGCGCTTGCGCTTCGTCGGCATTCAGAAACAGCAGATCGAGGCCGTGCAAATCGGCGGGCAGGCGCGCGACGCGCACCGTCGATACGGCGTCGATCGCGAGCGGCGGCCCGCCGGCACGCCGGTCTTCCAAGAGGGCGCCGATAACGCCCGGCGGCAGCGTGCAATCGGCGAACGTCCACGCAGTCCGCGCGTCGTCGTCGAAGGCCGCGCCCAGCATCGCGATCGGCAGGGCGTCGATGGCGGCGGTCGCCGCGACGCCGATCACGAGCTCGCCCTGCGCGTCGACGATCGCCACGTACTCGGACGTCGGATGCTGCGGTGAAAGCAGGACGCCGTGGACGTCGATCCCGAGCGCGGCGCACCCGGCGCGCAGCGCCCGCCCGCCGGCGTCGTCACCGACCTGCGTCACCAGCGCCACGGCGACGCCGAGCCGCGCCAGGTTCTCGGCCACGTTGCGGGCCACGCCGCCGAAGCCGGTACGCAGCTGGGCCGGATTCGAGGTCGCCGGCCGGGCGGGGCCGGCGAGCGCGAAGGTGCGGTCGAGCCCGGCGTTACCGACGCACACGATCCGGTCGCGCGCGCCCGGGGCGCTGAACGGGGCGGTCACTCGCGGCCGAAGCGCCGCTGCCGAGCTTGGGTCTTGGCCTCGCGAACCAGGGTCATCAAGACGAGTTCCCGCTCGTCGTCGTCGATCGCTTCCCCGGCCACCTCGCGATTGACCAAGCCCGCCAGCGCCCGGGAGGCGTAGCTGTTGGGGAAGGCCTGGATGTAGCGATGGATCTCGGCCGCAATTTCGAGTATGACGGCGGCGTCGTCCCGGTCCCCGTCGACGGACATCTTGCCTTACTATCGGCGCTTCGGTCGCCGATACACCTTGGGAGGGAGCGCTTCGGGTCGAGTACGGCGAAAGGACTCCGCGCTCCGTTCCGTTGAGAAGGTTAGACGAGTGGGCCTCATTTCACGCGACGAGCTTCCGTACGTCGTTCCCGATTTCACCGCGGACAACGAGGTTCGCAAGCAGTACCATGCCGTCGCGAAGTCGCTCCTCATTCAGGCGATCGCCGGCGCCCTGCGCAAGATGCGTGAGGAGCACGAGTTCGTGCGCTTGCGGCTCGAGGCCAACAAGCGGGCCGCCGACGCCGTGCTCGCCGCGCTCGAGCGGCACGCCCACTCGACGCGTTCCAAGTACGCGCGCATCGTGCCCAAACAGCGCACGGCCAGCGGCATCGTCCGGCCGCCGACGCTCTTCTTCGACAACATCATGTCGATGGGCGCCGCGGAGAAGTTCTACAAACAAGCGCTGGAGGCGGCCAACGCCAAGCGCGAAGCGATGGTGAAGGTCCGCACCACCTCGCGCGACCTGCAGCGGCACATGGACAAAATCGAGACCGCGCTGGTCGTGCACGAGCTCGAGGTGCGCAAGTACTACAAGACGGACGAGGGCCGCAGCGAGCTCGAGGCCGATCCGCGGCTCGAAGAACTGGCCAAACAGTGCGAGGCGATCGACGCCGAGCGGGCCGACTACGCTGCCCGGCTCGTCGCCGGCACGGTCAGCGAGGAGGAACGCCGCGACCGGACAATGGCCCAGGACGGTTACCGCTACCTCGACGGCGAGGTGTTGGGTCTGCACTGTCTGCACGAGCGCGAGTTGCGCTTCGGCGCGCTGAGGTATCTGATGTTTCGCGACAAGGTCGATCGTATCTGGACCCTGGAGTATTCGCCCGACCTGGTGCCGCTGACCCAGATGCGCTTCAACATCCACTTTCAGAACGGGCGCTACTTGATCGAGCGTGCGGCGCCGCCCCCGCCGGCCGAGGAGACGCACCGCGCCGTGCACGAGGGCAGCGATCCGCGCGCTTACATGGGGACGGACCCGGCGCTGCGCCAAGCCTTGCGCCAATTCGTCGAACGCGAACGGGCCGGTACCTGAGGTGGCGGACGGAGGAATTCGCCGCGTCGTCACCACGCACGACGCCGGCGGCAAGGCGGTCATTTTGTCCGACGGCATCGCGACGAACGCGAAAACGCGTTCGAGCGGAATCCGCGGGACACTGTTGTGGACGACCGATTCGATGCCGGTCACCTATTCGAACCGCGACCGCGGCGCGGTGCAGATCGGCACCGGACCGCCGCCCAACCACAGCATCCTGCGCGTGGTCGAGTTTCCGCCGCACAACGAGGCGCCGGCCGAAGAAAACGCCTCGGTGCTGGTCGAGATGGGCATCGCGCCGCCGTCCGCAGAGCGCCGCGCACCGCGCCACCCCCACATGCACGCGACCGATAGCGTCGACTATGCCATCGTGCTCGAGGGCGAGATCGACATGCTGCTCGACGAGGACGAGGTGCACTTGAAAGCCGGCGACATCCTCGTGCAACAAGGCACGAACCACGCCTGGGTCAATCGCAGCGACCGCCCGTGCAAGATCGCGTTCGTGCTGATCGACGCCGCCGGCTCCCCACTCGTCCCGAAAGACTAGCCTCGGCGGTGAATCGCGGTGGCTTCGATCTCGACCAGTAGGCCGGGTTCGACCAGGGCCGCCACTTGGACCAGCGTCGACGCCGGGAAATCGCCGTCGAAGAACTTCCGTCGCGCCTCGCCGATCTCGACGCGTTTCGTGATGTCGGTCACGTAGACGTTCAGTCGCGCCACGTCGTCCATCGACGCGCCGGCCGCTTCGAGCAACGCCTTGATCTTGCCCAGCGCGATCGTGGCCTGCGAAAGCATCGAACCGTCGCCTTCGATGCGGCCGTCGGCGTCGCGCGCGATCTGTCCCGAGACGAAGATCAGCTCGCCGGCGACCAGACACTGGGAGAACGACCCCGGCGGCGGTTCGGGGACTTCGGGGCTGCGCACGCGCTTGAGTAAGCTCATGCGGCGTTGATGCGAGCAGCCGGGTGACGTTTCTTGCAGCGTCTGACGGGCCAAGGGCGAAGTCGCCCGGGTCATGATGAGCGCAGCATCGATCGTTCACACCGCTTCCGGCGACGTTTCGGGCACCGGCACCGACGTACGGGTCTATCGCGGCATCCCGTACGCCGCGCCGCCGGTCGGCCCGTTGCGCTGGCGCCCGCCGCAGCCCGCCGAGCCCTGGAGCGGCGTCCACGACGGCTCGCGCTTCGGCAACGATCCGATGCAGCTCGGCGAGCCGGCAAGCCGTGGCTCGCGCGCGCCGGGCGTCTCCGAAGATTGCCTGAACCTGAGCATCTGGACGCCGGCGACCGTGCCGGACGGCGGGGCGCCGGTGCTGGTGTGGTTCGACGGCGGCGGGTTCGTGTCGGATTCGGCCGCCAAGGAGCGCACCGACGGCGAACGTTTCGCGCGTCTCGGCGCGGTGCTCGTTGCGGTGAACTATCGCGTGGGGGTCTTCGGCTTTCTCGCGCATCCGGCGCTGACGGCCGAGTCCCCGCACCACGCTTCGGGCAACTACGGCTTCATGGACGCGATCGCGGCTCTGCAGTGGGTGCGCGCGAACATCGCGGCCTTCGGCGGCGACCCCAAACGCATCACGCCGTTCGGCGAATCGGCCGGCGGCGCGGTCGTCGCGTCGCTGCTGATCTCACCGCTCGCGCGCGGCAGCTTCGACCGGGTGATCTTGCAGAGCCCAGGATCGTTCCGTCCGCTCTCGCCGCTCAAGGACGCGGAAACCGCCGGCCTCGTGGCCGGTAACGACCTCGCCGCGATGCGGGCGACGCCCGCGGCGGATCTGCTCCCGCTCAACGGCAAGATCAACCCGGCCGTGCGCGGCTTGACGATTCCACGCCCGCTCCGCCCGATCATCGACGGCTGGTCGATCGACCGCGACGAGGTCGACGCATTCCGCTCGGGCGCGTTCGCGCAGGTGCCCGCGATCGTCGGCGGCGCGAGCAACGAGGGCGGCTGGTTCACCAAGAACGTGCCGGTGACCACGACCGAGCAGCTGCGCGCGTATGTGAACGACAACTACGGCGACATGGCCGAGGCCGCGTGGCGCTTCTACGGCGCCGAGAGCGACGCGGGCGTCGTGCAGGCGGTCGCCGACGCGTTCGGTGACGCGCAGTTCAGCTACGGCGCGCGCAGTCTGGCCCAGGAAATCAGCAAGCGGCAGCCGCGAACGTACCGCTACCTCTTCACCCACGCGGGCGCCAACACGTCCGACCCGCCGGTGCACACCGACGACATCACCTACGTCTTCGGAAACGGAACGTTCGGCGAGCGTGACCGGCGCGTCTCGGACGCGATGATGGCAGCCTGGCTCAATTTCGCGGCGAGCGGCGACCCCAACGGGCCGGGTGCACCGGCTTGGAGCGCTTACGATGCGAGCCGCGACAACTATCTCTGCTTCGGCGGCGATTTCGCCGAACGCCGCGGTTGGCGGACCGAACCGTTGGAGTTCATCGATCGCTTCTACGCCGCCCGTAAATAGAAGCGATCGATCCTAGACCGGCGCGTTAGCGCTTCTTGGCTGCCTTTTTCTTGGCGGGGGCCTTCTTGGCGACGGCTTTTTTCGCCGCCGGGGCCTTCTTGGCAACGGACTTCTTGGCGGTCTTCTTGGCCGCGGATTTCTTCGCGCCACCGCGCTTCGGCGCGCCGACGGCTTCCTTCAGCGTGCGGCCGGCGGTGAACCGCAGCACCCGCTTGGCCGGGACGTTGACCGGCTCGCCGGTTTGCGGATTGCGCGCGATGCGCGCGGCACGGTCGCGGATTCTGAACTGTCCGAAGGGCGTGAGAGCGACTTTGTCGCCGGATTTCAGGACTTCGGTGATTTTGTCGAGGAGGCCCTCGACCAAGTCATTCACCTGCCGCCGCGGCAGTTCGAAGTCTTCGGCGAGCACTCTCACCAGTTCCGATTTCGTCATGGATTCCTTTCGCTGGGCGAATCGGCTAGCTTAGCCGTATCGCGGCAATGATACACGAAAACACCGAAGTATTGGGGTATTTTCGCGAAAATACATGCTCGCGGCCTGTCGATTTTCCGGTTATTTTTCGCGGCCTCCCGCAGCCACGGCTTCGCGCGCTCGGATCAGGCGAAACATCGTTTCGTTATAGGGCGTCGGCACCGCGGCGCGGCGGCCGGCGGCGACCACTGCGCCGTTGATGTGGTCGTTCTCCGTTTTCACGCCCCCGGCCAAATCGGCCAGCATCGAGTTGTGCAAATCGGCCGTCTGCTCCGCGATCGAGCGCACGTAGCTCCACGGATCGTTGAACGGCAACGCGATGCGCATCGCGCCGGCCACGGCCGCCGCCTCCTGCGCCAGCGAGCGCGCCAACTCGCCGGCGCTGGGATCCTCGAGGACGATGCCGTTGGGGCGATCGAGCAACGCGGCGACCGGATTGATCGCAGCGTTGGCGATCAGCTTTCCCCACAGATGCGGGCGAATGTCGTAGGCGACCGATGCCGCCATCCCGGCATCGGACAAAAGCCGCGCGACGCGCGCGCACACCTCCGGCGACGCGCCGCCGGGCCCGACGATCGTCGTCCCGTTGCGGGCGGGGACGGCTACGCCCGGCCCGAGCGTGCGCGCCGATTCCGTCGTGGCGCCGATCACGAGGGCCACGTTCCCGCCCAGTGCGGCCTTGACGGCGTCCTCGCTCTGGATGCCGTTCTGCAGCGAAACGATCACGCACGACGGATCGAGCTCGTTCAGAAAACCGCGCAGTGCGCGCATCGTATCGGTCGCCCGCACGAAGATGAACAGGATTTGCGAGGCCAGCACGTCGCGCGCGGACGACGAGATCGCGACGTTCCGGCGCTCGGCGGATTCGGCGTTGCCCAGACCGTTTTCGCGGATCGCGGCCACCACGTCGAGCCGCCGCTCGAGCATCGTGACGTCGTTGTCGCGTGCGAGCCGGTAGCCGAAGAGCGTTCCCAGCGCCCCCGCGCCGATGATGCCGATCCGCATTCTCAGGTATACCAGCGGGGCCCGGACGTTCCCGCAGCGCGGCGGCGAAAGAGGCCGATTGCGAGCACGCCGCAGCTGAAGCCGCCGATGTGGACGAAGTAGGCGGTGCCGTCGGTCGTTGCCAAACGGTCGGAGACCGCCCCGAAACCGTTGGCGAACTGGATCGCGGCCCAGACGCCGATGACGATCACGGCCGGCAGCCGCAAGAACAGCGGAAAGCAGCCGATCGGGACGATCGTGTTGATGCGCGCGGTCGGGAAGCTCACGATGTAGGCGCCGAGGACCCCCGCGATCGCGCCCGAGGCGCCCAATTCCGGCACGTGACTGTCGGGCGCGAGCGCGAGCTGGGCGAGGCCGCCGACGACGCCGCAGAGCAGGTAGAGCGCGGCGAACCGGAGGTGCCCGCACACGTACTCGATCACCGGGCCGAACACGAACAGAAAGAGCATGTTGAAGCCGATGTGCAGGATGCTCGCATGCAGGAACATCGCCGTCAGGATCGTGAGCCCCGGCACCGGCGGGCTCGGCGCGGGCAGCACGATCCCGTGGGTGATGTCGTAGGGGATCGTCGCGAAGAGGTCGATGAACGCGTCGATGTCCGGCGCGCGGATTTCTTGTATGAAGACGTAGACGTTGAGCGCGATGACCAGGTAGACGACGACGGGCAGCTCCGGCAAGCGCCGGTTGTCGCCGAGCGGGATCAAAACTGCAGCTGAAGCCCGAACACGGTGCGCCGGCCGCTGTGCGTGAGATCACGTTCGCCGCCGAAGAGCTGTACGCCGCGCGCCAGATTCAAATTGGCGTACGCATCGAGCGTCGGGAACTGCGGGTCGTAGAGCCGTGCTTCGAATCCGAGCGGGCCCGGATTGTATTGGACCATTCCGCCGAGGTTGGAATAGAGCACGCCGCCGCCGATGTACAGGTGCGGGGCGACGTTCTCTTTGACGGCCACGTTCCAGCTGTTCTGCGGCGTTCCGATGTCGTTGGCGCCGACGAACAACGACGTCTTACCGCTGGGCAGCAGCAAGGCGTTGACGTCGGTCTGCGGTCCTTGCTGAGCGGTCCGCAGCAGCGGCTGGGTGAGGTCGTTCGGGCGGTAGGCGTCGAGTTCGCCGAGGCGCAGTTGAATGGCCAGCAGGTCGCGCGCTACCGCACCGATCCGGCTCTTGAAGTTCTCCGGCAACGGACCCGCGGTCGGGCTCGCCGCGGCGTTCGGCACCCCCGCGATCGTCCCACCGGGCACACCGCCGCCCCGAACGCTGCCGGCGCCCGGCGCCGGCGTCGCTCCCGCGTCGACGCCGTAGACGTTGCTGGTGCCGCCGAGGCTGCGCAGCAGCGAGTTGAGCTTCTGCGTCGCGGCGTCGGTGTTCGCGACCGTGTCGCGCAGCTGTGCCTGCGTCTGCGAATCGCCGGTCACGTTGCGCAAATCTTGCGTGATCTGGCCGATCGTGGTCGCCGTTTGCGCGAGCCCCCGCGTGGTATCGAGGAGGTTCTGGTGCAGCTGCGGGTTGGACGAGAGGTCGCGCACTTGATCGACGGTTTGGTTCAACGCCACCGAAGACTTCGCGAGCATCGAGAGCATCGTGTTGACGTTGTCGCTGTTCCGGTGCACCGTCGTGTCGAGCTGGCCCGTGATGTCGACGAGGTTCTTGCTGCCCGCGTCCAGCGCGACTTGCAGCGTCGACGTCATCGCATCGAGCCGGTCGGCCAAGCGGTACAGCCGCCGGCTGCCCACGCTGGTGAGCGAGTTCGCGTTGTCGATCGCCGACTGCAGCGAGCTCAGCAGCCGCGGCTCGCTCACTTCCAGCTCGGCCAGCACCTGGTCGAGGCGGTGCACTTCCCCCTGGCCCTCCTCGAGCAGGTCCCCGATCGTGGCGGGATTCGTGCCCTGCGGCTGCTGTTCGATCGGCAGCACTTGACGCGGCAAGAGCGCGACCGGCGCCGGCTGCGGCGTCGGCCCGAGCACACCCGGCGACCGCGACGGCGGCTCCGGCGGCACGATCTCGACCGTGGCGTCGCCGGTCAGCGGCGCGGCGATTAAAAACCGTGAATCGCGCGGAACATCGACGTTGTTGTTGATGCCCATGATGACGTCGACGGTGAAGTCCTCGGGCAATAGCCGGGTTTGATCGACCACGCCGACGATGACGCCGCTTTCGTACACCAGCGCACCCTTGTGCAGCCCGGCCGCCGACTTGAAGTGCACGGCCGTCTCGTAGCGGCCGCCGGTGCCGACGTTGGCGATGAACAAGAAAATGGCGAAAAGCCCCACCAATCCGAGGATCGTGAAGAGGCCGACGGCGGCTTGTCTGTTCATATCGGAATCGGCCCCACTTCACTCCCTTGCAGAAACTGCTGCACGATCGGATTCAACGATGCCTTGATCTCGTCGACTGTGCCATACGCGATGATGGCACCTTCGAACAGCATGGCAACGTAGTCGGCCATCATGAAAATGCTTTCCAGATCGTGCGACACGACGACGGCGGTGCCGTTCAGGCGGGCGCGCAGCCGTATGATCAGATCGGTCAGGACGTGGGTGATGATCGGGTCGAGGCCGGTCGTGGGCTCGTCGTAGAGTACGCAGTGGGGGTTCGCGATCACGGCGCGAGCGAACCCGGCGCGCTTGACCATGCCGCCCGAGAGTTCGGCCGGATAGCGGTCGAGAACGGTCGAGAGACCGACGCTCTCGAGCGTTTCTTCCACCCGCGCGTGGATCGCGGATTCGGCGAGCTTGGTGCGCTCGCGCAGCGGCAGCGCCACGTTCTCGTAGACCGTCAGGGAATCGAACAGCGCGGCGCCCTGAAACGCGAAGCCGATCGTCTCGCGAATCGGTATCAACTCGCGCTCGGACAACGCCGAGATGTCACGGTCGCCGAGCAGCACGCGGCCTCCGTCGGGCCGGCGGAGGCCGTTGATCAGGCGCAAGATCGTCGACTTGCCGGCACCGGAAAGACCGATGATGCAGGTGATCGCGCCCTCGACGATGTCCAGCGAGAGGTTTTGGATCACGACCTTCGGGCCGTAGTGGACGCCGACGGCGTCGAGGCGCGCGTACAGCTTGGGCTTGGACGCCGGCGCGAGTTCGGCCGTCATTGCGGAAAGAGAACGTATGAGAGCGCGAAGTTGAACACGAAGATCAAGATGATCGCGATGACGACCGCCGAGGTCGTTGCCCGCCCGACGCCGGCGGCACCGCCGCGAGTCTTCAGGCCGCTATACGAACCGATGATCGCGATGATCACGCCGAACACGGCCGCTTTCAAGAGGCCCTTCATGACGTCGATGAACGGTACGCCGGAACGCACGGAATCGAAGAACGACTCGTTGCTGATGTGGGCGAAGACGTTGGCGATGTAGGCCCCGCCGACGATGCTCACCAGATCGGCGAACACCGTCAACAGCGGCAACATGACGACCAGCGCGAGCAGCCGCGGTACGACCAGCATCCGGACCGGCGAAAGGCCCAGCGACTGCAGCGCCTCGATCTGCTCGGTCACGACCATCGAGCCGAGCTCGGCCGAGATCGCGGCCCCGGAACGGCCGGCGACCACGACGCCGGTGAGCATCGGACCGAGCTCGCGGGCCATCGTGAAGGCCACCCCGGCGCCGACGAAGTTACCCAGGCCGTAAGACACGGCTTGGTTGGCGGCCTCCAATGAGAAGACCATGCCGGTGGCGAGCGAGGTCAGGAGCACGATGCCCGACGACTGAACGCCCAAACGAAAGGCTTGATCGATCGTCTCGCGGATGCGCACGCGCAGCTTGCCGACGAACGCCGCGCTGTCGGCGAGCAGCAGTGCCGCACCACCCGCATACGAGAAGAACTCGGTCGTCTCGCGACCGAGGTCTTCGAGCACACTCATGACGTCGCGAGTTCCGCAAGCGATGCGAGGACGCCCTGCACCGCCTCGAATCGCTTCTCGGCCACGCCGCGTTCGGCGACGAGGTTGTACTGACGCTGGAAGAGCGTGGCCAGCTCGCGGTCGACGCCGGTCAGCTGGGCCTGCGCGTCGTGCGCGAACCCGGTGAAGTACGCGCGCGTGGCAGCGAGATACGCTTGCCGTTCGGCGGCCGACGGTTCGCCGGCACGCAACGCCGCCTCGAACGTGCGCTGGGCGCGCAACATCGCGCGGTCCGTGATGTGGAACGTCGCGACGCGAGCGGCCAGCTCGCGAAACGACGCTTCAGACACGGGAGCCGAGCACGTCGCGCTGCACGTCGAAGAGCCGCCGAATGCCGCCCTCGGCGAGCGCCAGCAATACGTCGAGCTGGGCGCGGTCGAAGGGTTTGCCCTCGGCCGTCCCTTGCAGCTCGACGAAGCCGCCGGCCGCCGTCATCGCGACGTTCATGTCGACTTCGGCCGTGCTGTCCTCGACGTACGGAAGGTCGAGTACCGGCGTGCCGTCGACGATGCCGACCGAGACCGCCGCGATCTGCCCGGTCAGCGGCCACGTCTTGGCGTCGGCGGGGTCGAAGTGTTTGCGCAACGCGAGCGCCAGCGCGACCCAGGCGCCCGTGATCGACGCGGTGCGCGTTCCGCCGTCGGCGCCGATCACGTCGCAGTCGATCGTGATCATGCGTTCGCCGAGCTTTGGCATGTCGACCGTCGCGCGCAGCGCGCGCCCGATCAGGCGCTGGATCTCGTGCGTGCGTCCGCCGATTTTGCCGCGGCTCGCCTCGCGCTGCGTCCGTTCGACCGTCGCTCGCGGCAGCATGCTGTACTCGGCGGTGACCCAACCGCTGCCGCGCCCCCGCAACCACGGCGGCACCCGCTCCTCGAACGAGGCCGCACAGATGACGCGCGTCTCGCCGACGCTGATCAGCACGCTGCCTTCGGCGTTGGGCATGAAATCGGGTTGGATCGTTACCGGCCGCAACGCATCCGGAGCTCGCCCGTCAGGCCGCATGGTTATTCGACCGTCACGGTTTTGGCGAGGTTGCGCGGCTGGTCGACGTCTTTGCCCTCGATGTCGGCGATGTGATAGGCCAGCAGCTGCAGCGGGACCACGTTGACGATCGGCGAGAGCAGCTCGTCGACTTTCGGGACCCACAGGACGTGATCGGCAATCGCCGCCGCTTCGTCGTCGCCGTAATTCGCGACCACGATCAGCGGCGCTTCACGCGCTTTGGCTTCGGAGAGATTGGAGAGCATCTTCTCCCGCACGCGACCGTCGGTCACGATGCCGACGACGGGGGTGCGCGGATCGAGCAGCGCGATCGGGCCGTGCTTCATCTCGCCGGCAGCATACCCCTCAGCGTGAATGTACGAGATCTCCTTGAGCTTGAGCGCGCCTTCGAGCGCGGTCGGAAAATTGACGTAACGGCCGAGGAAGAGCACCGATTTGGCACGCCGCACCTTACGGGCGACCTTCTTCACCGCGTCGCTGGTGTTGAGCACGACGTCGATCGCGGCCGGCAACAGGCGCGTGCCTTCGGCGATTTCGCGCAACCGTTCGAGCGGCGCGGACTTGCGCACGCGCGCGAGGTAGAGGGCCAACAGCGTCGCGGCGATCGCCTGCGAGACGTACGTTTTCGTTGCGGCAACCGAGATCTCGGGGCCGCCGCGGGTGAACAGCGTACCGTCGGCGATACGCGCGAGGTGCGAGCCGACGACGTTGCAGATGCCGATGACCGGGGCGCCCGCTTCGAGCGCGATCTTGACCGCTTCGATCGTGTCGGCGGTCTCGCCGGACTGCGACATCGCGATCGTCAGCGTGCGCGGGTCCATCGCACGGTCGCCGTAGCGAAACTCCGACGCCAGTTCCATTTCGACCGGAATCTTGCACAGGGCGCGCATCAAATACATGCCGACCATTCCGGCGTGGTAGGCGGTACCGCAGCCCGTAATCGAAATCTTCGTCATCGCGCGCAGCACGATGTCTTCGATCCGCAATTCCGTCCCGAGCTGCACGTCGCACGACTCGTCGATCCGGCCGGCCAACGTTTCCTTGATCACGTTCGGCTGCTCGAAGATCTCCTTGAGCATGAAGTGCTTGAAGCCGCTCTTCTCGGCCGACGAGGCTTCCCACGAGATCTGACGCACTTCGCGGTCGATCGGCTTGCCGTCGAAGGCCGTGAGGTTGTAGCCGTCGCGGCGCACTTCCACGACCTCGCCCTCCTCCAGCACGATCACCTTGCGCGTGTACTGCAGGATCGCCGGGATGTCGGAGGCGACGAACATCTCGCCCTCGCCCAGGCCCACGACCAGCGGCGAGGCGCCGTTGCGGGCGAAGACCAAGCGGTCCGGTGCGTTCGAGGAGATGACGCCGAGCGCGAACGCGCCTTGCACCTCGGATAGCGTGCGGCGCACCGCGGCGACGAGGTCGCCGTTGTAATAGCGCTCGATCAGGTGGGCCAGCACCTCGGTGTCGGTCTCGCTGCGAAACGTATGACCTTGGCCGATCAGCTCCGCTCGCAGCGCGGAGTAGTTCTCGATGATCCCGTTGTGCACGACGGCGATCTTCCCCGAACAGTCCAGATGGGGATGGGCGTTTTCATCGGAGGGCTTACCGTGCGTGGCCCAGCGCGTATGCCCGACGCCGACGTGGCCGTGCAACGGCGTTTCGCCGCTGGCCAGCCGCTCGGCCAAGCGAGCCAGCTTGCCTTCGGCCTTCGAACCCGCCAAGATGCCGGCATCGTCGATCACGGCGATCCCGGCCGAATCGTAACCCCGGTATTCCAGGCGGCTGAGCGCATCCATGATGACCGGAACGCTGTCGCGTTCCCCGATGTAACCCACGATGCCGCACATGGTTGCTAGAAGGCTCCGCAGTCCGGATGGGTTACTTGATACCCTCGCGCGTGCGCTTGTAAGGTATGCGTCCTTCCCGCACTTCACTGAAGGCGGTCGAGACGGGCTTGTTGGCATTGACGCGGTCGGTCAGCGGGGGAGCGCCGTTGTTGAGCTGTTTGGCGCGCTTCGTCACGACGTTGACGAGCGAGAATTTCGAGTCGACGTGCGCGAGCAGACCGTCGAGATCGCCGAATACTGAATCACTCACCGGGATTCGGTCTCCTTCGGAGCCCGAATCATCGAGACTGGGGCCGTTTTTGTGTGTTCCATGCTAATTTTCTTCGATTTCCTTGATGCGGGTGTCGGGGTAGCGGTAGATGCGCATGCGTTCGGCGCGGACGATGGCTTCGAGGTCGTCGACGGCCACGTCGGGATGGGCTTCTTCGTTGACGAGCAGGTAGTCGAACAAGCGCACGTAGCGGAGTTCTTCGTGGGCGATCGCCAGGCGCCGGGCGATGACGTCGTTGGTTTCCGTCCGGCGCGCCTCCAGGCGGGTTTGCAAGAGCGAGAAGCGGTCCGGCACGATGAAGACCAAGACGGCTTCGGGGAACCGTTCCTTGATGGCGATCGCGCCGTTGACTTCGGGTTTCATGATCACGTCGTAGCCGTCCAACAGGGCCTCGTTGATGAACGAGCGCGGCGTGCCGTAGTAGTTGTCGTTGTAGAGCCGGTGTTCGATGAAGCCGCCCTCGGCGAGCCGCTGCTCGAACGCTTCGCGCGTTACGAAGAAGTACTCGATCCCTTCCCGTTCGCCCGGACGCGGCGTGCGCGTCGTGGCGGAAACCGAGTATTTGAGGCGGTCGTGGCGTGCCCGCAGCCCTTCGACGAGCGTGTCCTTTCCGGCCCCGGAGGGCCCCGACACGACGAACAGCAGACCCGGCCCGGTTAGAACGCTACTCCTCCTCGAAGGCTGCACGGCGCCGCAAAAGCGCCCAAGCAACCAACGTGAGTTCTTAAGGGAACGTTGGGAGCCCTCTGTGAACCGCCGGACGGTGGTCACCGATTGGATCTTGATCAGGCGCGCTGCCGTCGAGCTGGAACGCGAGCTGCGCGGCGCCCGCGTCGGCGATGCCGGCCTGCTCGAGGACGGCCGCTTCGGCATTCGCCTCGGCGGGCGCCGCAGCGGCGAGGTGACTCTGGCCATCGACATCTTCGGCTCCCCGCCGCTGCTCTCGCTCGAACCGCTGGAGCTCTCGATCGCCGGTGACCCCGGCTGGTCGCGCTCGCTGGCGACCGTGCTGCGCGGGCTGCGCGTCGGCGAGGTGCGGAGCCGTCCGGGCGACCGGGTGCTCGTCATGGACTTCGGCACGACCTCGCGTTTCGGCGTGACCAGCGGCGTCAAGCTGGTGGCCGAGCTGATCCCCCGCTTCGGCAACCTGGTCTTGCTGCGCGACGGCCTCGTGATCGCGGCGGCCAAGCAGTTCTCGCCGGCCGAAAACGAGACCCGAAGCGTCGGTGTGGGGGGACCGTACCGGCCGCCGCCGCTGGCGGCACCGCGGTTGCCGAAACTGCTGGCGGACGCGCTGGCCGCCGCCGGCCGCACCGCGCCGGAAGCCGCCGCGGAACTGCTGGCCGCGGCAACCGCCGCGGCGGACGGCGCCGCGCCCGTGCACGTCTATCGGGACGCCGGCAAACTGATCGCCGTCCACGTCGTGCCCTTGACCCAATACGCCGCGCTGGAAGCGAGCACCGCGCCCGCGCTGCTGCCGCTCTTTGCCGAAGCCCGCGCGACGAGCGCCGGACGGCGCGCCAGCGATGCGGGTGAACGGCGGCGCACCGCGTTGCGCGCCCGCATCGCGAAGCGCCTGCGCGACGCGCAAGCCGAGATCGCGCAGGTCGCCGCCCGGCGCGACGACGCCGCCGGCCGCGACGCGCTGCGTGCCGCGGGCGATGCGCTCCACACCTACGGTCAGGCGATCGCGCCCGGTGCGACGAGCTTTCTCCCGCCGGGCGAGGATGCGCGCGAGATCGCGCTCGACCCGCTGCTCGACGCCAAGGCGAATGCGGCGCGCTATTTCACGCGCTACCGCAAAGCCGCCGACGCGCTGCCGCATCTCGAACGCCGCCTCGCCGCGCTGGAAGCCAAGCGTGCCGCGCTCGAGGACTTTGCGTTCGAGACCGAACGCGGCGACGCCACGACGCTGGCCGAGATCAGCGCCGAGCTCGACCGGCTGGAGGGCCGCAAAACTGCGCCCGCGCGAACCGCCGC
>Ga0181536_10002107_pt1 | contig 22846 bp, 31 predicted proteins | sample PEATcosm2014_Bin_41_FD_121105 | JGI IMG/M metagenome (GOLD analysis project Ga0181536, IMG submission 121105) | Peatland microbial communities from MTU Mesocosm Facility, Houghton, MI, USA - PEATcosm2014_Bin17_60_metaG | ecosystem: Environmental > Terrestrial > Soil > Wetlands > Peat | place...
GGGAAAGAAGGTTCTGATGCTGTGTTCGAACAATTACCTTAACCTAACGAACCATCCGAAAGTGAAGAAAGCGGCTTTGGAAGCCATTGAAAAATTCGGTGCTGGCTCCGGTTCTGTTCGGCCAATTGCTGGCACAATGCAAGCACACGTTGAACTTGAAGAGGCCCTAGCAAAGTACAAGCGCACTGAAGCATCCCTTGCGTACTCAACTGGGTTCGCGGCCAACGCGGGCTTGATCCCCCAACTCGCTGGTGAAGGCGATTTGATCATCAGTGACGAACTCAACCATGGGAGTATAATCGACGGCGTGCGCCTCAGTCGCGCTGAAAGAACCGTCTTCAAGCACCGCGACACGGAGGATCTGGGACGTGTACTGAGTGATGCTGAGAAGAAGAATTACAAGCACATTCTGATCGTTACCGATGGCGTATTCAGCATGGACGGGGATATAGCACCCGCGGGCGAGCTCGTTAAGCTAGCAAGCGAACATGGTGCAATGACGTACATAGACGACGCCCATGGAGATGGGGTTCTCGGCGATGCTGGGCGGGGAATTACTTCGCACTTTCATATCGAGGGCAAGGTAGACGTAGAGATGGGCACTTTCTCGAAAGCGTTCGGTGTCGTGGGTGGATACGTCGCTGGTTCTCGTGATTTAGTAAACTATGCTTTGAACCGGTCGAGAACTTGGTTGCTGAGTGCCTCTCACCCGGCAAGTGTTGTTGCGTCATGCAAAGCGAGCCTAGAGGTCGTTGAGAATGAGCCTGAACACTTGAGGAGGCTCTGGGAGAATACACGTTACTTCAAAACTGGTCTGCGTAACTTGGGCTTTGATACAGGCGCTAGCGAGACCCCGATTACTCCTGTAATTGTTGGTGAGAGTTCAAAAGCACGAAAGATGAGTGAGATGTTATTCGCTGAAAACGTATTTGCGCTACCAATCCTCTTTCCTATGGTCGCCCGCGATAAAGCAAGGATACGAACCATAATGAATGCCGGGCATTCGAAAGCTGACTTAGATTTCGCACTCAAAGCGTTCGAGAAGACAGGTAAGGCGCTGGGCGTAATCTAGGTGGCTATGCAACCCAGTCTTTGGGAGTGACGATTCCGTAGGTACTGCGGAGTGCTTCGTACACTGCGAAAGCCATTGAGCCCAACGTGCCGGTTGATCCGAAGCTTCTCGTCCAGCAGTCCTTAACGCCCGCGAGTGTGAGAATGATCTTTGGTGTTTCTCCTCCCACGAGGCCGAGCCCCCTAGGTCCGGGTAGAACTTCGATTCCCACGCTACCACACTTACCCCTGACTTTGAATGGGATCGAGTGGGTTTGGCCGCAGCCACATTCCCAACTGCCGCATCCGCGGCGGATCGGGACGACGCCCAGCTTGGCGGCTAGAGTTGCTTTATCGATCGCACTCCTCACCTGTCTAGCCTTACCTTGGCCAACGCCTAGGAAGCCTGTGCCGTTTCCAACTGCGACCACTGCTTTGAATCTTGATTTCTCGCCTGCGTCGGTTTGTTTCTGTACGAACCCTATGCCGAGAACTTCCTGCCTTAGGCCTGGTAGAAGTACGTCGACTATCTCGGGTTCTTTTATCTTCAGTCCTTGTGTGAAGATGTCCTCGAGCGAGACTATTTCTCCGCTCTGTACCATTTTGCCTACTTTGGTCTTAGGAACCCAGCCTGCCTCAGCTCTTTGGGTCTGCGCGGTCTGCATCTTATCGTCTCCTCGACAACTTGTGGGTGTCTATGTATTCGTCCAAGTGCGCTCCACTCCTGAAGGTCCCGCCCTTCGCCATGAGCGAGAGCTTCCTGTAAACCTGTGTGGTTATGAATCGTTTGTCACGCAATGTCCGGAGTCTGTTTCGAATCGACCTTATTCGAATCACCCATCGTCTCTTACGGTGGGTAGCGCTTCCCTTGATGCTGCCTGGGCCTTTGTGACGGCCAGCCAACAGTTCCTTTCGCCTTGCCCGTTTTCTTCCTCGACTGATTCCGATTTCCGGTACTTTCTTGATGCTACCCTCGTGAATGAGTTTTCGGATTTCGTTGCGGGTTATTGCTGATGACACTCTATCGGTGTCCTCCGGGTCGACCCAGACTCTGCTCTTGCCGACCTTTAGGAGTTCGGCCGCTAGCCGTTTCTGGCTTACGACGCTCATTCTTCTTTCCTCTTCTTGCCACCCTTGCTGGTGCGGCGTTTCTTAGATTCTTTCTTGGAGGGTTTTTCAAGTGTCTCCGTGTCTGATTTTGGTGTTGGTTCTGGGGTGGCTTCTTCAGCCGTTTCGGCAGGTGTTTCGGTAGCCGCTTCGGTCGAAGTTGGGGTCTCGACGGTGGGTGCCGTGGGTTCAGTGACTGTTTCGGAGACGATTTCGGCCGGTTTCTTCAGTCCTGGGTTTAGAATCCTGATGTTGGCTTTCTTTGCGTCTTCCAGAATTTGTACTCGCTTGTTTTCTCCGACGGTATGGGCTATTCTTGCGGCCTGAGTCTTTGGATCAATTCCCTCTAGGTCTTTTGGTCTCCATACCATGACTTCTTTGAGGCCTGACGGGTGTCTGCCGCGTATTGCCTTCGGTCTGGAGTATCCTATCTTTACGACGGGCGGCCATCCTTCCTTGCTGCGTCTGACTCTGCTTGTCTTGCCGTGCGGGGCCCGCCATGCTTCTTTGACTCTTTTGTAGCGCCAGCTCTCCTCGCGGACGAAGTGGGGTCTCTTGTAGGACATCTACATGCCCTCCTTCTTCTCGAAGACATATATCCCGTCTAGGAATACGCGCTGATCCTTGTCGGGTATTCTGGTTCCGTCTTGTATGTTCGCGGCGGTTTGACTTACGTCGCTGAGGCTGATTCCTTGGACGTGTATTTCGTCGCTAGCAACTTTAACCTTGGCCGATCCGATGATTTTAACGACACGCGGAGTCTTCTCGCCAGTGAAGTTGTCTATTGTGAGTCTCTTTTCCTTCTCGTTTACCTTAACCGTAACCGGGAAGTGTGCGTAAACAATCTTGAGTTTGTAAGTATAGCCTGAGGTCACGCCGCGGATCATATTGCGAACGTGCGCTAGGGCGGTACCAACTAATGCGACTTCACGCTTTCTAGGCCATGGCGCATAGATTCTTAGTGTCTGATCCTTTAGGGCGAATTGAACGGGAAGGTGTGCGAAGTCTTCTTCCAGTGTTCCTTTCGGGCCAGTAACTTTGATTCTCCGTCCCTCGACGCTGAGTTGAACTCCTTCGGGGACCGGGAGATTCCTTTCTGCTAATTCGACGCGGGCCATGCTTTCCAACCTACATGTACTTCTTGAATCCGAGGCTCGGCGCTAGTTCACGAAAGCATTGTCGGCAGAGGTATAGGTCGTACTTGCGGATGACTGGGCCGTATTGGCCGCATCGTCTGCATGGTCTGCTGCCCTTTCCGTACTTCCGAACTTTCTTCTGCTTTATTTTGGCCACTCTGCCTAGGCCTCCTTGATTTGTACTCCGAAGTTTTCTGTGACGAATTTGATCGCGTCGTCTCGGGTTACTCTATGGGACTTGCCAATCCGGGAGGGCCTGATTCTTCTTCTCTTAATCCGGAAACCAGGTCGTTCCATCGTTCCGACAATATCCATCCCGAAGATGCCTAACTCCGGCACATACTTGGTGCCTGGAATCTCAATGTGTTCCTTTATGCCAAAGGCGAAGTTTCCATTCTCGTCGAAGCTAGATCGTTTGACTGAGTTATTTATCGCTTCGAGGCCGCGCTTCAGAAACGTTGTGGCCTTCTCTCCCCGTAGGGTCGTTAGGCATGATATGGGTTCTCCTTCGCGTATGCCAAAATCCTTCAAGGTCTGCTTGGCTGGTCTGGTGCAGGGTTTCTGGCCGGTGAGCTCGGTAAGGACCTTTCTTGCTTTTTCGAGCATCTCGCCGGATTTACCCACTCCAATATGGACGGTGACTTTCGCGAGTTTGATAGCTCGCATTGGATTATCGTGTACCGTTTCGGTTACCGTCTCCATAGCCTAAGAAGCCTCCAGTTTTATGGCTGGTTTGTCGGTCCCGACGACGAACGTGTAGTCGCGCATCGTATCGAATTTGTTTCCGGTGTCGTCTTCTATCCTAACCATAGCCGGTCGAGTCGCGGTGGCGGGTTGAGTTTCGACAATTTTGCCGCTCTTCCCAAGGTTGCGTCCAGCGGTGACCAAAGCGTAGTTGCCCTTCTCAAACTTGATGTGGTTCAGTACTCGTTGGGTAGGTATACTGATTCGTAATGTGTCGTTAGTCGAGTACCCATTTGCTTGCGTGTCTGTTGGTTGAAAGCTGAGGCTTCGCCCATCGTGCGTTCCGTACTGTATGACCCCTTTGGGCGCTGTTCTCTTTCGTAGAATCTTGCAGAGTTTGAACTTTGCCTCTTCTTTTGAAATCTTTATGGGGCTAAGTCCCTTGCCTTTCACGGGCAATATTCGGTATGTTAAGTTCGCATCTGCAAATTCGATTACGTCCATCAGACCTGCGGGGTGATTCTTCTCAAGTCTAGGCCTTCCGTCTATCCGTACCTTCCCGTTGGCGAGTACCTTCGATACTTCTCGTCGGTCCTTCGCGAGGCTCAGTTCGTCTCGGACGATGAGTTCTAGTGGGAGGCAGAGTGAGGATCGATGTGCCCCAGGGTTTGGTTTGGGCGCCCATGGTGCTTCCTTCCTATGTATGGGCCAGTAGGCCGGAGAGGCTAGTCTCTTGAGGTGGCTGAGTCCGCCTTTACGTGCCATTACTCAGCGCCTTCCTTAGCGGCTTTACCTTGCGTTAGTTTGATGGATTCCGCTCGCCACTTGTCGTCAAGGTTAAGCTTGGTAATCATGACCTTAGAACTGTGAACCGACACATTGGTTGATGTGCCTGACGTTGCCTCTCGCGTGACTCCTTCGACGAACAAACGTTGGCCGCGGGTGTCGACATCATTTACCTTTCCTTCTACCCCCGCGTAGTCCCCTCGGACAATTTTCACGGTGTCGCCTTTCCGAACGGGGTACGACATTCTTCCTTGGGCGATTTTCAATTCTTCAGAGAGAGGTGCCGCTAGCAGCCTTCTGAGGCTTTGGCCTTGGGCGTCGTAGCGTTTCTTTCGCTGCTTTGAGGGACGGCGTACCTGCACTTATGTTCCCTCAAATGATTATGCTTGCGAGGTTGGCGACTCTAGGCCATCGCTCAGCGGCTTCCTTCGCTACAGGTCCACGAATCTCAGTGCCCTTCAACTCGCCCTCCGGTGTCATGATAACTCCGGCATTGTCATGGAAAGAGAGCCTCGTTCCATCGGGGCGCCTAAAAATCCGAACTTGACGAACGACTACTGCAGGGAACATTTGCCTCCTCAAGTCTGGCGTTCCCTTCGAAACCGAGACCATGATCATGTCCCCAACGCAGGCCGAGGGAACTCGCCTAAGGCGACTGTGGTAGGCGAGGACTTGTATGACTTTGAGTTCCTTGGCGCCAGTATTATCCGCGCAATTGATACGGCTTCCGTTTGGCAGCCCCCGTGCAATACGCGGCCGGTACTCTACCATTCCCTTGGCGCTGACAGCACGAGTCTTTGGGGCTGGCAATTATCTTTCACGTAAGGCGCTGCTCAAGGTTGCTGCAACAAATTAAGGTTACGTTGTTAAGATTGTGTCGTTACGTCAAGATATTCCTGTCAGTTTCTCTACAACTACGAAGGCAACTTCTTTGCTGATCGGCCTACATTCAGCGACTTTCACTCTGTCTCCCTCCTTTACCTCTAGGCACGGCGGGCTGTGGGCTAAAATTCGGCTTCGGCGTTTTTCATACCGCATGTATTTCGGATCGTATTGTTGGTAATCTCTTTCCACAGTTACGGTCTTCATCATCTTTGCGCTTACTACTCGACCGTCCAAGAATTTTCTTCGCACGGATAGACCTCCATGGAATGGACAGTTGTGATCCTCACAAGCTTTCTTTGGCGCATTAGCACCGATTCCCAGGTCTGACATTACCATCGCCTCACTCTAGTCTTGAGCCTGCTTTCGGGCCGAGCAACCAATCGCTCTCCGTTGACATCAACCCGGATACCGCTCAGCAGGTTGAACCTGAAAGTTGCAATCTGCTTTGGGATCATAAGGGTTTTCTCGGACGCCAGTATCTTGAGCATGTTCTTGGTCTCGTCTACAACTGTCCCTCGAATACCGTTGACGGAAGGGTCTGCCGCTTGGGTTACGCGGACAGTTAGTCCAATTAACTCGTGCCTAAGAATGTTCTGCGGGGTAATCGGGGTCATACTTTAGCTGCCCTCGGTAACGGCTTTTCGTGTTCGATTGTGAGTAAACGCGCCACGGTCCGTTTGAGTTCTCGAATTCTTCCCACGTTCTCAACATTGCCACCTGATTTGACGGTCGTACGCAACTTCACTAGCTCGGTTCTCAACTCTGCCAGCTTCTTCTCCCTCTCCTCCGGAAGAAGCTGCCTAATCTCACGTTTTCGCAGTATCGGCAACTTCGGCCACCTCTTCTATTACCTCAGCTTCCGCCGCGACTTCTGCAACCACTGGCTTCGGCGACTGAACAGGTCCCGGCGCGACGTCTCTAACGATAGGCCTGTCGGGTAAACTAACATTCGGAGGCATAATGCGGACTCTAATCCCGAAAAGCCCCTGTTTTAATTGAGTGTCAACAACTGCAAAACGAACAATTCTGTCAATCGCCTCTCCCACAGAGGGCAAGTAACCGGATTTGTATTTCTCGTAACGTGCCCTGTCAGTCGTAAGTTTCCCGCGAATCACTATCTCAACGCCCAGGGCTCCGGCCTCTATCGTTCTCTGAAGAGCCCAATATGCCGCTCGCCTAAAATGAATTCCGCGCTGCAGCGCCATTGCGATTTGAGAAGCCACAACTTTGGGGTCAAGTTCTGGCGCTTCCAGCGTCGCCACTGAAATCTGTGGGTTCTGAACGCCGAACTGTTGCTCAAGGACGGCTGTAAGGTCCCGAATACTTTGGCCTCGCCTGCCTATTACGAGGCCTGGTTTCGCGGCGTACACCACAACTCTTGTTCCCAGTGGCGTCTTGCTCATCTCAACCTTACTGTAACCCGCCCGTTTCAATTCCTGAGATAGGAATTCGTCGATCTCTGCTCTACGGGCGTTTTCCTTTACGAAATAATTGTGAAGGGGCAAATTACTCTGCTACCTCATAACCCATGAGTTCAATGTGAACAAGAGTGTCCCGGTACGGCGATGCTCTGCCATACGCTCTCGAAATGACTCGTTGTGTCTTCATTCCCCTTTGGGAGGCCACGTGCACGAGTCTTAGGCGATCAACGTCTAGGCCCTTGTACTCTGCATTCGACTCGAGCTCCTCGAGCAGGAAGAGGAACGCTTTCGCGGCTTTCACTGGGTAACGGCCTGCGTACCAGCCCTCGTCCAGACTCCTGTGCGGCACTTCCTTATGGTAGCGCCGGTAGGCTATGACCCGCTTCTTTTTTGTTACACCTTCGAGGAGGTCCTTTGCAGAATCTAGCCTCATTCCTCGGAGCTTTCGACAGATTTCGGTTGCTGCCTTAGGGGATATTTTCAACTCCCTTCCTGAACATTTGACAGCTCGGTCAGGGTCAAACTCCTTAACCGAGTATCCCCACTTTGGCATTCTAATTGCACCGTGCGCAGCCGCATGTGCGCAGTAACCCTAAAAAACGTTGTTTACTCACGAGACGACCACAAAAGCCGACCTGACGTCGACTCGACGCACCGCTGATAAGAGTTCTCGATTCGCGCCTCAAGTAAATTCTATCTAGTCTCAAGCGTACGTTCCCTACGACACAACAATGGAGTCCAACAACTCCGCACTCTCTAGGGAAAGCGAGATTCACGGTACAACGTTGAGAGTTTACTGGTACCTGTTCAAAAGTTCTGGATCCGTAGGCGTACGCGAAACGCAAAGAGCGCTGTCAATGTCAAGCCCCAGCATCGCCTTGTACCATCTCGAAAAACTTCGCGAGCTGGGAGTAGTTGACAAGGATTCAGGGGGCGACTATATTCTGAAGCAGCAGGTTCAGATAGGATCATTGAAGGCCTTTCTCAAGGTTGGCCACCTTATACTGCCCCGTTACCTGTTCTACGCAATCTTCCTTACAACAGCCGTACTGGCATATTCTGTAGAAGCATTTTTACAAACCGGTACCGTCGAACCAGCAGGTATTGTGCTAGGGGCTGCTGGCGCGGGTATCTCTTGGTACGAATGCCTACGAATGTGGAAAGACCGCGTACTCTAGCGAGAATTAGTTGTTCGAAAATGTAGAGTTATCAAAATTGAAGGCTGAAATCTAATTGGCGCAGATGAAGACGAGAATCTGGTTAGCCGTCCTATTGGGCATCCTGATTGGCGTAATGTCAGGGTACGGACCATATGTTTCGCCAACTGCCGCCCCGCGAACCCAGTTCTTGATGCAAACGACGGGACAGCCGAACTTTGCACAAGCCACCCCGCAACCTACAAGCGACTCCCTACCAATTCTCATCGCTATAGTGGCAGGCTTAGTAATCGCTATTCCGGCCTTCGCTTTCGCCAAAAGACGAAGCGGGTAATCCTGGTACACTTGCTCGGCTTCAGCTAGAAGGTCACTTCAGTGGGACATACATTGAACTTCTTGATGCGCCGATGCCTGGTGTTCCGTGTAAAACCTTTTTGTTCGTTATTATGAATTCTCCAACGTAGTGGCCTAACATTTCGGGTTTGATATCGAGCGATACGAATTCCTTCCCGCTGTGAATCAGTAGGTTCAACCCTACCATCTCTGGGATGATCACCATGTCCCTGCAATGCGTCTTAATCGGCTTAGCATCTTTCGTCTTGGTTCTACGGTAGTGGCGAATTAGCTCCATCAATGTTCTTTGGTCAGCAGTCAATCCCCTAGTAAGCGAACGTCTCTGCCGCGACGGAAGTATCCTGATGAATTCGTCCATTGACATCTGCTGCAACGATTCGAAGTTATGTCCTCTGTATAGGAATTCGCGAGGCAAGGCTTAGCACACCATCGTTCGTTTGGTTCTGATCTAATTAATGTTGCCGCTTCAAGGTTTGTATGCTGAGCATAAAGTCTCTATAGTATGCCCAACCTGACCGCAAGGTCAGAAGCTTTGAAATCCTGCGTGAGCCTGACAAACGCTTTCTTGTCGCCCTCTGGTGTAATTAGAGTCTTTACGTCTCGAACCCGAACTTCATATAGTTCTTGAATTGCCCGCTTGATGTCGTGTTTGTCCGAGCGTCTGTCAACAATGAATGTAATCTTATTCTCCGCTTCAAGCAGGGTGACTGAATCTTCGGAGAGTAACGGGTACTTGACTACGTCATTCGTCGCTAGCTTCGTCAATCCGGAGTTCCTCCCATGCGAGTCTCAAGCCCTTTGATAGCTGACTCGGTCCAGACAGTTAGCCGGCCAGGCTGAGTACCAGGTGCCAAGTCGCTGACGTTCAGGGTAGATACCTCTACTACTCGAACACCGCTAAAATTGCCAAACGCTTTCTCAGCGCCCTGGCGTTTGGACACCACAATCAAAGCGCTGATCTTACTCTTGTGAGGATGACCGCGCACGCTGCCTTTTCCGCTGCGAATCTTTCGCTCAGAAGCACGTTCAACATCCTGCCACAAGCCCATGTTCTTAAGGACCTTCTCTGCTTCAGAATTCTTCGTTAGCTTCTCCGCATCGTCCGAAACGACTAGAGGCAACTCCAAGTCGGCCGCAATCCTATGCCCACGGGCTTGAACCAGTGGCCTGGATGAAGTGGCTGCGACCGCGGAGAGCATTGCCAACCTAAGTTCCTTTTCATTTATCTTCTTATATGGCCGCTTGGCTGACGTTGGTGGAAAAGTCAACCGCCCCTTGACCGTGCTCGGCGCAAACCCAGCAAGGCCACCTCTAGCGTATCGTTCACCCTTCACGCGTGGGACTCGAGACATTCCATGTCCAACCCCCAAGCCTTGAGCGGTCGTTCTTTTGCCGGCCATCGAATTCCGTCCTTGAGGTTGGAAGGAATGACTTTGGATAGCAACGACCGCGCGTCTTATGAGGTCGCCGCGCACGGGGGCTTCGAAAAATTGCGGAAGTGGAACCTGTCCGGCAGATTTTCCCTCTGCGTCATAGAGTGGAACCGTTCTTGCCAAGAGTAATCACGTAAATTTCATTGTGTTAAGGATGCCTAAGGTTATGAATAAAGCCTCTTCAGTTCGAACTGTTACACCCTGGTCCTATCTCTAGTTCGAATTGCTCCCTTTCAATCATGCCAGATTGAATTTTGAGCGTTTACGCGATAGCCCCAATATATGCTTATCTTGGATACACATCCAGACTTTGGTACCATTCGTTTCTTCGGCTCCTTTAAACGGCGGTTGCTTTGGTCATGGTTAATGTCATTGGCTGTCTCGTTTCTTCGTTAGGCTAACCTACACGCGATTATTGTGAGAGATTTCGAGAGCGATGGATTCCGCTACTTCCTTTCCAGCCCGCTCAACGATGGGTGAGATGGCTGCTCCTTCGTCGAAGCATGCTCCTTCGATTCCGTATACGGTGAGTTTCTGGGGGAGTTGGTTCAATGCTCTGGCCAGTTCGATGGCTTGGGGAACGCCAAAAGCATGCGTTGAGTTTTGAAATAGAGTCGTAGGCAGCGGCCGTTGATGTGCATCGTACTTGTACACTTGTCCCTGTTTGGCTCCAGATCTTACGGCGTCAACGAGTATTGTGGTCTGTGAGTTCTTCCACAGCTCAATTAGGTGGGCTCCATCGCCAGAATCTTCGACGATAGTGCATTGATGAGGGAGTTTCCCTTTCAAAATGCGGCAAACATACAGACCGATTGCGTCGTCTCCACGGATTTCGTTGCCTACCCCGATTACGAGAACTTGGGGGTCTGCTGACCCTCTCACACTTGTTCTCTTTCTATGTTGAGTTTTAGGTAGTGGGTTGCGCATGAGATGCATGGGTCGTAGTTGCGTATGAGTTGTTCGCATTGCCAGGTGAGCTTCTCAGTCGTGAGCCTCAGATGCTTCTCGACGAAATGTTTGAGGTCTTCCTCGATTCTTGCTTGGTTTTGGGATGTGGGTGGCACGATTTTAGCTTCGAGTATCGTACCCTCCTTGTTGATAGCGTATCGGTGGTAGAGTATGCCGCGTGGTGCCTCGGTGCAGCCGTAACCAGTGCCATCACGTGGACTGACTCTTACTGCGGGCTCAGCTGGTGGTGTGTATTCTTTGATGATGCGTAATGCTTCGTCGCAAGCGTGGAGAGTCTCGACGCCACGGGCTATAATGCTCTTGAATGGGTTTCGGCAGGGTGGTTTCAACCCTGCTTGTTTCGCAGCTTTCCGCGCTGATGGTGATAGCTTGTCGAAGTTCAGGTTGAGGCGGGCCATTGGGCCTGTGATGTATGTTCGGCCGTTTTTCATATGTGAGTGGAGAGAGTTGGAATGTGCCACGTGTTCTTCTATGAAGTTCTCTTCGTAATCTTTTATGGGAATGTTTAGGCCATTGCTTGAAACCAAATTGCCTTCATTGAATGGGTATTCGCCTGGGTGCCTTAGGGCTACGTACTCGTATTCTTGTTCGAAGTTGGGGAACTTGAAGCCTGCCACCCATTGAATGGTTTCTTCAGCGGCCTTGCGCGCCCACTTTAACTCCTCCCCAATCGGGGTCAGTTCTTGTTTTGTTGGAACCTTGTAAAAGCCTCCGACTCGAACGTTGATTGGATGAATTTCTCTTCCACCGAGAAGCGTGACCAACTCATTCCCAATTTTCTTGAGTCGCAGCCCTCTCTGAACAATTTTGGGGCTGTCACGCGCGATTTGGAGGACATTGTCGTAGCCTAGGAAATCAGGTGCGTGAAGCATGTAAATGTGCAGAGCATGGCTTTCAATCCACTCGCCACAGTAAATTAACCTGCGGAGTTCGCGCAGGGATCCCTCGACTTGGACGCCGCAAGCGTTCTCCATTGCGTGAACCGAGCTCATTTGGTAGGCGATGGGGCAAATGCCGCAGATTCTGGCGGTGATGTCTGGTGCCTCAGTGAAATGGCGGCCACGTAAGAAGGCTTCGAAGAAGCGAGGCGGTTCATATATTCTCAGTTTGGCTTCGGTAACCTTTCTGTCTTTGATCTTGAGGTTGAGTGCGCCTTCGCCCTCTACACGTGCGAGTGCGTCTACGTCTATGGTTTTACTTGGCATGCGCTTCGCTCTCCTTTCTGAATGGTTCAGCGTAAGCGTTGAATGTTCTGTACGTCCGAATCAGATCTTCATCTTTCATGCCTAGATGCTTGAGCCAAGTACTCATTGAGGCTGTGTTCGGCGTCTCCTTCGGCCCAAAGCACGCGTAACAGCCGCGGTTGTAGCTGGGGCAGATGGCGCCGCAACCTGCTTGCGTTACTGGTCCAAGGCATGGTGTTCCATGGGCAACCATGACGCATGTGGTACCGCGCAGCTTGCACTCCATACAAACGCTGTAGTGGTGGATGTTTGGTGCGCGTCGGTTCAGAGTTGCGTTGATTACCTCGAGCAGTTGGTTCTTGTTGATTGGGCAGCCGCGTAGCTCGAAATCAACTTTAATGTGTTCACTGATTGGCGTCGACGTGCTTAGCGTTTCGATGTATTCTGGTTTGGCGTATACGGCGGAGATAAACTCCTTGACGTCTTTGAAGTTGCGGAGCGCTTGAATGCCGCCGGCTGTTGCGCATGCGCCAATTGTGACAAGTAGTTTCGATTCTTGACGAGCCGTCTGGATGCGTTCAACATCGTGAGCTGTTGTAATAGACCCCTCTACAAGTGAGACGTCGTACGGCCCTTTTCTTACCATGCTTGATGCTTCTAGGAAGTACGATACGTCTACTTCGCCTACTACAGAGAGCAACTCGTCCTCGCAGTCTAGGATGCTGAGCTGGCAGCCGTCACATGATGAGAATTTCCAGACAGCAAGCTTTGGCTTCTGTTTCTTAGCCACTTTAGATCTCTCTCTTTGACATGAATGGTTGAACCTTGTCGTACCGGAAAACTGGGCCGTCCTTGCACACGAACACCGACCCAAGTTGGCAGTGGCCGCAGTGGCCGATCCCGCATTTCATGTTGCGTTCCATTGAGACGAAGATGTTTTCTGTGGTTACGCCGCGCTTCTGGAGTTCTAGGATTGTGAATCGGGTCATGATCTCTGGGCCGCAGATGAATACCTTCGTATTCTGAGCGTCGAAGTTGGCCCGTGGAATGAGTGTCGTCACCACGCCAACGTTGCCATGCCAGCCAGGCTTTGCAGCGTCCACGGTTGTTTCCACATCCACGTCGAATCGGGCTCGCCACCTTTTGAGTTCTGAAGTGAATACCATATCTTGCGGGGTCCTTGCGCCGTATAAGAGAACGATTCGCTTGTACTTTTCACGGTTCGAAAGTATATGATAAACCGCTGGGCGCAGGGGCGGTAGCCCGACACCTCCCGTGACTATGACGACATCATGCCCGACTGCGTTCTCCACGGGCCAGTGTGTTCCATAAGGACCACGCACATAGAACTCCTCGCCTTTCTTGAGACTGCACAGTGCCTTTGTTACGGCGCCGACTGACCGTACGGTGTGAATCAGCCTTTCTGGTTTCGCGGGGTCGCCGCTAATGGAGATTGGAACTTCTCCAACCCCGAACCCGTACACCATGTTGAACTGTCCCGGCGCAAATGAGAAAACTCCATCGCCGTCTACTGGTTCAGATTCAAGAGTCCAAGTGTCATATGTTTCCAGCCTGGATTGTTGCACGCGGTAGAGGCGAGGTAGAATGCGTTGTGGTTTCATGATGCTTCACTATGCGCTCTGGTCGTAGAGGTCCAGGAGTTGTAGGCGCGTAGCCTGTAGCCGTTGTATCATGACTGCTGAGAATCGCTTCATCAACTCGTAGCCTAGGTCGTGGTCTTCCTCACACTTCTTGCGTAAGCATTTGCCGTCGAGGCTGATTGCCCGGGTAAGTTCCATTGCTCTTGCGCTGAAGTGGGCGTGGTAGGGTGGGAAAAGCCATGACCATCCCAGCACATCTCCTTTCGAAAGCGTCTGAATTATTATCGCGCCACGTTTTGGTGAATAAGACTCCACGGCCACTTTCCCTTCGCGTAATACGAAGAAGTTGTTGGCTTCGTCCTCCTCTCGATACAGAAACGCCTCGGGCTCAAAGCGGACGTTTGATGAGCAACCTGCCAGAAACTTCAGTTGCTGCGCGTTCAACCCTTTGAAGAATGGGTGGTCGGCGAGAATTACATCAAGCGTTTTCAACTTGAACACCTCCAGATTGTGTTATGATTTTTTCGCTTTCGCGAATTGCCCGTGCTTCTTCGGTTAAGTCAATGCCGACGGGGCACCATGTTATACAACGCCCACACCCCACGCATCCAGATACTCCAAATTGGTCAATCCAAGTGCCAATTTTGTGAGTCATCCATTGGCGATATCGGGACATCGTTGAGGTGCGGATACTGCCTCCATGAATGTAAGAGAACTCTGTGGTGAAACACGAGTCCCATTTCCGCCAACGTTCAGCGTATTTGCCCGTGAGGTCAGTGGCATCGTAGACACTGTTGCAGAAACATGTCGGACAGGCTAACGTGCAGTTCCCGCAAGTCAGGCAACGGCCAGCGACTTCGGTCCAACGCGGGTTCTCGTAGTTTCGCAGTAGCAATTCTTTGATGCCATCTGTATCCAACGTCTTACGCATCTCTACTGCTTCGCACACGCGATCAGCCGCTTTTGATTCTGTTTCAGTAGCCGTCCTGTCGGTAATCGAACCGATGACGGAACTCCCCAGTTCTGATCCTACATCTACTACGAAGAAGTGCGTGCCGTTCTCAAGAACCTCCGTTAAGGCGATGTCGTAACCCGACGTCGCCTTTGGGCCCGTGCCCATTGAAGCGCAGAAGCAGTTGTTTCCTGCCGTGCTGCAATTGACTGCAAGAATGAATGCGCCCTCTCGGCGTATCTTGTATTGTGAATCAGAATACTCACCTTTGAGGAAGACCTTGTCTTGAATCGCGATCGCATGAATTTCGCATGAACGAGCACCGATGAAGGCTTGCTTCTCGGCTTGGTTTTCCTCACCCACCGCTTGCATGTTCTTCGCACTGCGGTTCGCTCGCCACAAGCGAGTCGTCGGATGGAACAGAAAACGTTTCCACGACTGAGGCGCAACCGTATATCCGAACACGCGATCATCATTAGTTTTCTTGATCCGGTAACTGCCGCCATTTTGCTCGTCCGTCCACCCCACAGGTAAGTCCGCGACAGTCGCTATGTCATCGTAGACAATTGCACCTTCGCGGACGCTTGGCCCAATAAGACTGTACCCTTGCTTCCTTAGTAAGTCGAAGAGGTGCTGTAGTTCTTCAACGTCAATGACGAATCTGCGCGCTGTCATTGGCCCAAACTCAGCCCAAAATAACGGAAGCTCGGCCTGAAGCAGGCTAACCTTTTCGGTCGGTTTCCTACGTTGAATTTATGCCGCGAAACGGAAGCGATGTGGTATCAATACCATTACTGAACAATTATCGCGTGCAATTACTGTCATTAACGACGTTGACTGCCTTAGAGGAGATTAGTGCTAAGCCTGTAAGCGGTGCTCCAAGTTAGACGGAATCCCAAAACGCCGCTGGTATTCTCGTCTGAAAAACGGAGGCGATAGTTAATATTTGCGCTGAAATCCACGGCGGCAGTGGAGAACTTGTCGAAAAAAGAAGTAGGTATAGGAATAGTTGGGTTAGGCTTCGTCGGGGAGCAAGCTCACCTTGCGGCATTCCGGAAAATTCCCGGTGCCAAACTTGTAGCTGTTGCTGACATGGATGTTGAACGGGCAAAGAAGGGTGCCGAGAAAGGTAAGATCAAGACTTGGTACTCTAACCACAAAGAGCTAATCGCGGATCCGAATGTGGACGCTGTAGTGGTTTCGGTTCCTACGTTCCTTCACCCGCAAATTGCGAAGGATGCGATGAAGGCAGGGAAGCACGTATTGTGCGAGATACCACTAGCACCAACCATGGCTGAAGCTAAGGAAGTCGTTGAGGAAGCTAAGAAAGCCGGCGTAGTTTTGATGCCCAGCCTAAACTTTCGATTCACTCCGAACTTTGTCAAGACCAAATCCCTGATCGAGAAAGGGGCGATAGGCAAGCCCGTCGCAGCGTTTTACAGAGAGTTCATTCCAGCAGGCGTTCTGGCTCAACAGTGGCCTGCGAATTCCTGGGCCTGGGACGATAAGAAGAGCGGCGGGGGGCCGGGTTTCACTCTCTCGGTCTGGTCGATTGACCTATTGCGTTGGCTCTTTGGGGCGGAAATAGTGGACGTTCACTCTGCTTGGAACGAACCCGTGCTCCCAATGTTTGGCGGAACGAAAGGTTACGTTTCAGTTTCGACGCTTAAGTTTTCCAATGGAATCGCTGCGACTTTGCAGTTCAGCGGACTCGTTAGGCCTGCCGTGGCCGGAAGCAAACTCGAAATCCTCGGCGACAACACGAGCAGCCTCATAGCTACAAATAACGACCTTGTCACTCTGTACGGAGACGATCAGAGTATGGACGAACAGCATTGGACCACACGGGAACCAGGTTCGAAAGTGTGGGGACATTATCAAGAGGACGAACACTTTGTTCAGTGCATCCTCAAGCAAAGCCAACTCAAAATGACCGGAGAAGACGCCCTGAAAGCTCAGGAGATCGCAACAAAAATTCGCCAAAAATAGGAACCTCTCTTCTTTCCAACACTTAAACGAATAATTGCCCGAAAGGGCACGCTGTGAGCGGTATCTTGGAAGCGTACGCTAGGCATGGTTCAATTTCATAACCCAAGTGACCCCGAGAACACCATCGGAGAAGTCGAATACCAATACCTTGACAGATAATACGATATGACCTGCGATACGACCCCTTACAAAACATGGAAGTAACCTTTCGAGTAAAATTTGGAATTGTCACGAAAGGGAAAAGATAGAAGTACACAAATCCTCGACCCTGATTCCAAATGTGAGAGAAAATGGCTAGACCGAATATCACCCTGCTATCAGGAGACGAGATCGAGGACATCCACAACGCTTCCCTAGAAATCCTAGAAAATCCCGGCCTGGAAATTGAAAGCAAGCGAGCGCTAGACATTCTGAAGGAAGCCGGGGGAAACGTTAACTACGAAAAGAACCGTGCCACAATACCTCGAGATCTGGTCAAGAAAGCCCTAGACAAGGCTCCGAAAACGCTAACCTACGACGCCAGAAACCCTAAGAATTCTTTCGTGCTTGATAAGAGAGAAATACACTTCACTACGAACGGATACGGTGTTTTCATCAGAGACCATGAGACAGGCAAGCGCAGATCGTCAACACAGGGAGATCTCGCGCGGTGGGCCGTCTTGGCCGATTATCTGGATACGGTTCATGTAATCTGGCCATCATTAAATCCATCAGACGTCCCGGAACACATGCAGAAGCTCAGTGCACTATTTACTTGCCTAAGTAACTCCGAGAAACATGTAGAAGGTTACGCGGCAAACGCAAAGGAGGCTCAATACGAAATCGAAATTGCCGGAGCAATCGTTGGGAGCAAAGAGGAGCTCAAGAAAAAGCCGATTATTTCAGCAGTCCAGTGCCCCATAGCGCCTCTTAGGTTTGATAAGGGACTGACAGATGCCGTCATCGAGTTCGCTAAGGCTGGCGTCCCGGTTGTTGCTCTTTCTATGCCCCTTACTGGGCTGACAGGTCCGGTTAGTCTTGCAGGATCGCTAGTCGTTAACAACGCTGAAGTCTTAGGAAACCTAGTGATATCGGAGTTCGCAGCTCCTCGTGCACCATTGATATATGCTGGGTCTCCCGGAAGCATTGATTTCAAGACCGGAGCTTATGTCGAGGCGCCGGAAAACATACTCCTCAACGCAGCGCTCACACAGTTAGCCCGCTACTATGATTTGCCATGCGAGATTAGCGGCGGCAGTTCAAGCTCTAAGCTTCCAGATGCTCAAGCAGCTTACGATGGCGCCATCGGTTTCCTCACAACAATACTAACTGGTCCAGACCTCTTGTGTGGTCTAGGAGGGATAGAATCCGCCAACACAATGAGTCCGGAGATGCTGCTCATTGACAGCGAAATCGTAGAGGAAGCTCTTCGGATTGCTCGCGGAATTCAGGTCGATGAGTATACTTTAGCAGTAGAGGTTATCCGAAAGGTTGGGCCAGGCGGAAACTTTCTGGCAGAGAAGCATACGTTGGACAACCTTCTGAAGGAACACCTGGTGCCAAAACTCGGTAACCGTGAACCTTACGAAACTTGGAGGCGCAACGGTTCGAAAAGCATTGTGGACGTCTCGAGAGAGAAAACCAAAGAAATATTGGAAAAACACAAGCCTATGGCACTTGAAAAGGACGCTCAAATGAAAATTGAAGAGATAATGAAAAGGGGACAAAGGGAGTTGGCTTGAAGGAACGAACTTCCCCTTGCCATCCACGGCATGACCAATAATATTGTGACGCTGACAGATGGAATCCGATAGCCGGTATTTTCATGCGTTCATGTGTATCGTTACTTTGAGGAGACAAGTTCGCTTAAGATCCAAACCATTTAGTAGATTGATTCTATTCTCCTCTGTTAGCCGATAAATTGTGCACCCAGATCTTACCTAGGGACGTGATTTCCACTAGGCTATGGGTGAATTCAGCATGCTTTACCGTACCGTTCTCAACTAACATCTCGACCTTTGTAGTTTCCGTACCTCCTAGAAATGGGCCGTCTCCAGAGTCGAATCTAATCGACGCCGACGGTCCGGTAATTCTTCGACTGTAGGCTAATGCGACTGCTACAGCGATAGTGCCAGTACCGCATGAGGGTTCAATGCTTCCGATAGGTATGCTGTGAGGAAATAGCACACGTCCATGCATCGAATCTTCTGGATACATGTCAAATAGTGAGTAGTCAGCATTTGCCTCTGGCATCAGATTTTGCTTGTCAAAGTCTTTCTGCATATCGATCAACACTTCTTTGGCCGCTTGGTTCATCCGCACAAAATCCGCGGCAGGATGACTCCTTAGAATCTCACCTGCGTCCACCACAAGGAATTTGCCAATCTTGAAGGCGTCCACGCCTGATACTTGGATCTGAGACAAACCTCGGCGATAGCACTCATTCACAAATTTCGTCATGTCGGTGAAAGCTACGGTTTCGCCTTTCACATTTTTCACTGATATTCTCACGATGCCTAGATCTGTTTCGAGGTCAATCTTCTTCACCGGTTTTCGAATGCCGAAACGTTTGCCAAGGTAAGTCTCAACGAGTGCCTTTGGAAGTACTTGGGACAAACCGCCGCACATTGTGATGAAACCTTTTGTGGTTCTGTCAACGATTTTGACTCTTATGTCGCCGGAACCTTTCGGTTTCAGCAGAACTCCTGTTTGATCGCCGTGCACACTTGGCGATTCCAGAGCGGACAGACCGACGTCAACATAACGTTTCGGCGAGATCTGAGATCCGTCGAGGAATACAATTTCGTTTCCACCCATGTGTCCTTTGACGTAATCAAGTTCGATTGAGTGTTTCAAGAACTGGTCACCGTTGCACATTCTTCCTGCTCGGCGTTTGATCGAAGGCCAGTCTCCTGAGCGGGATTAGCCTTCTGAATCCATGAATCCTTCAGGTTTTGCTCTCCACCTATCTTTTTCAGGTACTCGGACAGTGGCATCATGGGTTTTGGTGGAGAAGAACACTTGCCTATTTCCGTGGAAGGTACTCTCCCATAATCGTGAAATAGCAACAGACCGCCTCGCGCACTTAGGCATGAACAAGGAGGTGAATTTTAGGTTGTACAGAATGCGCATTGGAAGCGGCCGGCTTATCAAAATGACGAAAGAGCAGATCAAAGATGATATTGAAGAGGGCACAGGAGAAGCTGCTCAAAAAGCACATATTTCCGAGCTTTCGAGCACCGACATCGATGAGATCACTGACATAATGACACAACCCACCTTGACTGTTGGGCTTGAGCCGGGACGAGAAGTTGTTCTCACAACCGATGGATCCTACATGAAATTTGGGGGCATCTCCAGGTATGCTGGTGTACCCATTTCAAAGGAACAGGCTCTCTGGACGGCAGAGCGAGTGCTAGGGTTCGACACAATGGACCTCGGAACCACTGACTACAGCATTAAACCAGTCAAGCCCATCATTTTGGACGAAGCGGTTGAACTTGAGAACTGCCAACTCTTCTCCATCGTCCCCCTACTTTACGGAGCGATGCCAAACCTTGGAATCTACTATCAATCACTCGGAGGAAAGTGGCAATCGCCAGTGGACCTGCTGAAACAAGGTAAGCTCGACGAAGCAAAGAAAACGCAAGAGGATGCCGCACGGGACCTGACTACTGACATAACCTATGTGGCTCGCGTCATACATCAAGCGGGCGCCGATGGAATTAACCTTGACACTACTGGTGCCTCCGGAGACGCTGAATTCTACGCCACACTGCAAGGCGTGGAGAACCTGATCAAAGAGACGGGCATGACTGTCGAAGTCGGGATGTCAGGAGAAACAATTCAGGGGATGCATACGGAACTCACGTACAAAGGCAAGCGCCTTGCAGGATTATGGGTCCACGAACAAGGCAAACTCGTTGCGGAAGCAGGGGCAAGCATATTCGGCCCAACGGTGAACACGCGACTTGGTAAGTCGTTCCCCTGGAATGTCGGCTACTCAGTCACATTGGTCAAGAAATGCACAGAGGAAGTGCCCATACCAATACACGTCAACATGGGAATGGGTGTATGTGGCATTCCTATGGTCGAGACAGTTCCAGTGGAATGCTCGTCAAGGGCAGCAAGGGCCATGATAACGGTCGCGGACGTAGACGGAATATAGGTAGGGGTTGGCGACGCTGCAGGAACCGACCTCCCGTACAGACTCCTGTTCGGGATGGGCGGGCTAAGGACGGCGGGAGACCTCGTGGCTAGAGCTCAAATGGATAAGAAGCTCAAAATCGCAGACGCAAAGAAGTATGTTACACAAAAACTCGGAATAGATTTGGAGACCATGACGGATGAATGCGCTATGAATGAGCTGAGAGAGAAGCTCGACATAGGGGGCGCGTTGTCATCTGTTGGGCACGCCAAAGGAATCGCAGCAAAGGCGAGAATAGCCGCACTGTGCGATTTCAAAATAGATTGCGTCACGAGGTTCCTAGAAAAGACGAAGCGCGACGGGGCGTCGCCAACTGCTGAATAACCGGACATGTTCCGGGCAAACTCCAGCGCTAGCGACGGGACAAGGAAAGGATCAGGCAGCCTGATCTGAATGTCTCGGATGATTACGCCCGTCTGTCGGGCCTAGCGCTCTCTTTTTTTCGCAACACTTAGGCAACTCACGAAGATAATGATAAGCAGAGTCTTAGGAAAATCTCGAACAACTCTATTCTTTCACCACACCGTTAATGTTCTATCTTTCACAAGAAACTGGTTTCCCATAGCCCGAGAATCGCTATCGAAGGGAGTATCGCGTTTGTGGTCAAGGCTCTCAGAGATTGGAGCCTACGTGACGTTTAGACTGGAACCATCCAAGTGACTGAGGGACCGGCCTACGTGTCCAAGAACTTTGGATGTTTTTCTCACCATAGCCAGGCGTTCCAAACCAAAACCTACTCCTGCCCAAGGCTCAATCACTAACCAGTTCGCGTCTAGTGGATGAGGGCCGGTCGCTCCTGACGCTACTTCAACCCCTTTCACCACAACATCGAGCGTTTCTCCATAAACCTCGGACTTCGCTTCTTGCAACGCATACTCCGTGATTCCGGCCGACCTTAGGCTAATTTCGATTATTTCCCTTAACCTGTCACTGGCGTTCTTTTGTGGGGCCAGCTCAACAGCATTCAACATGGTGAATTCCTCTGCGTGCTTTCGTCCACGGCTTTCTTTCCTAAAGCAGGATCCAACTTCGAAGATACTTACTGGCTTGGAAAGCCTCCGGAGTTCTCTCATCACGTGGTACAAGTTCGGCGCTAGCATCGGTCTCAGGCATCTTCTGGCGTCTATCCAGAAAATCTGTCTCCAGAGATCATGAGTCTCAGCTATTCCCATGCGGGTGATGAATTCTCTGGAGATGATTGATGGCGTTACGACCTCAGTGAAGCCTGCATCCGTAAGCGCTTGCCCTATTTCCCTCTCAATCTGCCTGAGCACGGGCCTTCTCGTTGAATTTAGGAGGTTCAACAAGGCATGCTTGTTCTTTCTCACTAGATTGGTCTCGATCTCATCAAACTTCTTTTCACGATCGCTTGCAGTCGGGAATAATGAATCAACGAAGTTGTCGCCTCCAAGCTCAATCAATCGTTGCTTCTGGATCTCTGTAAACCCAACACTCGCAACGTTTCCGCACATTTATGGAACACTCTTTCTGAATCTCTCGGTCTTCCACTCAGGGACCGCACACGCAGGACATGCATCTTTCATCCATCTGTTCCTCAACCAGCGGCAGGCTCGACTCCTCCTTGACGATCGAACAACTATGACCGTCCCACAGTGAGTAGTTATTCTAATCAACCCTCCAAGGTCGTCGACCCGTATGACTCCGTGGAGAATCCCACTTCTGGACGGCCAGAGTTTTATTTTGCTGACTAGGCCAAAAAGGTAGGGCCGCTTGAATATTGCCAGATAAGTCCCCTTTTACTGACGGGTTTCGCTTAGAACATATAGACTTAGTCTAGTGGCTGAATCTGAAAATGACGTGTGCGGGGGCCCCGGGAGTTAAACCCGGCTACAAGGGCTTAGAACCCTTGCGACCTTCTCGGCCAAGCCCCCAACAAGGCAATGCCTTAAGCTATTCGTTCACGGTCCAATTAGCTGGTGCAGGCTTCCACA
>Ga0181536_10002108_pt1 | contig 22841 bp, 16 predicted proteins | sample PEATcosm2014_Bin_41_FD_121105 | JGI IMG/M metagenome (GOLD analysis project Ga0181536, IMG submission 121105) | Peatland microbial communities from MTU Mesocosm Facility, Houghton, MI, USA - PEATcosm2014_Bin17_60_metaG | ecosystem: Environmental > Terrestrial > Soil > Wetlands > Peat | place...
ATCCCAGATCTCAGCCTTCTCGGACTCCGTGAATCGCCGATACCCCGCCATGGCACCTCCTGGTCGCGGCAATCATTCGCCACTCACCGAGGCCGTGCGCTGATCCCTTGAATCCGCCCTTGATTGGTGACAGGCACGAGCTGGCCAGTCCACAGGCCGGACACCAGTTGAAGGTGATTCGGCGTCTGGCAGCCGTCGAGTATTCCCGCTTCAACGGGCGCATATTTAGCACCCATGGCGGCGAAGCCGACGGTTCGGCACTGCCCGTCTGTAAGAAGAAGGCGGGTCTCGTGACATCCGATCCTGTGTGGGGTCCGACACCCGCGTCATGAGATCAGAGGCCACCACGGTTCAGGATCGGGAGGCGGACTTCGAGCAGGCGGTGCTCCCCGAAACCGACCGTCTCTTCGGCCTGGCCCTGGCCATCGTCGGAGACCCCGGGGAGGCCCAGGACGTAGTCCAGGAGACGATGATCTCTGCCTGGCGGGCGTGGAGGTCGCTCCGCGATCCGGGGAAGCTGGGCTCCTGGCTCACGCGCATCTGCATCAATCACTCCATCCACCGCGGCCGCCTCCTCCACCGGAGGATCCTCTGGCCCAGTGACCGCTGGGCGGCGGAGGCACGGCTGCCCGACTTGGACGGCCTGACCGTCGAGGAGTGCGCTGCCGCCCTCGGCTGCCGCCCCGGGACGGCCCGCGGCCACCTCGGCCGCGGTATGGCCAAGCTCAGGAGGGAGCTCCAAGATGCCTGATCCCACCCCTAACGACGATGAAGTGGTCCGGTTGGTCCGCGCGTATGCCGCGACCCTGCGCCGCCAGGTACCGCCCCCGGGGCTCCAGGACAAGGTGGTGGATGCCGTCCGGCGGCGACACCGGGGCGTGCGGGTGGGCCGGCTCGCTGGGAGCGTAGCCATGATCGGCGCCATCTTGGTGGCGGGCGGCGCGGCTACCGCTGTCCACCTGGGGATCCTCGGCCGCCCCAACGCCACTTCCATCACGCCCTCTGTCACGCCCACCCCCATCCCCCAGGAATGGCAGGCGGTCACCCTTCCCTCTGACCTCGAGTCCGTCAGCGCTGTCTCCTGCGTCGGCCACGACGAGTGCTTGCTGCTGGGCCACAGCGTCAGCCGCGACGCCGATAGCATCTGGCAATACACGCGCGGAACGTGGACGAGCGTGAGCTTCTCGGGCGGGCTCGCGGACCTAGCCTGCGTGACCACGGACGACTGCTGGGCCGTGGGCTCTCTGGTGCCCCCCGGAACCACCAGCGACGGCGTGCTTCAGCCCCTCATCGAACACGATGCGGGGACCGGCTTCACCGCCGTGAGCAGCCCCCAAATGACCGGCCTGGACGAGCTGAACGCCGTTGCGTGTCCGAGCTCTGATGACTGCTGGGCGGTGGGGAGATACGGCTCCCAGACCATCGTCCAGAGCCCGGGGAGCACCATCGCGACGGAGACCCTCGTCTCGCACCCCCTGGTCGAGCACTACGACGGCACGGGCTGGACGGAGGTGACGGTCCCGGCACCCTCGGCAAACGGCCAGCTGACGGCCGTGTTCTGCGTCAGCTCCGAGGACTGCTGGGCGGCAGGGCAGGAGTTCAACGGTGTGGTGTTCTTCGAGCAGTACACGGACGGTGGCTGGGCACTGGTCAGCAGCCCTCCGATCGGAAGCGCCTCCGGCGACTCCCTCAACGCCGTCTCCTGCCCGGCAGCCGACGATTGCTGGGCGGTGGGGTTGACTGGCCAATCCCTGCCGGAGGCGCCGACGGAGCAGCCCCTGGTGGAGCATTTCACCGGCGGCAGCTGGACGGTGGTGTCCAGCCCCGAGATCGACGCTGCCAACGGCGGCGTTCTTCAAGGCGTCGCCTGCCTGTCCCCCGACGACTGCTGGGCCGTGGGCGTGGTAATGGGGCCCGGCTGGAGCGGGGTGGGCTCGCCCCCTCCTGGCCCCAACCCGAACCTGATCGAGCATTACTCCGGCGGCTCCTGGGAGATCGTCCCCAGTCCCCAGACCGGTGGCGAGGTCGGAGGACTGAACGCCGTCACGTGTCTGGCGACAACCGGCGACTGCTATGCGGTCGGGGGCAACCTGTTCGAGATGCTGTCCGGCTCCTGATCGGATGCCGGTGCGAGGATTGAGCTCTGATCCTCTCCTGGCCCGTGCATGCGACGGGTGCGAGCCCGTCTCAGTCCAGGAGGGCCCGCTCCCACTCCGCCTGGTGGCGCACGATGTGCTCGGCGTCGGCGCGCCAGGATTCACCGTGGCCGTCCGCCCACAGCCTCGCCCAGGGCTCCACACCGTTGGCCGCCCGGACGCCGAGGAACCGGTGCATGGACATCGCCCGACGGGCCAGGAGAGGCAGCAGACCTCGCCGCTCTGCCTCGTCGAGGCCGTAGGCGCCGGCGAGGACGCTGACACGGTGCGCTTGCACCGCGACGCCGTCGGGGCCGGCTGCTGCGGACAGGGGCGCGAAGCCGTGCATCGCATAGGCGAGGTCCCACAGTCTCGAGCCGGGAGCGGCCCCATCCCAGTCGATGAGCACCCATCCCTCGTCACCGATGACCAGGTTCCAAGGAGCCACGTCGTTGTGGACGATGAGGTCGCCGTCCGGGGCGGGGATCCCGACCTGCCACTGGGCGTCCGGTGGCGGGGTGAAGCCTGCCGTGGCGTCGTGCAGGTCGCGCACCAAGCGTCCCACCCGGGCCAGGGCTCGATCGTCTGCCAGCAGCTCGAAGTGATCCGGCCATGCCACGACCCCGGGCACGAAGCTCAGCACCTCGCGGCCGCGCTCGTCGACGCCGTACGGCCAGGGAGCTCCGCTGAACCCCACCGCATGGAGATGTCTCAGGAGCGCGTGAACCGCCGGCGTCCACGGTCCGGCCGGACGTCGCACCGTGTCTCCGACACGCACGATCCCGCTGGTGACGTTCCCTCGGGGAAGGGGCGTCCTCCCACTCGAGAGAGGGCGACGCCGCCGAGACGACGAACCATCCATGGCGCAGCACCTCAGCAGGCCGGTGGCCGGTGGGAGGCTGGGGCACAGGATATATGCCCGAGCGATCGTGATCCGGTCGCTGCCAACCGAGGCTCGACCCGCGCACGCGGTCTGCAGGGTAGAGTTGCCCGCGTGCTGACCCTGGAGACCTCCCGGCTCCTCTTCGCCTCGACGCCGATCTCGGTGATGCGCGAGCGGCTGCTCAGCGTCGACTTCCTGGCCGACGTCTGGGTCAGCTCCACCGCCGCCGCCACCGGCGGCCGGCTCAGCGTGCGCTTCTCCGAAGAGTGGCCGGGGGAGGACGCCCTGACCATGCTCCCGATCTGGATCGCCCGGCGCGAGCGCCTCCCCGAACCGGGGCCGTGGTGCGACGGCGTGGTGGTTCGCCGGGAGGACCACCTGGCGGTGGGAAGCATGGGCTTCAAGGCGCACCCGGACACGACCGGCACGGTCGAGATCGGCTACGCGGTGAACCGCTCACAGCGCGGTCGCGGCTACGCCACCGAGATGGCCGGAGCCCTGGTCGCCTGGGCGATCGCCCAGCCCGAGGTGCGCCGGGTCACCGCCGAGTGCCTGGCGAGCAACCTCGCCTCTGCCCGGGTGCTGGAGAAGATCGGGTTCGGCCAGCTGGGCCGGCGCCGCAGCGAGGAGGGCGAGCTGCTGCTCTGGGAGCGACGCTGTCCGGGGTACGAGCGCAAGCCCCCGGTGGCGGCGGACGGCGCCGCGCTCGGGCTCGGCGGCGCGCTCACCGAGCTGGGCTGAGGCAGAGTCGGTGTGCGGCATCTGCGGCTTCAGCGGCCGCCGCGACCATGCCCTGCTCCGGGCCATGACGGCGTCGCTCCGCCATCGCGGCCCCGACGACGACGGCTTCTTCGAGTCCGACGGCGCCTCGCTCGGCTTCCGCCGCCTCGCCATCATCGACCTGGACACGGGCGCCCAGCCGATGTCGACCGACGGGGGCCGGCTGCACATCGTCTACAACGGCGAGATCTACAACTACCGCGAGCTGCGCGCCGAGCTGGAGGCGGAGGGCCGGCGGTTCACCACCAGGAGCGACACCGAGGTCGCCCTGCACGCCTACGCCCAGTGGGGCCCGGCGGCGTTCCAGCGGTTCAATGGCATGTGGGCGATCGCCCTCCTCGACCTGCGCGGCCCGCAGCCGAGGCTCGTCCTCTGCCGCGACCACTTCGGCATCAAGCCGCTCTTTTACGCCGAGCACGACCGCCGGGTGGTCTTCGCCTCGGAGATCAAGGCGATCCTCGAGGATCCGACCTTTCCCCGCCGCGTCGACGAGCAGCAGCTGTACGAGTACCTCGGGTTCGGCCTCTACGACCACAACGACCTCACCTTCTTCGCGGGGATCCGCCAGGTGGCGGCGGGCGCCTACGTCAGCGTGGATGCGACCGGGATCCACGAGACCCGGTACTGGACGCCGAAGCTCAGCGAGGACGCGGACCCGGACCCGGAGGAGTTCCTCCGCCTCTTCACCCGCGCGGTGGAGCGCCGGCTGGTGGCCGACGTCCCGGTCGGCACCTGCCTGTCGGGAGGGCTGGATTCGTCCTCCATCGTCTGCGTCATGGACCGGCTGCTCGCCCAGCACGTGCCCGACTCGGTCTCCCTGGGCGATCGCCTCAAGACCTTCTCGGCGGTCTTCCCCGGCGACCCCATCGATGAGCGGCGCTACGTCGAGGCGGTGCTCGCGGTCACCTCCGCCGATCCCACCTGGGTGTATCCCACCTCGGAGCAGTGGCTCGGCGAGCTGGAGACCTGGGTGTGGCACGCCGAGGAGCCGATGATCACCACCGCCCCCTACGCGATGTGGTCGGTGATGCGCGCGGCCAGCGAGAGGGTCACCGTCCTCCTCGACGGGCAGGCCGGCGACGAGCTGCTCGCCGGTTACGTCCCCTACCAGTACGTCTACCTGCGCCAGCTGCTCCGCGAGCGCCGCTATCGCGACTTCGCGGTGGAGTCGGCGAAGGCGCGCGACACCGTCGGACGGCTGGCCCGCCGGCGGGTGTGGGAGAGCCGGCATCGCGTCGACGCCGGCTCCCTGCTTCGCCCCGAGTGGACGAGCGGGAAGCAGCGGCCCCACGACCCGCGGGTTCAGGACGACCTCAAGAAGCGGCTGCTCCAGGACCTCACCACCTTCTCGCTGCCGTCGCTGCTCCGCTACGAGGACCGCAACTCCATGGCCCACTCCATGGAGTCGCGGCTGCCCTTCCTCGACCAGGAGCTGGTGGAATGGATCCTCCGGCTGCCCGCCTCGGCGATCGTCTCGGGCGGATGGTCGCGACGCATCCTGCGCGAGGCGATGCGGGGGATCCTGCCCGACCCGATCCGCGAGCGGCGTCGCAAGATCGGCTTCACCACCCCCGAGTTCCGCTGGTTCCGGCAGCAGCGGTCGTCGATCCAATCCCTGATGCGCTCGCCCTCGTTCCAGTCGCGGCCGTATTGGGACGCCAGCGCGGTCGCCGACGCCTTCCGGGTCGCCTGCGTCGGGGGCAGTGAGGAGTCGCTCTTCTTCTGGCGCACCGTCAACGTCGAGCTCTGGCTCCGGGTGTACTTCGAGGGGGCGGCGCACGGTTCCCTGGACGGCACCGCGGCGGTCGCGGCGCGCGGCGCGCCCTCCGCCGGCCACGGCGCGCGAGGGCGACCGCGCTCCATCCCCGCCCCGGCTGTGCCGGGGAGCGAGGCCGCGCGCTTCGGCTTCACCGCTCACGGCGACCGGGCGGCAGCCGCCACCCTCGGCGTGGAGGCCCTCGTCGCCGCCGCCCGCCCCAACCCCGGCCGGCACCTGATCATCCGGAGAGACGGCGAGACCTGGGCGCGCGTGCCGGTCCGGGCTGGGCTGGTGCGCAGCCACGACGACCTGGAGGTGGCGCTCGGGGCGGCACTGGACGGTGCGCGGGCCGGGGGCGTCACCCTCGAGCCCGGCGACGTCATCGCCATGAGCGAGAAGGTCGTCGCCATCACCCAGGGGCGATCGTTCCCCATGGACGAGATCGCGGTGACCCCGCTGGCCCGCGTGCTCTCCCGCTTCGTCAGCCGGGTGCCGATCGGCATTGGCCTGGGGCGGCCTCAGACCATGCAGCTGGCCCTGGAGGAGGCGGGGGCGACCCGGATCCTCCTCGCCGCCGCGTGTGCGGCGGTCACCCGGCCGTTCGGCATCCGGGGCGTCTTCTACCGGGTGGCCGGCTCCCGGGTGTCGGCGATCGACGGCCCCACCGCCTACACCCTGCCCCCCTACAACACCCACGCCAGCAAGGCGCCGAGCGACCCGGATGGCGTGGCCGAGCGGGTCCGGCGGGCCCTGCGGGCGCGAACCGGGGCGGATATCGGGGTCGCGGTCGTCGACACCAACGACCTGGCCGCCGACGTCCTCGGCAGCAGTCTCGACCTGGATCCGCGGGCAATCGCCGGGGTGCTGGCCGACAATCCCATGGGACAGACCGACGAGCAGACCCCCTTCTGCATCCTCCGGCGGCTGGCGTAACAGACTGTCAGATTCAGATTGTCAGAATCTTATCGTGGCGCTGGAACCGTGACCGGGACGCGACCGGTTCGTTCTCTGTGACGCAAGCGTCACGGTTACTCTGAGCCCGCCGATGTTCGAATCCGGGACGCTGCACGTCGCGACGCCCTACACCTCCGCTTCACAACGCCCTGATCGGCTCGCCGTCCGGGGGGCGACCGCCGCCTGGATCGCCATGGCCGCGGTGCTCATCGCCGTCGGGATGTGGGTCCAGCCCTCCCGCCTGGACCTCCTCTCCGGCGTCCCGATCGTCCTCATCGTCGTCGCCGCGCTCGCCGTCGCTCTTCCCCTGGAGCGCGTCCCGCGCCTCGGGCAGGCGGCGGGGGCCTGGATCGCCATCGTCCTGGTGCTGGCCGCTCAGGTCGCTTTCCGGTTGAGGGCCGTGGACGTCGCCGCCCTGCTCACCCTCCCGCTGGCCTGGCTCGCCCTCCGCCACGGGGCTCTGGCCCTGGGCATCGGGGTGGGCCTCGCCCTCGTCGAGTGCGCCGTCTCCCTGCCCGTGGTCGGCGACCCCTACGCCCCGGTGGCCACCCTCGCGGCCATCGTCGTCGCCTTCAGCATCAAGGCGCTGAACGGCCAGGGGGCCGATCGCGCCCGCTTCGCCTCGGTGGCCTACACCGACTTCCTCACCACCTGCCCGAATCGCCGGGCCCTCACCGAGGAGCTGCCGCGCCGGCTCGAGTCCGCGGCCCGCCGGGACATCCCCCTGGCCCTCGCCATCATCGATCTCGACAGGTTCGGCGCCTTCAACGAGGACTGGGGCCATGCCGCCGGCGACCGCCTGCTCACCGACGTGGCGACGGTGCTGCGGTTCAGCCAGAGCAGCGATCCGGACGCTCCGGGCCTCTCCTACCTCGCCCGGGTCGGCAACGACGAGTTCGCGGTCGTCCTCGAGGGACTCACCACCAACGCGGTCGCCGAGGTGGTCCGCGACGTCGAGAGCGACCTCCCCGCCGGCTGCACGGTCAGCGTGGGGATCGCCTTCTGGGACCGCCGGGAGCCGGCCGACGACCTCATGAACCGTGCCCAGCGCGCCCTCGCCGCCGCCGGACGCGCCATGGGCGGGGGCCGGGTGGTCGTCGACGAGGGGGCCGGGTCGCGCGCCGGGAGCTGGCTGGAGCTGGTGCCGGCCATCGTGGCCCGCCGCGAGATCGAATCCGTCTACCAGCCGATCCGGGACCTCGCCGCCGGACGGCTGATCGGCTACGAGGCCCTCGCCCGCCCCACCGGCGCCCCCAACAACACCGAGGTCGAGGGCATGTTCGCGGCGGCGCGGCGCCTGGGCGTCTCCCGCGAGCTGGAGACCCTCTGCCAGGTCTCGGCCATGAGCGGCGCCCAGCGGCTGCTGGCCCGGGGCGGCTCGCTCTTCATCAACATCAGCGTCGGGGCTTTCACCGACCCCGATCGCGACCTCGACGTCATCCTCGGGCACCTCAGTGACGCCGGGCTCAGGCCGACCCAGATCGTCCTCGAGGTCAACGAGCAGATCACCCGCTTCGGACGCTTCGCGGAGGCCTGCGCCCGCTACCGGCGTGCCGGCTTCCGCTTCGCCATGGACGACGTCGGCGAGGGGCTGTCGACCATCGAGGCGATCGCGGTCGTCCGCCCGGAGTTCATCAAGGTCGCCAAGAGCCTGGTGGTCACGGCCCAGGACACCGGCTCGGCGGCGGTGATCCGGGGGCTGGTGGAGGTGGCCCGCAGCCTCGGCGGCGAGATCATCGCCGAGGGTCTGGAGACCAAGGAGGACTGCGTCCGGATGCTCGGCCTCGGCGCCGTCCTCGGACAGGGGTGGGCGCTGGGCACCCCGAAGCGGCTGCGCGACGTGCTGGACGCGGGCCCCGGTGAGGCCGCGACCCGCAACGGCATGCATGGGCGCGGCGGGCGGGAGCCCTCGAACCCGATCCTGGTCCCGTCCCGGCCGGTCTGACGAGGGCCGATCTGACGCCGGCCGCCCCGGAGCCGCTGACCGGGCGCGGGAGACCGGCGCCGCTCCCGGGGGCGTTGTCGTCGGCCCGTAGAATCGCGGGGTGGTCGCCGACACCGATGCGCTCCTCGCCGCCCTCAACCCGGCCCAGCGCGAGGCGGTGGAGGCGCCCGACGGTCCGCTGCTGATCTTCGCCGGCGCCGGCAGCGGCAAGACCCGGGTGCTGACCCACCGCATCGCCTACGTCATCGCCGCCCGCGGGGTGCGCCCCCAGGAGGTGCTCGCGGTCACCTTCACCAACAAGGCGGCCCGGGAGATGCGCGGCCGGGTGGAGAGGCTGCTCGGCGCCGGCGTCAGCGGCATGTGGCTGGGCACCTTCCACGCCGTCGGGGCGCGCATCCTGCGCCGTGACGGCGACGCCATCGGCATCCCCGCCAACTTCGTGATCTACGACGAGGCCGACCGGCTGGCGGCGATGCGGCGGGCGATGCACTCGATCGGCGTCGACGACAAGCGCATCGCGCCCGCCAAGGTGGTCCACGCGGTGAGCACCGCCAAGAACGAGCTGCTCGACGCCGCGGCCTTCAGCGCCCACGCCGGCGGCTACTTCGAGGGCGAGGTCGCCCGCATCTACCGCGCCTACGAGGCCGAGCTGGCCGCCGCCGCGGCACTCGACTTCGACGACCTGCTGATGCGCACCGTCCAGCTCCTCCGCGACATCCCCCCGGTTCTGGAGCACTACCGCCAGCGCTGGACCCACCTCTTCGTCGACGAGTACCAGGACACCAACCACGCCCAGTACCTGATGGTGTCACTACTGGCCGCAACCCACCGCAACCTGACGGTTGTGGGCGACGATGACCAGTGCCTGGCGGCGGGAACGCTCGTCACCATGGCTGACGGCTCGCGCAAGTCCATAGAGGAGGTCCAGCCGGGGGACATGGTCTGCTCAGCCGGTGGAAGTGGCACCCTGAGGCCGGCTCGGGTGCTGCGGGTCTGCCAGCTCAAGGCGGCGGAGTCAGTGCGGATCCGGACGGCCGCAGGCCGCGAGCTGGTGAGCACCCCGGAGCACGCCCACTTCGCCGGTTATCGACTTGGGCTGTCGCCCAATTACCACTTCCTCTACCTGATGCACAGGGTTGGGTACGGTTATCGTTTGGGGACCACTCAGGTCCACACTCGGGGGCGGGTCAAGCCGGTGGTCGGCTTCCGGCAGCGGGCAGCGCAGGAGGGCGCCGACGCGCTCTGGGTGCTGGCGGTGCATGGCTCTGAGAACGACGCCCGTCAGGACGAGTACGTGACCTCCCTCAGCTACCAGATCCCCACGCTTCCGTTCGTCCCGAGAAAGGGAGGATCGACGAACGGGCTGGTTCACGATGGCGCTCGGCTGAGGTCGGTGTTCAGCGCCTTCGACACGGAGGCCTCGGCACAGAGGCTCCTTCACGACCGCGGGCTGTTACCGGAACATCCGCATTACCAACCACGCTCAAGGAACAGCAGCCGCCGCAACATCGTGGTGACCCTGTGCGCTGATCGCCGCGGTGCGACACCGATGCACCTGATCGCGGTGGGTGGAAACGACGACGAGGGTGCCGATACCATCCGGGGCCTGGGCCTCACAGTCCGGCCAGCCCACGGTGACTCATCGACGAGCTGGCGGTACGAGACCGTGTTCAAGGACATGGCCACCGTGATGCAAACGGCCGCCCGACTCCGGGATGCCTTGAACGGGGTGATTGTGATGAAGGCACGGCTTGGGGCCAACGGAGAGGTCGACCGGGAGTCCAACTCACTCCCCGCGACCCGAGCCGACTCGGTGCGCTCGGGCATGGCGATGTTCGACGAGGAGTGCGGCTACGACATCGTCGCCGAGGTCGAGCGGATCGCCGGGCGGCAGTCCGTCTACGACATGGACGTCGAACACACCCACAACTTCATCGCCAACGGCCTCATCACCCACAACTCCGTCTACCGCTTCCGGGGCGCCGACATCCGCAACATCCTGGAGTTCCAGAAGGACTTCCCGGACGCCCGGGTGGTGACCCTGGAGCAGAACTACCGCTCCAGCCAGCCGATCCTCGACGCCGCCCACGCCGTGATCCGGGTCAATGAGGGCCGTGCCGCCAAGCGGCTCTGGACCGAGCGCGGCGGTGGCGAGCCGGTCCGGCTCATCCCCGTCTACGACGAGCGGGAGGAGGCGCTCGCCGTCTGCGGCGAGATCGAGCGGTTGATCGGCACCGAGGAGTTCTCGCTCTCCGACTTCGCCGTCCTCTACCGCACCAACGCCCAGTCCCGCGCCTTCGAGGACGTGCTGCTCCGGCGCGGCATCCCCTACCGGCTGGTGGGCGGGCTCCGCTTCTACGAGCGCAAGGAGGTCAAGGACGTCCTCGCCTACCTGCGGCTGGTCGCCAACCCCCGCGACCCGGTCTCCTTCGGCCGGATCGTCAACGTTCCCCGGCGCAAGATCGGCGAGCGAAGCGTCGCCGAGCTGGAGCGGATCGCCCGACGCCGGAGGATCTCGCCCTTCGAGGCCGTCCAGCACCTCGGCGAGGAGGCGGAGCTGGGCGCCGCCGCCCTCCAGGCCCTCGCCGGCTTCGCAGCCCTGGTCGCCCGCCTCGGCGCGCTGAGCGGAAGGCTGCCGGTCCCCCGGCTCCTCGAGCGGATCGTCGAAGAGACCGGCTACCAGGCGATGCTCCGGGATGGCACTCCCGAGGGAGAGGAGCGCTGGGCCAACGTCACCGAGCTGATCGGCTACTCGGAGGAGTACGCGGACGTGCCCCCTCCCGACGGCCTCCACCAGTTCCTGGAGAACGTCGCCCTGGTCTCCGACGTCGACACCCTGGACGACAGCAAGAGCGGGGTGACCCTGATCACCCTCCACCAGGTCAAGGGGCTGGAGTTCCCCGTCGTCTTCCTGGCCGGGCTGGAGGAGGGGCTGCTGCCCCACGTCCGCGCCCTCGAGGAGGGCGACGAGGGGATCGCCGAGGAGCGCCGGCTCGTCTACGTCGGGGTGACCCGCGCCCAGCACCGCCTCTACCTCCTCCACGCCTTCCGGCGCCACCTCTACGGGAGTGGCCAGCTGGCCCAGGCGTCACGTTTCCTGGCCGACATCCCGCCCGGCATGCTGGAGGTGGTGCGCCGCCCCGGCGGGCCGCCGGTCACGGCGCCGCGCCAGCCGGGCGCGGTCCGCGAGGCCGTCCACGCTCACGCGGTGCGGGCCAATCCCGTGGAGGTCGCCCCCCAGCGCTACACCGAGGGGATGCGCGTCCAGCACCCCAAGTACGGGACCGGCACCATCCTCAAGAGCACCATGACCCGGGCCGGCGAGGAGGTGGTGATCCGCTTCGACGAGGCGGGGATGAGGATCTTCGCGGTCGCCGACGCCAGCCTCCACCCAGCCGAGGGCTGACCGCGGCTATCCCCCGGTCACCGTGATCAGGCTCAATCCATCCGCGATGGGCACGATGACCGACTCGGTCCGCGCATCGGCCAGCACGTGGTCGTTGAAGGCGAGCATCAGCATGGTCCGCGCGTCCGGCGCCGAGAGCCCGGCCACCTTGCCGCGGCGGAGCACGTTGTCGACCGCGATCAGGCCTCCCGGCGCCATCCGCGGCACCAGCGCCTCGTAGTAGGCGATGAACTCGGCCTTGTCGGCGTCGACGAAGGCGAAGTCGAAGTGCGGCTCGTCGGGCAGGCCGGCGAGGATCCGGAGCGCCGGGCCGAGATGCAGCTCGATGCGGTCGGTGAGCGCGGCCCGCTCCCAGTAGCGACGCGCGACCGCAGTCCACTCGGCGCTGGGATCGCAGCAGAGCAGCCGGCCCCCGGGCTGGAGCCCCCGGGCGATGCAGATGGACGAATACCCCGTGAACGTCCCCAGCTCGACGGCGTGCCGGGCGCCGCCCAGCCGGACCAGCATCCGGAGCAGCGCCCCCTCGTCGGGGCTCACCTGGCAGTCGAGGTCCGGGTACAGCATGCTGGTCTCGGCGGCGAGCTCCTCCAGCAGGGGGTCCCGCGGCTGGGCGTGACGGACCAGGTAGTCGCTGAGGCGGGGGTCGAGGAAGTGCGAGGCGTGGGACATCGGGAAGAACGGTAGCAGCGCGCCCGGCGCGACCGGGCCGGTGGGAGAGGGCCGGTGGGAGAGGGCCGTCCGCCAAGGCCGGTGGGACCGGGCCTGCCGCTTGTCCATAATCGGCCGGAGATCCGAGCCCGTCACGAGGCGGTGGACCGATGACTGAGCCAGAGAGCGAGCCCGCCCCCGAGGAGGCCCGCCGGCGCGCCGCCGCGCTGCGCCGGGAGGTGGACCACCACGCCCACCTCTACCACGTCCTCGACCGCCCCGAGATCACCGACGCCGAGTACGACCGCCTGTTCCGCGAGCTGCTCGACCTGGAGGCCCGCTACCCGGAGCTGCAGACGCCGGATTCGCCCACCCAGAGGGTCGGCGCCGCCCCCTCGGAGTCGTTCTCCAAGTTCCGCCACCGCACCCCCATGCTCTCACTCTCCAACGCCTTCTCCCTGGAGGAGGTCGAAGCCTTCCGCAAGCGCATCCAGCGGATCGTGCCCGACGTCGACCGCTTCGTCTGCGAGCTGAAGATCGACGGCCTGGCCATGTCGCTCACCTACCGCGACGGCGACCTGATCACCGGCGCGACCCGCGGCGACGGCGTCGAGGGCGAGGACGTCACCGCCAACGTGCGCACCATCCGCTCCGTCCCGGTCCGGCTCCGCCACCTCCCCGAGGGGATGCCCGCGGAGTTCGAGGTGCGGGGCGAGGTCTACATGCCCAAGCGGAGCTTCGCGGCGCTCAACCAGCAGCTCGAGGAGCAGGGCAAGCAGACCTATGCCAACCCGCGCAACGCCGCGGCGGGGGCGGTGCGCCAGCTCGACTCGTCGGTGACCGCCAGCCGGGGCCTGCAGACCTTCATGTATCAACTGGACCCTCCCGGTCCGGCCCGCTCCCAGTCCGAGGTGCTGGCCCTGCTCGGGGAGATGGGCTTCCGCGTCAATCCCAATTGCCAGGAGGTGAACGCAGACGGGATCGCCGGCTACCTGGACCACTGGCAGGACGCCCGTCACGACCTCGACTACCAGACCGACGGGGTGGTGATCAAGGTCGACTCGCGCGAGCAGCAGGCGGAGCTGGGCGCGGTCTCCCGCTCGCCCCGCTGGGCCATCGCCTACAAGTTCCCGCCCGAGGAGCGGGAGACGAGGGTGCTCGACATCTTCGTCAACGTCGGACGCACCGGCACCTGCACCCCGGTGGCCGCGCTCGAGCCGGTGCTCATCGCCGGATCGACGGTGCAGCGCTGCACTCTCCACAACGAGGACGAGGTGGCGCGCAAGGACGTCCGGGCCGGCGACACGGTGCTGGTCCACAAGGCCGGCGACGTGATCCCCGAGATCGTCCGGGTGGTGCTGGAGAAGCGTCCCCCCGACGCCCGGCCGTGGGCCGTCCCCACCCGCTGCCCGGTCTGCGGCTCCGAGCTCGTCCGCGAGGAGGGCGAGGTCGCCCGCCGCTGCCTCAACCCGCTCTGCCCCGCGCAGCGCTGGGAGCGGCTCATCCACTTCGCCAGCCGGTCGGCGCTGGACATCGAGGGGATGGGCCCGATGGTCATCGCGGCCCTCATCGAGGCCGGCTACGTGGAGGATGCCGCCGACTTCTTCCGGCTGACCAGGGAGCAGGTGCTGACCCTGGAGCGCTTCGCCGACCGCTCCGCGGACAACCTGATCGCGAGCATCGCCGCCCGCCGCCGCGTGCCCCTGCACCGCCTGATCAACGCCCTCGGCGTCCCCCACGTCGGCGAGCACACCGCGCTGGTGCTGGCCGCCCACTTCCGGTCCCTGGAGCGGCTGGCGGAGGCGGACGAGGAGGATCTGCTGGAGGTGGAGGGCATCGGGCCGACCGTGGCCGCCGCTGTCGCCCGCTGGTTCCACGGCGAGGACGGCCGGAAGCTGCTCCGCAAGCTGGCCGAGGTCGGGGTGGCGGCGGAGGCGGCGCCGGTGGTGGGGGAGGGGCCCTGGACCGGCCAGACCTGGGTGCTCACCGGCTCGTTGGAGGCCATGCCCCGCCCGGACGCCGAGGAGCGCATCCGCCGCCTCGGCGGCAACCCCGGTTCGAGCGTCAGCCGCAAGACCCACACCGTGGTGGCCGGCCCCGGTGCCGGCGCCAAGCTGGAGAAGGCGCAGCGGCTGGGGGTCCGGGTGATCGACGAGGCCGCGTTCCTGAAGGAGCTGGAGGCGGCGGGGGAGGCGGGCTCAGGAGCTGCCGGCTGACGAGGGGAAGCCGACCGCCACCGCCTGGCCGTCAAGAGGGATGGACCCGATCGGCGCGCTGTCGGTCACGCTCACCAGGGTGAGAGCCCCCGGCGGGCCTTGGAAGGTCGAAGGTGCGGCCAGCACCGCCGTGCTCCCGTCCGGTGTGATCGCCAGCGCGGTGTATCCAAGCTGCGTCGTGGACCAGAGTAGGCGACCGCTGGGCAGTGCGACCTGGCTGGCCCCGTCCGGTCCCGCGATGAAGGCGCTGTGACCGTCGGGGGTGATCGCGATCATGGTGGCATCGATGGGACGGGCGACGGAGATGGCGCGCTCGACGGCGTCCTGAGCGGGGTCCTCGGCCAGCGCCACCGGGGTGAGGGTGTCGCCGTTGGTGCCACCGCTCAGCACGTAGGCGGTGGTGCCGTCCTGCGTTGCCGCGATGGCGCACGGGTAGCCCGGGTCCCCGACCGTCATCGGCGCTCCCGGGGCGCCGGTGGCGAGGGGAATCGGGGTGAGCGTGCCGTCGCTCGAGTTGACCACGTAGGCGGTGCTGCCGTCGGGCGTGATCGCCATGTCGATGGGGTCGACCCCGACCGGATCCACGCTCCCGAAGCTCCGGTGGCGAGCGTGATCGGGACCACCGACCCAGTGACGCCGACCGAGGGATCGACGGCCACGTAGGCGGTGGCGCCGTCCGGGCTGATGGCGACGGCGGAGAGCGAGCTGTCGCTCGCCACCTGGATCGCCGTCCCGACCGCGCCGGTCGCAAGGTCGACCGGCGTCAGCGTGGCGGTGTCCGCGTCGGCCACGTAGGCGGTGCCGCCGTCGGGCGTGATCGCGATGGCGGCCGGGTTCGGGTCCACCAGGATCGGGGTCGCAGCCGTGCCCGCCGTGACGTCGATGGGGATGACCTCACCGTCGCTGACCGCGACGTACGCCATCAGGTCGGAGGCCGCCGGTGTCGGGGTGGGCGCCGCGGTCCGGGAGGCCGGCGCCACGGTCGGCGTCGGGGTGCCGGTCGCAGTCGCCGAGGTTTGCGGGGTACCGGTCGCGGTGGGCGACCCGCGCGGCGTTGCGGTGGAGCCTCCGCACGCGCTCACCGCCAGCGCCGCCGCAACCCCGACGGCGGTCATCGCCGTCCGGAGAGTGCGACGTCGACGGAACACGGGTCCCCGGGTGAGGCTGCCCACCTGCATTGCCAACGCCACTGTAACGGCACCCCGGGACCCACGGCTACGTGCTCTGTCCCCGCGCAGCCGCCGGGTGGTGGCTGGACGGCGCGGCACGGATGAGGTGGGGGACACCGAGGGCGGGAAGCAGGCTGAGCAGAGTCCCGATCAGGAAGTGCTCGGCAAACCTTCGTGCGTTCTTCCCCGTGAACTCGGGGTAGCGGGCCACCGACCGACAGCAACGACGGCCCGGAGATACAGTGCGGAGGTGGTGAGTGGTGAGCCGTACGCAGGGTCGCGGCGACGTGGCCGGTGCTGATCCGGTGAGGCATGAGGTGCTGCCGGCCCAGTTCGACGCCGGTCTGGATGGGCTGGGGCTGCTCCGCTCCTGGCCGGGCGTGGACCCGATCGAGCTGCGCGCCAGGTTCGACGAGCTCCGGCGCGACGCCGAGGGGGCGGAGAGCAGGACCATCGAGGTCCTCGACGTCGAGGCCGGCTACGTCGGCTGGTCGACCACCTACGACACCCGTGTCAACCAGCTGCTGCTGGCGGAGCAGCCGGCGGTGACCGAGATCCTGGCCGGGGTCCCTCCCGGCCTCGCCCTCGACGCCGCCTGCGGCACCGGCCGGCTGACCCGGCTGCTGCTGGGGCTCGGCCACCGGGTGATCGGCGTCGACGCCTCCCAGGCCATGCTGGCGCGGGCGCGACGGGACCTTCCCGCCGCCGAGTTCCGGGCCGGATCCATCACCGCGCTCCCCGTCACCCCCGCGACCTGCGACCTGGTCACCTGCGGGCTGGCCCTCACCCACCTCGCCAGCCTCGGGAAGGCGATCGCCGAGCTGGCCCGGGCGCTGCGCCCCGGGGGGCGCCTGGTCGTCTCCGACATCCACCCGGTGTCGGTGGCGCTCGGCGGCCACGCCTTCTTCCGCAGAGAGAACGGCTCCCGCTGCGTGATCCGCAACCACCTCCACTGGCACGCCGAGTACCTGGACGCCTTCGCCGCCGGCGGGCTCCGCGTCAGACGGTGCCTGGAGCCGCGCTACACGCTGGAGATCGTGGGCTCCTTCCTCCGGGAGGGCAGCTCCCCCGCCATCCGACACCTCGAGGGGCTGCCCTTCGCCCTGGTCTGGGACCTGGAGCTTCCCGCCGAGGTGCGCCCGTGACCGACACGGTCGCGCGCCAGGCCCGGCTGATCGACAACCCCGATCTCCTCCGGGAGCGGCTCCGGGCCGCCCCCCAGGGACCCGGCGTCTACGTCATGCGCGACCTGGCCGGCCGGGTGGCCTACGTCGGCAAGGCGGCGGTCCTCCAGAACCGGCTGCGCTCGTACTTCACGGGCATCCCCAGCCTGCCCGACCGCACCCGCCAGCTGGTCGAGCGGGTCTTCGACTTCGAGGTGATCGCCTGCGCCAGCCCGCGCGAGGCGCTGATCCTGGAGAACACCCTGATCAAGCGCCACCGTCCGCGCTTCAACGTTCGACTCAAGGATGACAAGAACTACCTCTATCTCAAGATCCCGGCGCCGGGCACCCCCGACACCCACGCCCCCGGCACCGCCCGGGAGACGCTGCGGCCGCCGCGGGGCGAGGCGGGGCAGCGGGCGACGCTCTTCCCCCGCCCCTACTACACCCGCAAGGTGCAGCGCGACGGGGCCCACTACTACGGCCCCTACACCAGCGCCCAGTCGCTGCGGACCACGGTGCGCTCCCTGCGCACCATCTTCCCCTTCCGCACCTGCGGCGACGAGGTCTTCCGCAGGGGCCGGGTCTGCCTCGACTACCACATCCGGCGCTGCAGCGGGCCCTGCGAGGGGCGCATCGACGAGGCTGGCTACGCCCGGCTGCTGGAACAGGTCGAGACCTTCATGGAGGGGCGGAGCGGCGTCCTCGCCGGTGAGCTGCGCCAGCAGATGGAGGCGGCGGCGGCGGCCCTCGACTTCGAGCTGGCGGCGCGCTTCCGCGACCGTCTCCGGGCCATCGACCGGATCAGCGAGCGTCAGGACGTGCTCAGCGGCCGGCGCGGCGACCACGACGCGGTCGCGGTCGCCGTCGAGGCCGGGCGGGGCATGGCGGCGGTGCTCACCGTCCGCGGTGGCCGGGTCATCGGCTCGGAGACCCACGAGGTCGAGGGCGTCGCCGACCGCTCGCCGGCGGAGTGCCTGGAGGCCTTCCTCCCCCAGTTCTACAGCGGCTCCCCGCAGCTCCCCCGCACCGTCCTCGTATCGGACGCGCCGGAGGGCCTCGCCGACATCGCCGACTTCCTCTCCGGCGAGCGGGAGGGCCCGGTCGAGGTCCGCGTCCCCCAGCGGGGCGAGCTCCGCCGGCTGGTGGAGCGGGCCCGGGAGACGGCGCTGGCCGCGCTCCGCCAGCGGCGAGTGGTCGAGGACTTCGACGCCGAGCGGACCGAGGCGCTGCTCGCCGACCTGGCCGCCCAGCTCGACCTGGAGGGCCCGCCGCGCCGGATCGAGTGCTACGACATCAGCAACACCATGGGGACCAACTCGGTGGGCTCGATGGTGGTCTTCGAGGACGGCCGGCCCCGCCCCGACCACTACCGGCACTTCGGGATCAGGACGGTGGAGGGCGCCGACGACTTCGCGTCGATGGCCGAGACGCTGCGCCGCCGCTTCGTCCGCCATCTCCGCGCCGTCCAGGAGGAGGCGGACGGGGACATCCCGGTCGACGACCCCGACGGCAGCAACGGCGCGGAGCAACGGCCCGGGAGCGGGGCACTCGAGGACGTCGCGGGGGAGGACACGGCGGGTGAGGGTGCCGCCGGCCAGGGCGCAGCGGGTGAGGGTGCCGTGGCCGAGGACGCCGCGGGTGCCCGGCGACGCCGTCCGCACCGTGCCGAGGAGAGCTTCGCCGCACTCCCCGACCTCCTCCTCATCGACGGGGGGAAGGGCCAGCTCGGCGCCGCCTACGAGGTTCTGGTGGAGGCGGGGTTGGCGGACGTTCCCGTCTTCGGCCTGGCCAAGCGCAACGAGGAGCTGTTCCGCCCCGATCAGGCGGACCCGATCGTCCTGCCCCGGGATTCGCCCACCCTCTTCCTGGTGCAGCGTGTGCGCGACGAGGCCCACCGCTTCGCGATCACCCGCCACCGGGCGCGGCGCGCGAAATCGGCGCTGCGCTCCCGACTGGATGTCGTGCCCGGCCTCGGCCCGGTGCGCAAGCGCGCCCTGCTCCGCCGCTTCGGCAGCGTCGAGGCCATCAGCAGGGCCAGCCTCGAGGAGCTGTCCGAGGTGGTCCCAGAGGTCGTCGCCCTGCGGATCAAGGAGCTGGTGTAGGCGGCAGGCTCACCCGACCGCGGGCTTGAGTGGCCACCGGGGAAGGTTGCGCACGACCATCCACGCGGCCGCGGAACCGGCCAGGCCGTAGGCCAGGCGGGGGGCGAGGACCTGGTTGTGCGGCATCGCCGCGCCGGCCCGGCTGCGGACCACGAGCGCCGCCAGCAGGGGCCCGCAGACCAGCAGGAAGGGGTTGTCGTGGACGGCGGCGTCGAGGTCGCCGTGGAGCAGGTCGTGGACCACGCGCAGGCCCCCGCATCCCGGGCAGTCGAGCCCGGTGGCCAGCTTCACCGGGCAGGCCAGCGGAGCGCTCGGGCGATGGGGGTCGCGAACCGTCAGATAGGCGAGCAGGGCGAGCGCCGATCCGCCCGCCCCGGCCAGGGTCGGGTGCCGGGCCAGGGCCCGGCGGGCGCCCTCAATCACGCAGCGGGCGACCGTACCTGTCCGGCACGTTGCCGGTGACCATCAGGATCGAGTCGATCAGCGCCCAGATGCCGAGGCCGCCGCAGGTGAGGAGCTGGGCCAGGGCGACCCCCGGGTAGCCGAGGTACCAGCGGCCGGCTCCGAAGCCCCCCAGGAAGAACTCGAGCAGGAAGGCGGCCAGCTTGGACTTGTCGGAATATGGCAGCCCGCTCTGGGGGTCCCAGCCGAAGGGGGCTCGGGCGTCGGTGACGGGGTAGCCGTACGGGGGCGGGTAGCCGGGAGGGCCGCCGTACCCGGGTGCCGGGGCACCGTAGGCCGGGGGCCCGGTGTACCCGGGCGGTTGACCCGGCGGACCGCCCGGACCGGGCGGCGGCCACTGCGGCGGGGTCGGCGGTCCTGCAGAGGTCATCCATGCCCCCGGTGGCCGGAGGCTCGGGCGCCGCGCGCGGCGCGAGCCGGTCGAGCCGCGGCGCGGGCGTGGAGCGGCCTCCGGAGCGGATTCCGCGGGAGTGTACGTCCGGGGGACTCCAACCGGCAAGGGCGCCCCGCTCACCGGAGCAGGCCGCGAGCCACCGACCGTCAGCGTCGGGCGCCCGGTGCCGGTGACGGCGTGCCATCGCCCCTACAATCGCGGCGAGATGACGGCTGACGTGGCGCCGGTGGACGCCTGGATCCTCACCGGGATGAGCGGGGCGGGCAAGTCCACCGCGGCCCGCGCCCTGGAGGCGGCCGGGGTGGACGTGGTCGACAACCTGGGTGTCGACCTGCTGGCCGGGTGGGCGGCGCCGGGGCGGGCACGCCCAGCGGCGGCGGTGGTCGACGCTCGCCAGGGCGAGGCGATCGCCGGCCTGATCCCGCCCGACGGGGTGCGGGTCCTCTACCTCACCGCTCCTGACCCGGTTTTGCTGCGGCGCCTCGCCGAGAGCACTCGCCCCCATCCCTGCGGCGATGCCGGTGGCCCGGCGGCGGCGGTGCGGCGCGAACACGAGTTGCTCACCGGCCTCCGGGCCGCGGCCGACACCGTCATCGACACCGGCGAGCTGAGCCCCGCGGAGCTGGGCCGGCGGGTCGTCGCGCTGCTCGCTCCGCCGGAGGGCGCGGCTCCGCTGCGGCTGCTGATCTCCTCCTTCGGGTACAAGTTCGGTCCCCAGGCGGAGGCGGACTGGGTGGCGGACGTCCGCTTCCTCCGCAACCCCTTCTGGGACCCTGAGCTGCGGCCCCGGACCGGGCTCGACGAGGCCGTCCGCGATTACGTCCTCGCCGATCCGCACACCGATGAGCTCTGCGAGCGGCTGGGCGAGCTGCTCTCCTGGGCGTCCGCCCACTACGCGAGCAACGGTCGTCGCCACCTCCACGTCGCGGTCGGCTGCACCGGTGGCCGGCACCGCTCGGTGGTGGTGGCCGAGGAGCTGGGCCGGAGGCTGCGCTCCGAGAACCTCGACGTCACCGTCCGCCACCGCGACGTCGGCAAGCCCGACCCGCGCTGACCTGGATGGGTGAGCAGCGCGAAGTGGACCGCGTGGTGGGATGAGACGCGAGTGGCCACCCATCGATCCACGTCTGAGCCCGTGCGCAGGCAGCTCGCGGGCCATCGTCCGGGTCGGGAGCACCCCGGGGCGATGCGGGGGGGTTCGTTCACCGAGCGGATCGTCGCCGAGCTGGCGCCGCACGTCCCGCCGCTGCCCTGCTGTCGGGCGGCGCTCATCGAGGGGATGAGCCTGGCCGGGGATGGGGGGGCACCCGTCACCACGCGCCTGGTGTCGGCCAGGGCCGCCCTCGCGGCCCTCCACGCCGACTCCATCCCGGCGTCGGTGGAGCGGCTCGCCACTCCCCGCCGCCACCGCTACCGGGTCGCCGTCCGCGTCGCGGCGCCCGGCGAGGGCACGCTTGCCGCCGCTCCGCCCGGGCTTCCCCCGCCCGCGACCGGGCTTCCGGCGCCGGCGCCTCCGACCCCCTCGGCCAACCTCTGCTGCGCCCGCTCCCGGCTGCGGGGCGTCTTCCTCGCCTGCGGCTCGCTCAGCCGCGGCGATGGACCGCCTCAGCTGGAGCTGCTGGTGGGGTCGGACGCGGCCGCCGCGCGCGTGCTCGCCGACCTCGCCCGGCTCGGCATCCCGGCGGTCACCCTCCGGAGGCGGGGGCGGCGGCTGGTGGCGGTGCGCTCGACCGCCGGGGTGGCGACCCTGCTCAGCTCGATGGGCGCCCACCTCGGCCGGCTGGAGTTCGAGACCAGCCGGGTCGTCCGCGAGGTGCGCTCCGAGGTGAACCGCCGGCTCAACGCGGAGACCGCGAACCTGCGCCGCACCGTCACCGCCGCACTCACCCAGCTCGAGGCGATCGACCGTCTCGAAGGCGACCGGAGCCGGTGGGAGGCGCTGCCCCCGGCGCTCCGCGAGGCGGCCCTGCTGCGGCGCCGCCACCCCCAGGAAACCCTGGACGGGCTCGCCGCCGCCGCCGGTTGCAGCCGTCCGGCGATGGCCGGGAGGCTGCACCGGCTGGTGGCCATCGGTGGGGGCGCCGACGGAGGCTGAACTGCCCGGGTGGCGCAGGGGCGGCCGGAGGGTGGGGAGGGGACCGGCGGCCCTGGTGGCCGGAGCCATGACAGGCCCATCATGGAAGGTGTCCGGAGGCGCGCGGAAGTGCCCTCTTGCTACCCTCCGGGCGGTTCTTCGGCGTCCCACACCCTGAGGAGTGCTCATGGCTGTCAAGGTCGGCATCAACGGCTTCGGCCGGATCGGACGCAACATCCTGCGCGCGGCGCGCCAGCAGAACGCGGACATCGAGTTCGTCGCCGTCAACGACATCACCACGCCTGCGACCCTGGCCCACCTGCTCAAGTACGACACCATCCTGGGACGCTTCCCCGGCACGGTCTCGGTGGCCGGTGACTCGATCGTGGTCGACGGCAAGAGCATCAAGGTGCTCGCCGAGCGCGATCCCAAGAACCTCCCCTGGGCGGCCCTCGGCGCGGAGATCGTCATCGAGTCGACCGGGAAGTTCACCGACGCCACCGCGGCCAAGGCCCACATCGACGGCGGCGCGCACAAGGTGATCATCTCGGCCCCCGCCAAGAACGAGGACCTCACGGTGGTCATGGGCGTCAACGAGAACGCCTACGACCCGGCGGTGCACCACGTCCTCTCCAACGCCTCCTGCACCACCAACTGCCTGGCCCCGGTGGCCAAGGTGCTCAGCGACAGCTTCGGGATCGAGTCCGGGTTCATGACCACGGTGCACTCCTACACCAACGACCAGCTG
>Ga0181536_10002109_pt1 | contig 22839 bp, 25 predicted proteins | sample PEATcosm2014_Bin_41_FD_121105 | JGI IMG/M metagenome (GOLD analysis project Ga0181536, IMG submission 121105) | Peatland microbial communities from MTU Mesocosm Facility, Houghton, MI, USA - PEATcosm2014_Bin17_60_metaG | ecosystem: Environmental > Terrestrial > Soil > Wetlands > Peat | place...
CGTCGAAAAGGATGGCGACCGCTGGATCGTGCGCCTGGACGAGCCCGTCGGACGATTCGCCGACGGCGACCTCCGGGTCAGCTCAACTCAGCTCGATCCTCTGGATGAGGTCTGAACAGATACCTGATCCATTGGCTTGTTAGAGAAAGTCGTTATGGTGCCGACGCTATCAACGACCGTCAGATGGTGTCTCACCGAAGTATCATTGGGAGCAGTCGGGTGATTCATGACGCACTCCCGGTTTGAACGCTTGATCGCCGACGGCAGTGCGCTGCCGAGAATCCGTTGGGGGACCCCAGATGGTGACCTTCTCCCGGCGGTAGGTGCTACTCGTCGGCTTCGCCTGGACTGAACATTTAGGGTCACCCCGCCCACCAGAGCGTGGCAACTCCAAATCGGGACCTTGGCCCCTACGCCATGGCGGACTCCACTGTCAGAGTCTCGAGAGAAGACAAATGACCCTGGCTCACTGCGCACGGGGTTGACTCGGAAGGAGCCCCGATGTCGCTCGCCACCGCCCCGATTGCCCCCGAGAAGCCGGGCAACCCAGAGGTACCCCTCTCATCGCGCAACGAGAAGAAGGCCCATTCGTTGGGTCTGACCTCGGCGACCGGGCTGGTGATCGGCAGCATTGTCGGTACCGGCGTCTTCACCATGCCGGCCGTGTTGGCCGGAGCCGGGACCATGGGCATCATCGTCCTGGGGGTCATCGCCGTGGGCGCAACGCTACTGGCGGTGCTCTTCGGCCAGCTCACCAAACGGGTGCCCAACAGCGACGGCGGCCTCTACGCCTACTCCCGCCACGAGTTCGGCGACTTCGCCGGGTACCTGGTGGGCTGGTGCTACTGGATCCAGGCGTGGGCCGGTAATGCGGCCATCGTGGCGTCCTGGGTCTTCTACGTCGACGCCCTCTTCGGCATCAACCATCCGACGGGCATGGAGAACTGGGGGATCGCCCTGGTGGGACTGTGGGTCCCGGCCATCGTGAATCTCGCCGGGGTGCGGCAGATGGCCTGGTTCCAGAACGTCACCGTGGTCATGAAGTTCCTCCCGTTGCTGTTCGTGGGCGTCGTCGGATGGTTCTTCGTCGACAAGGCGCACTTCGGCCCTTTCAACGCCTCGGGGGGCAGCCTCTACAGCGGCATCGGGATCGCCGCCGGCGTGGCCCTCTTTTCCTTCATCGGGGTGGAGGCTGCAGCGATGACCGCCAAGAGGGTCAGGAACCCCCGAACCAACGTCCTGCGGGCCTCGGTCATCGGCACGGTGGCCAGCGCCCTGCTCTACGTGCTGGTCACGGCCGCGGTAATGGGCTTGGTGGCCCACCACACGCTGATCGGAACGGGGTCTCCGTTCGTCAACGCCTTCCAGTCCATCTTCCCCAACAACGCCTGGGCCGGGAAGTTCATCGCCGCCCTGGCCGTCATTTCAGGCATCGGGGCCCTCAACGGCTGGACCCTCATCGTCACCGAGACGTCGCGGGCCATCGCCCAGGACGATTTGTTCCCCCGGCCCTTCTCCTGGTCGGACAAGAGGGGGACGGCCTGGTTCGGCATCCTGGTGGGCACGGCACTGCCCTCGCTGCTCATGCTGTGGAGCTACACCACCAAATCGGGCCTCACGGTGTTCACCTACCTGGTCGACCTCACCGTCGTGACCGTGGCCATCCCATACTTCATGTCGGCCGTCGCCCAGCTCACCTTCCTGGTTTCACGCCGACGCAAGGTGGTGGGCTGGTTGTTGGCGCGCGACCTGTCGGTCGCCGGGGCGAGTGTCCTGTTCTCGATGTGGGTGACCTTCGCCTCGGGCTACCAAGTCGTCTACCAAGCCCTGGTGGTCATCATGGTCGGGCTCGTGCTCTACGCCTTTTTGAATGCCCGGCGAGAGCGCCTCGGCGAGGCCGCTGAGCCGGTCGACCTGCCACCCGAAGAGCCCACCGTCAAGGTGACCGCTCCGGCCGTCTAACCGGCCATGCCCCCCAGGACTGTTCATCCCCAAGGAAAGGCACACCATGCGGTACTCCGTTGACTCAGAGATCGGCCAGCTGCGTCAGGCCATCGTCCATCGGCCCGGGCTCGAGCTGTCCAGGCTCACCCCGGAGAACATCGGTGCGCTCCTCTTCGACGACATCGTGTGGGCTTCGAAGGCCAAGGAAGAGCACGACGCCTTCGCCGAGGCCCTTCGGGACAAGGGTGTGCTCGTCCACTACTACGGACGCCTGCTCGGCGAGACCCTCGAGCTGGCCGAAGGCCGCACCTTCGTGCTCGACCGCCTGTGTACCCCCGAGATGTTCGGCCCGTCCCTGGTCGATCCCGTCCGGCGCCTCTTCTCGGACCTCGACGGCCAGACGCTCGCCGAATTCCTGGTCGGGGGGATGTTGAAGGCCGACCTGCACCCCCAGCGAGCGCACAGCCTCACCTGGGACAAGCTCAAGGCCGACGACTTCGTGCTAGCACCGCTGCCCAACCACCTCTTCCAGCGGGACAATTCGTGCTGGATCTACAACGGAGTGACCGTCAACCCGATGGCCATGCCGGCCCGCCAGCGCGAGTCGCTGCATACCCGGGCCATCTACCGGTTCCACCCACTGTTCGCCGACGCAGACTTTGTCACCTACTACGGCGACCAAGACCGCAGTTACCAGCCGGCCACCATCGAGGGGGGCGATGTCCACGTCATCGGCCACAACGCCGTCCTGATAGGGATGGGTGAGCGGACGACGCCCATGGCGATCGAGACGGTGGCACGCGCGCTGTTCGACGCCGGTCAGGCGTCAAGGGTCGTCGCCATCGAGCTGCCCCACTCCCACGCCTTCATGCACCTGGACACGGTCATGTCGATGGTGAACACGGCGACGTTCGTGCTCTACCCGTATTTCGACCGGCACCTGCGCAGCTGGACGATCTCGGAAGGTGATGAGTCCGGCCAACTTGCGATCTCGCGCAATCACAGCCTGTGGGACACCCTGGCCGAGATCCTCGAGGTTGACCAGGTCACTGTGCTCGCCACTGACGAGGACATCCGAGCCGCCGAACGCGAGCAGTGGGACGACGGGACCAACTACCTCGCGGTGTCCCCCGGCGTCGTGATGGGCTACGAGCGCAATGTGGCCACCAACACGATGTTGCGCAAGCACGGCATCGAAGTCGTTACCATCTCCGGCAGCGAACTGGGTCGAGGCCGCGGTGGCCCTCGCTGCATGACGTGCCCCATCATCCGCGATCCGGCGTGACGAGCGGAGCGCGTAAGGCCGTGACTGTGGACCTGCACAGGAGGAGCCTCCTGAAAGAGGCGGACTTCACCAAGGAGGAGTTCACCTTTCTTATCGACCTGGCAGACCAACTCCGCCAGGAGAAGCGCTCCGGGACCGAGCGTCGGAGGATGCTCGGGCGCAACATCGCCCTCATCTTCGAGAAAGCCTCCACCAGGACCAGGGCCGCTTTCGAGGTTGGGGCCCATGACCAGGGGGCCCAGGTGACCTACCTCGGTCCCGAGGGCAGCCACATCGGGAGTTCCGAGTCCATCAAGGACACGGCTCGGGTCCTCGGACGGATGTTCGATGGCATCGAGTACCGCGGCTTCGCTCAGACCTCGGTCGAGACCCTCGCCGAATTCGCCGGGGTGCCCGTGTGGAACGGCCTGACCGACCAATGGCACCCCACCCAGATGCTGGCCGACGCACTCACCATCCGGGACCACACCGACAAGCCGCTCGAGGAGGTCACCTTGTGCTACCTGGGGGACGCCCGCAACAACACGGCGAACTCGCTACTCGTGACGGGCGCGCTGCTGGGATTCGAGATCCGAATCGTCGCCCCAGAGGCCCTCTTTCCCTCCGCCGAGGTCCGGGCTTTGGCCGACGAGCTCGCCCGCCACTCGGGCGCTCGGATCCGTTTTGAGGAAGATTCGGGCGCCGCGGTGGTGGGGGCCGACTTCCTCTACACCGATGTGTGGGTGTCGATGGGGGAGCCGTTCTCGGACTGGGGAGATCGCATCAAGGAACTGTTGCCCTACCAGGTAAACGCGGCACTCATGCGGGCAACGGGAAACGCCGACGTGAAGTTCATGCACTGTCTCCCGTCACTGCACAACACTCAGACGCAGGTGGGCAAGCAGATACACGACAGATGGGGGCTCGATGCCCTCGAGGTCACCGAAGAAGTCTTCGAGTCGCCTGCCTCGATCGTCTTCGACCAAGCCGAGAACCGGCTCCACACCATCAAGGCGGCGATGGTCGCCACCATCGGGGACTGACGTGCGTCTGGTGGTGGCCGTCGGCGGCAACGCCCTCCTCGAGCGGGGGGAAATGCCTCTGGCCGAGATCCAAGAGCACCACGTCGGCGTAGCAATTGCCGCCCTCGCGCCATTGGCCGCCGATCACGACCTGGTCATCACCCACGGCAATGGGCCCCAAATAGGCCTCCTTGCCAACGAGAGCGCGTCGGACCCGGCGCTGCCCTCCGCTTACCCACTCGATGCGCTCGGTGCGCAGACCCAAGGGATGATCGGGTATTTCTTCGTCCAGGCGATCGAGAATGCGCTCCCTGGTCGCACCGTGGTCGGGCTGATCTGTCAGACCGAAGTGGCGATCGACGACCCAGCATTCGCCCACCCGACCAAGTTCGTCGGTCCCGTGTATTCCCAAGTAACTGCGAGGAAAGTCGCCAGGGAGCACAAGTGGGAGATCGCTCAGGACGGAACCTTCTGGCGCAGGGTGGTGGCCTCCCCCGAGCCTCGGGCCGTCGTCGAGTTGCCGGCCATCAAGACCCTGGTGCGAGATGGCGTCATCGTGGTGTGTTCGGGCGGCGGAGGTATCCCGGTTACCCGGGGCACCGATGGGAGCCTCCATGGTGTCGAGGCGGTTATCGACAAGGACCTCAGCGCAGCCCTGTTGGCCCGGGATCTCGGGGCCGATGCCCTCATGATCCTCACCGACGTGCCGAACGTCGAAATTGGCTTCGGCACCGACCACGTGCGCCCCATCGGACACACGACCCCGCAGGCCCTGCGGGACGACCACTTCGCTGCCGGCTCGATGGGCCCCAAAGTCGAAGCATCCTGCCGGTTCGTGGAGGCAACTGGGAAGCCGGCGATGATCGGGCAGCTGGGCGATGTGCTCGGCCTATTGGCCGGGACCTGCGGCACCATAATTGCACCAGCTGCAGGAACCCACGAGGCGGTGCCCAACGGGTGATCCGACTTCCGTCAGCAGAGCACCCGCAAGCCCCATGGAGCCCTCATCCCACCAGAGGGATCCTCCAAGCAGGAGGAGCCGGGCGGCGGCTCACGGCAGTCGGATCCGACGAGGTCCCCGACAGCACGCTGCACCCGCTCCAGCAGGCGGCAAAGAAGGTTGAGTGCGGACCCGTAATACGGTCCACCCGTTGTGGGTATCCAGAACCCAAAACCACGAAACGCCACCGACCCAGTCCCGAACGGTCCCTCCGAAAATTCCGCGTGGCTGAGCGGCTCTTGAACGAGGGCCACGACTTCACTGAGGTGCTTCGCCAGCTCGAGATCTCAGGCCGTCTGAGCGAGACAATCCCGCGCCATGCGTAGCTCAAAGGTGCAATCATGCGGCACTTCGTACCTGAACGGGGTCTGGTGACCCGCTCTTCGCGGTGTTTGTGGCAACTGGCTGACTACGAACGGCTCCTCGGGGACACCCCGCTATCTGGTCATACGGTCATTGATCCTACAAAGGTAGGAGACTCACCGCGATGAAGTCCAACGGTACCGGACACGAGGCTTCGGGTTCGAAGCCCGATGCACTTGACGACCTAAAGACCCTTCCCGTCGCCGAGGTTGAGAAGCGCCTCGGCTCGTCCCCCGATGGCCTCACCCAAATCGAGGCGGAGCAGCGCCTGGCGCAGTACGGGCCCAACGAATTGCAGGAGAAGAAGGCCAATCCGCTCCTCAAGCTGCTCAGCTACTTCTGGGGCCCCATTCCGTGGATGATCGAGGCCGCGGTGATCCTCTCGGGCCTCCTCAAGCACTGGCCCGACTTCTTCATCATCCTGGTCTTGCTGCTGGCCAACGCCATTGTCGGCTTCACCGAGGAGCACTCGGCAGGTAAGGCCATCGACGCCCTCAAAGCCCAGCTGGCCGTCAAGGCCAGGGTGAGACGTGACGGGAAGTGGGTGACCCCACTCTCGCGTGAGCTTGTGCCGGGCGACGTCATCCGCCTGCGCATGGGCGACATCGTGCCGGCCGACGCCCGGCTGCTGGCAGGCGACGAAGTACAGGTCGACCAGTCCGCACTGACCGGGGAGTCCCTCCCGGTCACCGACAGTCCCGGTGACGCGGTGTATTCCGGCTCGATCATCCGCCAAGGCGAGATCGGCGCGCTCGTCTACGCCACCGGCGCGGACACCTACTTCGGAAAAACGGCAGAGCTGGTCCAGGACGCGGCGACGGTCAGCCACTTCCAACAGGCAGTGCTCAAGATCGGGAAGTTCCTGATCTTCCTGGCGCTAGGGCTGGTATCGGTGATCGTCGTTGTCTCGGTCATCCGCGGCGACCCGATTCTCACCACCTTGCAGTTCGCCCTAGTCCTCACCGTGGCGGCCATCCCCGTGGCCATGCCCACGGTCCTCTCGGTCACCATGGCTGTGGGCGCAAGGCTTCTGGCAAAGAAGAAGGCGATCGTGAGCAAGTTGGTGGCCATCGAGGAGCTGGCCGGGGTGGACGTCCTGTGCTCGGACAAGACGGGCACGCTGACCCAGAACAAGCTGACCCTGGGGGACCCCTTCTCCGTCACCGGTGTCTCGGCAAAGGAAGTCATCGTGGCTGGTGCCCTGGCGTCGCGTGCGGAGGACAACGACACCATCGATCTGGCTGTCCTCGGTGGCCTGGGTGACGACACTGCGCTCGACGGGTACGAAGTGGGCCATTTCCAGCCGTTTGACCCAGTGCACAAGCGCACGGAATCGACCGCCACGGCCGCAGACGGCACGTCGTTCAAGGTCACCAAGGGCGCACCACAGGTGATCATGGAACTCTCGGCCAACGCCGACGATGTGCGATCCGCCGTGGACGAGGCTGTCGACAGGTTTGCCAAGCGGGGGTACCGCTCCCTGGGCGTGGCCCGAGCCGAGGGGACCGGCCCGTGGCGATTCCTCGGCGTGCTGCCACTGTTCGACCCACCACGGGTCGATGCCAAAACGACGATTGCCACGGCCGAGGCTCTTGGAGTGAAGGTGAAGATGGTCACCGGCGACCAGGTGGCCATCGCCCAGGAGACCGCCAAGGCGCTCGGGATGGGCTCAGACATTCTCGACGCCTCGAGCCTCGGTGACGTCAAGCGGAAGGAGTCAAAGGCGTCGAGTGACGCCATCGAGCAGGCCGACGGGTTCGCTCAGGTGTTCCCCGAGCACAAGTTCCACATCGTCGACGTGTTGCAGAAGCGGGGCCACATGGTCGGCATGACCGGCGACGGGGTCAACGACGCCCCGGCGCTCAAAGAGGCCGATTGCGGCATCGCCGTCTCGGATGCCACCGACGCGGCACGCGCTGCGGCAGACATCGTGCTGATGACCCCCGGCCTCTCGGTGATCATCGACGCAATCAAGGAGAGTCGCCGGATCGTCCAGAGGATGAACAGCTATGCCATCTATCGCATCGCCGAGACGTTGCGCGTGCTGCTGTTCGTCACCTTGACGATCCTGATCTTCAATTTCTTCCCCGTGACGGCCATCATGATCGTGGTCCTCGCGCTGCTCAACGACGGCGCCATCCTGGCTATCGCCTACGACAAAGTCCGCTACAAGCAGCAACCCGAGGGTTGGAACATGCGCCTGGTCATCGGGATAGCCACCGTCCTCGGCGTGGTCGGCCCCATCGCCGCCTTCGGCCTGTTCTGCTTCGCGAAGGACGTGCACCACCTCGATCACGCCCATCTCCAGACCCTCATGTACTTGATGCTGTCGGTGGCCGGGTCGTTGACCATTTTCTTGGCCCGAACCCGTGGGCCGTTCTGGTCCGCACCTCACCCGGCGCGGATCTTGCTGATGGCCGTACTCGGCGCTGAAGCCATTGCCTCCATGCTCGCTCTTTTCGGGATCTTCATGCCGTCCCTCAGCTGGCACTGGATTCTCTTCGTGTGGGTCTATGCCCTGATGTGGTTCCTCCTGAGCGACCGGGTGAAGCTGCTGGCCTACCGAATCCTCGATCGAGTAAGTGTCGAGACTCCGTCCGAAGTGACGTCCGTAATTGCCGAAGTGAGGCGGTGACCAGCACGAACCATAGAGGGGTGGATGATGGCGAATTGCCGGCGTCCGCCCGGTCGCTGCTTGCTCAGAGACCCCCCGCCAGCTCGGCGACAGCGCCGCGGGCCCGAGCGGAGGACCCCATCGGAGGGATCGGCGAGAGCAAGAGAGTCATCTGGGATGTGTCGCTACTGTCAGAGGTGGGTGAATCTGATTGCCGGTTTAGGCGCACACCAGCGACCATCAAGAGCTTGGTTTCGAACGCCGGCTTCGATAGACGCCCGACCGCTGGATCGGCCGTCTTTGCGGTCACACCCTCCACCAAGTGCAGTTCAGGGCCGGTCCGATAGGACCGGTCCCTCTGCTATCGCAGATCACACCCTCCGGCCGACGGGCCCGGCACCTGCAATCAGAGAAGGGGAAGTTCCATGATCATCCTCGGTGTGGTGCTTCTCGTCATCGGATTTCTCACCCGAATCGCCATTGTCTGGGCGATTGGAGTGGTTGTGCTTGTGGTCGGCCTGGTGCTGTGGCCCCTCGGGGCAATGGGCCACGCAGTGGGAAGTCGAAAGCACTACTTCTGACTAGCCCTGATCATTCACGAGAATCCGGAGATTCCTCGTGAGGCAACGAATCGGGTGGTCTGAGCCGAGCCCCGGGCGATTTGGCCATTCCGACGGCGGCTTGGCCGTCATTGAGGTCATGTCGGGCGTTCAGCAGCGGCCCGTGATGTAGTTCGGGGCGCGTGTCGTCACGGTGGTGCCGACGAGCGGGGTCATGTCCGAGGTCAGGTGAGCAGAGCGATGCGGCGGTGGGCCTCGAGCAGCGCCTCGGCACCGGGCCAGCCGACGATGATGCGCACGACGAGCCGCCGTGACGTCCGGATCAGACGACCCGGGGCGTGAAAGATGCTCCACCGCATGGCCTTGGGCCGGGCGTTCGTCCAGGTGCCGTCCATGCAGAGCAGTTGGAACCAGCGCACCAGGTCGGCGGCGAGCATCACCGTCGTCATCCAGTTGGTGTTGGCCTCGAAGTTGGTGAACGGCATCCGGGCCAGGCCGGAGTCCTTCAGCCGCTGGATGTGCTGTTCGACGTGCGCGTGGGCCCGCATGGTGGCGTCCAGTTCGGTGGGGGTTCCCTCTGCGTCGGTGTAGAAGCCCCAGTAGCGGAACTCGAGCGAGGGGAAGAGGCTCCGTTGGGCCCCGGGGTGGAGGGGCTCGCGTCGCACGATCAGCCGGGTGCCACTGGGCAGCTTGGCGTCGGTGATCAACGAGGTCAGCTCACAGACACCAGCGCCGTCACGAAGTTCGCCGTCCTGACGGACCGCCGGTTCCCAGACCGCCTCCATGCCGACGGCATCACAGACAGCGGCTGCCACCTGGGGATTCGACCGTGCGGTGACGAAGAAGGTGACGTTGCGCTCTCGGCAGGCGGAGAGGAACCCTTCGGTGCAGCCGGCCGAATCAGCCCGGACCACCACCGACCTGGTGCCAACCCCGGCGTCGTCCCCCACCCGGTGACCGACGGCGATGGACAGCGGCAGCTGGGCGATAGCGGCGTCGAGAACGCTCACGTGGTCCGAAACGGTGTTGGCCCCGGCGTTGCCCGGACGGAGCAGCCCGGCGAGGGCCTCACCGGTGGCATCGGCGAAGCAGAACATCGGGTGGAAGCCGAACCCACCCTTGTAGGTGGGAGCGGCCTGCTGCTTGGCGTCGGTGTGGATCTCGACCAGGGAGGCGTCGATGTCGAGCACCACCGGAGCGGTGCCGGTGGTGGCCGACGACCGTGCCCAGACCGTGGACCGCAGTGCAGCCATCGCCTCGGCGATCCCCGCACGCGTGGTCTCGTCGAGCTGGTGGAAGGTGCGGAACACCGTTGAGTCCGACGGCACCAAGCCGAACAGGTCGGGCTGGAGACGCAGGTGCTCGATGTCGGCACAACTCTCGCCGCCACCGGCCAGCATGAGAGCGATGTGAACGAGAACCTTCCCCCGGTCGTGGACGGGGAGGCGTTCACCGAGAGCTGGGATCCGGGCCGAGAGTGAATCACCGACGGCCAAACGATCGGCAAAACAGCCAAGGGCGTGCAGCCCGACGTGGGCCACCACGCCCGTCCCGCCGGGTTCCACCTTCACTCGGGTCGCGCTGGTACCGTTCACTTTGGAACTGCCCTCCTGTCTGCAGGGGTTCTGTTGCGTCGAGAACAACAGTCTCCCTTGTGCGGAGGGCTTTTCCGCGGACGCGGACAGGTCAGCTCAGGCGGCCTCGTGAATGATCAGGGCTAGAGACCCTGGTCGCTCGCCAACACGTTCGATGGCTGGCGAAACTTCTCGGGTTCGGCGGCGGCCGACCATCGACTTGCCAAGTGGGTTCAGCTGCTGCCCGCGGCGACGGCTGCGACCAAGAGCTCTTTGCCGTGCACGGACAGCGTCACAGTGGCCGCGGGAGAAGTGAACACGACACTGGACACCTTCGTCCCGGTGATGACCAAAGTGGGGTCGGTGACAGAGGCGAGTGTCCACGGCGCCGGCAATGGCACCCCGGGGAGCGCCAACGCCGACCACCATGTCTGGTTGCCAGCAGCTGCGGTCTTGGCAGCGGCCGCATAGTCCTCCAACGCGATGTGAAGGATTGCTAAAGGTTCGGGGCCCTCGGTGAACGACGAGAGTGGCGAACCCTTGATCGCCAGGGTCCCCACGACCACTCCTGACCGGTTGAGTGTCAGTCCCTCGGCGGCCAACGCTGGAGGTGCCGGCACATTCAGCTGCACGATCGCTTGCGGAGGGTTCGTCGTCGGCTGGGAGAGGGGCTGCGTCGCAATGCGGGTGGCGTCAACGACGTAGCGGTCGGGAGTCCAGAACAGCGCGTTGGTCGGCCAACAGGTGACGAGCGCCAGCCCAGATCCCGAAGGAGGGGTCGGTAGCGTGGCACCTGGCGTGGTCACTGTAGCCGAGAGCACCCGAAAGTCCACCTGCTCGCAGCCAATCCGCCAGATCACCGTTTCGCCCGGCTGGACCCGGGGCAAACCGGAGAAGTAGCTCACGTCGTGGGCAACCAACACGCTCTCGCCTTGGCTTCCAGGCCAGACAGTCGCAGGGTCGTGGCCAACCGCTACATCGAGCACCGATGTGCCGAGTCCATCTACGACCGGGGCTTCCAGGCCGATCGATGGGATCTCGAGTATGCCGGGTCGTTGGCTCGTCGCGACCGGCACACTTCCCGAAGGTTCGACCGGGCAGGAGGTGGCGACGGGGTGTCCCCCAGGTTCGGCCTTGGGAACATGCAGTGCCCGTTGGAGCAGCGAGTGACCGGCAACGTTCGAACGGTGGTCCCACCAAAGGGGGTAGGCGACGCCGACCGCTGCAATGCCGATCAGCAGTACGGCGAGAACCGTCCAGCCTCGGGAACAGCGGCCCCCGCGTGCGCGGTGCCGTGCTGCCATGGGCTCAGCTCTTGGCCTGGCGACCCAGGTGACGTCGGCGCGCCCGGTCGGCAAGTAGGACGAACCCGCCGGCACCGATGAGCGCGATGATCAGCCAGTAGAGCCAGCCTGACCATGGCTCTCCGGTGTGCGTCGCCGGGACCACAGCGACCGGTGCGGTCGTGGCCGTTGGCGACGCCGTGGTGGTGACCGTCGTCGACGCAACGGTGGTGGCCGACGTCGACGCAACGGTGGTGGGAGTGGTGCTCGACGTCGTGCTGGTTGCGGTCGAACTGCACGTTGATTCCGTCACCTTGTCCGACAACAAGGTGACTGCACCGGTCTTGGCCAGGACACGTCCTGTGACCGCGACTCCCTTTGTCAGCGACGCCGACGTCGAGGCCAGGATGGTCCCGACAAACTTGGATGTCGTCTTCAAGGTCGCGGAAGAACTCACCTGCCAGAAGACGTTGCACGGCTGAACCCCACCGGACAGCACCACCGAGCTACCGGAGCCCGTGCTGAGCGTGCTCCCCGCCTGGAAGATGAACACCGAGTTGGCCGTGCCGACAAGCGTCAACGTTCCTGTCAGTGTCATGTTGCTGGACGAGGTGTAGACGCCCGACGTCAGCGACATGCCCGACAGGTTCTTGCCGGTGACTGTCTGGGTGGAAGGCGCTGTCTTGGCATTGGTGTACGCGGTTGTCAGACCGTGCTGGGCTGTGAGGGCAACTGATGTCGCCTTGTACTGCGTCCCGTTGACGACGGTTCCTGTGCCCTTTGTGGAACTTGTGGTGAAGCCGGTGACGGCGCTCCCCGGGTCCACTCCCAGGTCGCCGGAGATGACCGTCGGACCTGTATTCGTTACCGTCGTGCCAGCCAGCACGGCGAACGGCGTGGCCTTCCCCAGTGTGGGCGGGGTCGGAGATGCAGATGCTGCCGGCGCACCAACGACACCCAGGCCGATCAGGGAGCCGACGACCCCTACGACCAGCACCCCCACGAATCGACCGCCCACCAATCTTTCGTAGGCCTTGCGAGTCTGCGAACGCATGGATCTCTCATGACCCATAACACGCCTGTCGGGAGATGCGTCGGTCAACATGGCGTCTTCCTTTCTGGGGTCGGACCCCGCGCAGCGTGCTTGCTGCAGGAACGCCTACCTCTGTGCTTGCGAACGATACTACGCCCGTTCGCATCAGCGCTGGGTCGATCCTGCGGCATTCCGCAATCGCCTCCCTGATTGCTGCTCCACGCTGCCCTCAACTGGGACCGGGATGAATGAGCGACGATTCATGCGCTCAGACACTTGGACTCGGTGCTATGCGAGGAAGATCACTGCAGCGGACACGAAGGCAAGTCCCAAGCAGATCAACGTCGCCCATACCGTCTTTTCCCTGTACGCGATGAACCCGGCAACAAGGAACACGATCACTGCGATCAGTCCGAACACCTGAACTGCGGTGGGGCTGGCGTTAACAAGGGTGGCGAGCATCTTGGAGGTTCTCCTTCGTTTGTAGTGGCGATGACGATGACGGCAACGGGATTGGCTCAGCTGGATGGACCACTGCTCGGTGGCGCCGCCATGCACGGGTGCCTAGGCATGTCGCCCCGTGTAGGGGTGCTCCTCGCTCTACGCGCTGGCACAACATCTCTCACCCAGCTCATGAGCCATGACCCAACACCCCCTCGACCTTGTCGATCGCTTTGTCAACCTTGTCCTTTGCGTGGCCAACCTTCTGTTTGACCTCACCAGCCTGGCGTTCGGCCGTGCCTTCGGCTTCAAGGTCCTTGTCGCCCACGAGACTTCCGACTGCCTCCTTGGCTTTGCCCTTTACCTGCTCAGTCTTTCCAGCCACTTTGCACCGCCCTCTTTGGTCACGGCGTTGCGACCCACTCGGGTCGCATCGACCACTTCCATCCTGACGCTAGCACCTCGTACAGGTAAGAGGCATAAGTCCTTCGCGGGCGGACTTCGGCCCAGACGGGGCACAGCCATAGAAGTGCCTGCCGGTCGCCGAGCGCCCGAGTCGAAGCTTCTGCAGAGAGCAGCTGACGGAGCTGGCCAACCGGTTGTGGGTCTCCTTGAGGGCCCTTTGGCCCTCGACGCGACCACTGCAACCAAGCAGAATTTCAGCATGACGGAAGCCACTGTCAATGACCCGCTGTCGCCCCTACCGGGCGAGCGGCTTGCCGGGGACAGCGAGCCTGCGGAGACACTGAAGCAGACCACGGTCACAGACGGATTCCGGGTTCAGCACATTTCCATCCACGGCCACCAAATGGCCTACAGGCGTGGTGGCGAGGGTCCGGCGTTGCTCCTGCTCCACGGGATCGCTAGCAGCTCCCGCACCTGGGTTCCCGCCATGGCGCTGCTGCAGAACGGATACACCGTGCTGGCCCCGGACTTCCTCGGCCACGGGGTGTCTGCAAAACCACTAGGCGATTACTCGCTAGGGAACCATGCAAGCACCGTGCGCGACTTCCTCCATCTCCTTGGTATCGACCGGGCCACCGTGGTCGGGCACTCATTCGGCGGTGGTGTGGCGCTGCAGTTCTCCTACCAGTTCCCCGAGCGCTGCGAGCGTCTGGTGCTCGTCGACGCCGGCGGCTTGGGCCGCGAGGTGAACTGGATCCTCCGGTTGATGTCCTTACCCGTAGCCGAGTACGCGATGCCGGTGCTGTTCCCGGGCTTCGTTCGGGGCTTGGGAGACCCCGTCGCCAGGTTCTTCGCCCACCGAGGCATCGGCAGCGCACAGACGGCGGAGATGTGGCGCTCCTACCGGTCGTTGACCGAAGACGAGAGCCGACGCGCCTTCGTCCGCACCATGCGGGCCGTGATCGACCCGCATGGACAGTCCGTTAGTGCGCTCGATCGCCTCTATCTGGCCGCGAACGTCCCCACGCTGATCGTCTGGGGCGACAAAGACAGGATCATTCCCCTCGACCATGCCTACAAAACGCATGAGGCCATCCCCAACAGCAGGTTAGAGGTGATGAAGGGGGTGGGCCACTATCCCCAAGTGGAGGAGCCCTTCCGTTTCGCCGAGATCCTCAGGGACTTCCTGCGTACGACCGAGCCCGCCAGATTCGACCCCGAGCAGTTGCGCGATCTACTCCGCCGGGGATCCAGCAACAAGTCGGCATAGATCTGCTTGACGTGTCCTGCAAGCTCTGCATTGCCTGGGCAGAGGCTTTGCAGCGAGAGTTAGGCGGAGAAGGCGATCGCTGTGATGACAGTTACTCCGATTCCCAAAAGCTGGCTGGGCACAAGACGAAAGAGTAGCTGGCAGAGAAAGGACGGACTACGTGTTCCCGAGCATCGGGTAGGCAGCCTGACAAAGCCTGCCGCGCACCGCAGGGTCTGGGCGTGATTGACCGGCACTACGGGGGCAAGGAAGCGAGGCATGAGGACCAATCGGAATCCGGCAGTGACTGAAGGGCCATTCACCGGTCACGAAGACCAAGGGCGGCGAGCTCACTTCGATTGGTGCAAGCGGTGACGAAGCTGCCAGATACGCAATGATGCCACGATCCCGGCAAGCAGCACACCGGCGACTGCTGCGAGCAGGAGAGCGACACCGAGCGGCATCTTCACATTCACCGTGAAGAAGGACACCTTCACCGACTGACCGTTCTGGATGATGAACACCAGCAAGAAGGCCAATACCACGACGCCGATGATGACGCCCACCCAGGCTGCTGAGATACGAGTGGGCCTTGCCGGACCTCCCGGAGAAGGAGCCGTGGGATCAGGTCCACCGGGCACTTCGGCCATCTGCGGAGTGGGACGTCCCGACGCTTGGGATTCACTAGCCATGACACCACCGCCTCCGTTGGACTCGGATCACGAGCCTATGCGGATCAATCACACTGAGGTCGGAGCCGCGTAGTCCGCAGGTCCGCCGCAGCCAGCCCGGCGGCCGAGTCACGGGCTGGAGCGGACTTGACCGGGGGGATCGGCGAGGGCTGGAGTTGACCCGCATCCGTGGACAGGGTGCCCCATGAGATCCTGCGCCGCCCGGACGCGCACTGTCCCCCTTCGCCTGTTGTGCGGACAGATCCCGCCCAGCCTGACCCGTAGAGCGAACTCTCGCGAACACCAAACCCCGCTGACGTACGAAGACCCGGATAACGTCGCCAGCGACATCTACTGCGGCGGCAACTTCGGGTGGCTCGGCGCCGACTTGTGGTTCCTAGGGTTGCCGGTTGCCAGGTGGGCCGCGCGGAGCTGCCTCCGGGTAACTCGGTGCCACATTGATCGGAAGTAACCGGCGAACCCGTAGTCTCCGGAGTGAGTTGTGTGCTGACGAGCGACCCCCATCTCTACGAGCCGCGAATCCGGAATGATTGCGCCATGGTGAATCCGATCGAAAACAAGAGTGACCTGAGTGACGGTGGTCCCGATTCGGCTTCAGTCTCCGCGGGCACTGCAGAGAGAGCCTCCTATACGGGAAGTGTTAGCGCAACGATGGCTCTCGTCTTGGAGCTGGCGGTTGCCACCGTCGAGGGGTGTGATTTCGCCACTCTCTTTGGCATCGACGGAGCCGAGGTGTCTTCGGCGGCAATCACCGACCCGCTGGGGAGAGAGTTGGACGACCATCAGGTCCGGACTGGCCAGGGTCCATGTCTCGAGGCCGCTATCAATCAGCGAATCGTCTACGCCGAAGATCTTTCAGTGGGCTTCGCATGGCCCACGTTCGCACCATTGGCGGTGGCCGCAGGCATACGGTCCATCCTCGCCGCCCCACTCCTCGGAAGTGGGCACCCTGCCACGCTCAACCTCTACTCGCGCCTGCCCGGCGCATTCGGTGCGGTGGATCGCGCACGGGGGGTGCTCTTGGCTTCGCTGGCTGCCAGTGCCAGGTCGGCCGCACAAGTCCACGAGGACGACGAGGCCTTGGTGGCGAATCTCCACGCAGCCCTTGGCACGCGAGAGCTGATAGGCCAGGCTGAGGGGATCCTCATGGAGCGAGATCGGATCACCGCTGACCAAGCCTTCGACGTCTTGCGGAGAGCTTCCCAACACCTCAATGTGAAGCTCCGTGAGGTGGCCCAGGCCTTGATCGAAACGGGAGAGGAGCCCGAAACCGGAGTGTCCTAGTGTCGGTTGAGGGAGCGTCCGGTGCGTGGCTCGGTCGGGGTGCAGTGGTATCCAAGTCTCAAGTCCCGCACCTGACGCAGTCCAGAGAATTCCCTTCTCGCCACCTCGGTGTCAGGACCGGCCCGTTCGGCCTGTCGGTGGCGACGAGATCGACCGCCCGGAGGCGATCGTCTCGTGCGACCAGCAGCAGTCGGATCCGGTCGGTCAGCACCTTTCCCGATTCGGGGACGGTCGGGCCAGCTGGGCGACTCAGAGGGGTGCGGGCGTATCGAGGCGATCGGGAGCGACGCTACTCGTTGGAGGACACGTTTCCTTCATCTGCGTAGGGGACGGGATGATTCCCACCCAGTTCGACGAACCGCTCGTTCAAGGCGTGCGCGATGACGTCGTGGTCATGTGGAGAGGCCGCGAGGGCCCCGTACAAGATGGCTTCGAGCTCGAAGCCGGTACTCATCCCCCCCAGCTCGAAGTAGCGCAGCCACAACTCCCCGTGAGTGAGGTCGGCTTCCATGCGGAAGCGATCCAGCACACTTGCGACGGGCTCAGCCATGGGAGTCTCCACCCAGGAGAGGAGCGCCTGCGGCACGGACCGACACGGTCGAGCGAACGATGCCCTCGGCCAGCTGGCGCATCGTCTCGTCGGTCCAAACCGAAGAGCGCAGAAGGGTTGAGAAGGCAGTTGCCTCATCGAGACGGAATCGCTCCATAAGTACGCCTTGGGCCTGAGCGACGATCTCCCGCCCGCGCAGGGCCGAGGCGAAGCGAACCGCCACCTCTGCGCTACTCGCACCGGCGCAGGCGCTTGTCAATATGTTCGAAGCCTGGTGGGCGAAGACCGAGGCCAGCTCCTGGTCGTCCGGGGCGAACGCCCCTTCGCTGCGCGAGTAGATGTTCAGCGCTCCCACCGGCTTGTTCTGGGCCACGAGCGGGGAAGAGAGGATGGCGTTGATCCCCAAACCTCTGGCCCGCGGAGTGAAATCGGGCCAGCGCGTCTCAGACGACAATGCTTCTGCATGGAACCAGCGCCCTTGAATCGACGCGTCGACACAAGGGCCCTCTCCGGTAGCGTACTGGTCGGCGTCCATTTCGGAGATCGTGTCGTCGCTGGCCGCGACCGTGGAAAGAACACCGTGACGACGCAGTGAAACGCTGACACCGTCGGCGCCGCCCACAGTCGCCGTGGCCAGGGTGACCACGAGGCGCAGCGCGCTGTCCACCAACCTTCGATCGGCAGGCAGTCCCATGGGAAACTGCTCCGATGGAGTGGGCGCGCCCTTCGTGCTTCTATGTGAGAAGCCCGGTTGGCCTGGTGGCTGCTCGGGCCCGAGTCGCGCCGCTACGGCTTCGGAATGCTCAACGCGGATCAAGCTGCCGGCGCCGGCAATCGCGAGGAGCCGGCGCAATTTCAGCGAGGGCGAACGCACCGTCAGCGAGCCACCCATGATCCCGCATCGGCCGGCGCAGTCGATGATCATCTGCAGGCCGGCGCCGTTGATGAACTCCAACTGGGCCAGGTCGAGGATCAACGATCGGTGACCGCGTTCAAGAAGCGATTGCAGTGCCGCCTCGAACTTGGCTGCAGTCCCAGAAGCGACCTCCCCGAACAAGCGGACGACAACTTCGTCGTCGAACTGGCTGATTTCGATGTCGAGCATTGTCGGCCCAGTCACCTTGCCCACGCCTTCCCGTCGCGCGGCGGTGCCCGACGCTCGCGAGGAGTGAGCAGGATTCCGCCTTCGGACCCGGCAATGCGCTGAATCCGAAGGCGATCCGACTCGGCATTGCCGGGGATCGACCGATGCTTGGGGAAGCTACGCGGTGCAGACAGCGAGCAGAATGGCACGGGGCACGACCTTCGAACCTTGCGGCGGGCGACTGCGCCACGCCACTCAAGACCCCTCGCTGTAGAAGGCGAACTCCATCGTACTCGTCTTCGAAATGGATTGCCATTTGCCCGAAAGCGGCTCAGGCAACCCACAGCCCCTGAGAGCGGACGGCACGGACACCTCCCAGGGGCTGCGGCGGTACGACTCGTCGGGTCGCTGCGTGCGCGCCGCCCCCATCCGTAGGGGCCGAAGTTCGGCGGAGCGGGCCCGGGGATCGTGAGCCATCGACCGCGCTCACTGGTACCGGGGTGGCAGAGCCCGTCGCACACAGAGTCGTGCCTTCGGGGCGCGATCGGCGCCGGGCTGAGCCCGGAGCCGGCCGTATCGACGGCGTCCAGTGCAAGAGGTCAGGGAATCGCTGCTGCCGGTCCCTCGCGGGTGTCGGGTGACATCACCCGGACGTCACGCTGACCGTACCGCACGTCCAGCATCTCCTCGCAGCTCGTCTCCTCCAACATCATGAGGGACTCGTCGGCGCCGGGCATAGCACGGAGCAACTCGCCCAACTTCCGTTGAGTGGCCGCTTGCTCTCTGGCCTGGGTGTGCTGGATGGCGAAGAACGTAATGAGGGTCACCGCGGAGACCGAGACTTCGAATGCCGAAACCCAATCGCGAGAGAACCCCAACCCTGCAACGATCACCACCAGGCAGATCGCCGACCCGATGATGACGAGTGCCACGGTCAGCAACGAGCTGTAGTGCTCAATGCGATACAGGATCCGGCTCTTGATCGGAAGCTGCGCCGTCCTCTCAACAAATCTCCGCCGCCGGCGCCCTGTTCCCCTCCTCAGCCATCTCACAGCGACCGAGTGGGACGTGGCCAGGTGCGCCCTGGCGACGCACTCCCCGGGAGCGTCCTCGCCATCGCTCGGCTCTCCCGCTCTGCGACGGGCGAGTGGGGTCCACAGCCCCCGGCCTCGGCGCTGCACACGGGGTGCGTCACCCGGTGCTGCATCGGTGCCGGTACTGGCGACAGTCCTGTTCAAGGTTTCACTTGTCGGACGCGGTCACGCCGACAGGCTTCGGCTGGCGGCGGCGGGCCGGCCGGCCCACCAACAGGTTCAGCAACTCGCCGATGGTCTTCTCTGTGCCGGTGGGCTCGTGAAGCGGGGCGTGGGACTGGATGCTGTAGCGGTTCCGCCGCCCATCTTTCTCCTTCACGACGTAGCCCGCCTCCGTAAGGTCCGTCACGATGGCGAACGCACTGCGCTCGGTGATGCCGATCGCGTCGGCGACCTCTCGCAGGCGGACACCCGGGTCCATGGCGATGCACGCCAGGACCCGCGCATGATTGGTGAGGAAGCTCCAACCGGTCATGACACCAGCGTAGCAGGTCATTACTAGAAATTGATTGCTATATTTAGAAATCTAGCGTATGGTTGCCTGTATCGGTACCGATCGTCGACCACCGGGTCGTCGTTGGCGGCACCTCGATCGAGGTCATGATCATGGGATTGGTTGGCATGTTCTTCAGCATCGTCGCAATGGCGGCCGGAGCGGTCATGTACTGGGGGGTGAAGACCCCGGCCACCGGGTTTCGCGTGGGCACGGTCGGAGTCATTCTGATGGTCGTCGGGGCCGCGGGCCTGGTCGTCTCGTCAATCGTGTTCGCCACGTCCCGTCATCGGGCCGGCATCGGCGCCGGCGCGCACAGTTTTGACCGGCACGCTGTCGACGCGCAGGGCCGCTCGACCGTGGTCCACGAGGAAGTGCGCTGAACCACACCACGCCGCAGTGGATGGAAGTCACCATCCCTGGCGATGCGTCGCGGCCGAAACGGCCCTGTGCGCGTCATCACACAGAGCGAGGAGCAGACATGAACTCAGGCAAGTTTGAGTTAGCGAAGGGTCGAGTCAAGGAGGCGGTGGGCAGGCTCACCGGCAAGGAGCGCCTGACGACCGAAGGGCAGACCGACCAGCGGAACGGCAAGACCACGCACGACCTCGAGGAAGTGTCGGAGAGGGCCAAGGGCGTCGTCAACGACGCAGCTGACATGGCGACGGTCGCCATCGACAAGACCAGGGACGTACTGCACCAAAGGTAGATGTACGCCTGGTGGTGCCCTTGAGGGACCCACCGAGCGATGAATGCAAACCGCTCGACTCGAGCTCTAGTCCTTCGAATGCGGAGGAAGATCGGACGCCCCCATGGGAACTGTCACCGACGTGCAGCCACCGACCCCTCGGGCGTCACTGGGGCACGTACCGCCCGGCGCGGAGAGCCGGAGCCCCGCGGCCCTCGGAACGAACCGCGATCCGGCCTTGTTGGCGGCGCCCGACCTCGCGGTGATCAGATCGGGACCGAGCAGCCACAACCTGCGGGCCGCCGACTGGGTCCTGGCCTGGCCAAATGCCGGGCTGATCGGCCTCGACGGGCTGATCTTCAAGGGTCGCTGGTCACTCCGTCGGCTCCTGACGTCCATGGGCCGCAATGACCAGGCACCGGTCCCCGTGCCGATGCCGGTCCACTAGATCTCGCCCTTGCCGGCCGGCGCGCCCATGGGGGGAGGCGCGCCGGCCAGCAAGGGCGTGCCCCGCCCACATCGCAAAGGTCGGCGGATACCCGCCTCCTCTCTTCGGATTTCCACAACGCAAGGAGTCGAACCATGAAAGCCCTCGTCTACCACGGTCCCAATGCCAAGAGCTGGGACGACGTACCCGATCCGTCCGTCCGGACAGACACCGACGCCATCGTGCGGGTCGATGCCACCACCATCTGCGGATCGGACCTCCACATCTTGAAGGGGGACGTCCCCGAGGTCACCGACGGGCGGATCCTGGGCCACGAGGCCGTGGGCACGGTCCTCGAGGTCGGCTCCGGGGTCAAGAACGTCGCCGTGGGCGACCGGGTCTTGGTGTCCTGCATCTCGTCCTGCGGCCACTGCCGCTACTGCCGGGAGGGCCGCTACGGCCAGTGCCTCGGCGGCGGCGGTTGGATCCTCGGCCACCTGATCGACGGCACCCAGGCCGAGCTCGTCCGGGTCCCCTTCGCCGACAACTCGACCTACCCCGTGCCGGCCGGGGCCACGGACGAGGAGATCCTGATGCTGGCGGACATCCTCCCCACCGCCTACGAGATCGGGGTGCTCAACGGCACGGTGCAGCCCGGCGACACGGTGGCCGTCGTCGGCGCCGGTCCGATCGGTCTGGCGGCGATCCTCGGCGCCAAGCTCTTCTCCCCCGGGCAGGTAGTGGCCATCGACCTCGACGACTCGCGTCTCGCAGCGGCCAAGCAGTTCGGCGCCGACGTGACCGTCAACAACTCTCGGGAGGACGCCGTGGCGGTGGTCAGCAAGCTCACCGACAGCCTCGGTGCCGATGTGGCGATCGAGGCGGTCGGTCTGCCCGCAACCTTCGAGCTCTGCACCGAGCTGGTCCGCCCCGGTGGACATGTGGCCAACATCGGGGTCCACGGTAAACCGGCCACCTTCCACCTCGAAACCCTGTGGATCCGAGACATCACGGTGACGACCGGCTTGGTCGACACGTACTCCACCCCCACGCTGCTGCGTCTGGTGAAAGCAAAGCAGATCCGAGCCGAGGACTTCGTCAGTCATCACTTACCCCTCGACGACATGCTCGACGCCTACGACGTGTTCGGGCGGGCCGCCGACACCGGCGCGTTGAAGGTCGTCCTGACCCGCGCGTAGGAAACGTTGGCGATGACCCGCTCCGGCGAATGGACCCCAGGCCAGTCGGAAGCCTGCATGGGCGAGTCCCGCCTGTCGCCGGAATGACCGGTGCACAGAGCTGCTAACCCAGTACGCCAGGGTGAGGCGCGAATGACCGTGGCTGCGGAGACAATGCGGTGTCCGGACGTACACGTACAGCGCATGAGCGACCGGCCCTGCCGGCTCGACCCATGCCAGATCCAGCCGAGTGCGGCCGCGAGCTGAAGGGTCATACTCGGGACGTGGGGCGCAAATGGTCTCAGCATGCGGCGTCGCCGAGGAGCCTCGTATGTCGGCGATTTGTGGGGCCGGTCAACTCCCCCAGCCTGGCACTGGGGGTGTGCAGGGGGTTGTGCAACCCCCTCTGGACAGGGAGTTTGGAGTTGACGCGAGACGCCCGCCAACGGCCCGCGTTGTCCCCCCGCCACCAAGGAGGTGTTCACATTTACACCTCACCCATCTTCACGTTTGGACCGGCCTCATCGTCGCGCCAGGGTGTGACGCCGGCCTCGGAGTGCGTTCCGAGGCTCGAACATGTCGCTCCGTCGACCTCAG
>Ga0181536_10002110_pt1 | contig 22837 bp, 23 predicted proteins | sample PEATcosm2014_Bin_41_FD_121105 | JGI IMG/M metagenome (GOLD analysis project Ga0181536, IMG submission 121105) | Peatland microbial communities from MTU Mesocosm Facility, Houghton, MI, USA - PEATcosm2014_Bin17_60_metaG | ecosystem: Environmental > Terrestrial > Soil > Wetlands > Peat | place...
ACGTGCATGAAACCTTGCTACGCGCCCCGTCTAAAGGGAGCTATTTCAATCGCGTCATCCGCGGGCAGTTCGCGTATGTTCCAATCGGTTCATGCTAGCCTCTTATCTTAGCGCTTATGGGCGTCCGCCCCACGATGGCTCAGGCCGCTAGCGGTCCTTCCAGAACAGCTCGGCATCGGACCGGCGGACGTAGTCTGCATCGATTTCAGCGGGATCGCGGGCGAGCGAGGCCAAGAAACGTTCGTGCGCGATGCGGCCCACGACGGCGGCGAGCGCGCGGGGAGCCGTGGTGATTTTGGAATTCTCGAAACGGGTGCCTTGGAGCGCCGGCAGGAACGGCGCGAATTCCGTGGAGATAAATTCGATTTCGCCAGTGGGCAGCGTTTCGAGCCACGCCGGAAAGCTCGTCACTACAGGCTCGCGCAGCACTTCACCCGTTGCGCCATAGAGCGCGCCGTAGATCTCGCCGCGACGAGCGTCCAGGACCACGGCTCGTTGCGGCAGAGAGCCGAAGCGCGACAGAGCTTCGAGGTTCGAGACCGTCACCACCTTCCGCCCCAACGCTTCTGCCAGACCCTTGACGCATGCCAGGCCCACGCGCACGCCAGTGAAGGAACCGGGGCCAGACGCCGCCGCGAAGCAATCGACATCATCCAGCTTGCGGCCGCAGCGCTCGAGCAGGCGCTCCAGGTGATCGAATAGAACGTGGCCGAAACCGTCTGGCGAATGGAGCAGCACCTCTTGCAAGACTTCCCCGCCTTCCAGCCAGGCGATACTGCCGAACTCGTGTGTGGTGTCGAGCGAAAGAATGACCGGTTTCACTGGGTGAGCTGGTAAGTACGATCCGCAGAGTACACTTTGCCGTTGGCGTTCATGGCGAACAGACGAACGTGGAAGACCGCCGGAAAGTGGCGGGCCAAGTTGGAGGGGATCTGGAAGACGCCCTTCTCACCGGTGCCAATCACACGGTAGCCTTGCGATTCGGTGGCGATATCCGCGGTCCAAAGATAGAGCACGGAGCGCGTCGCGTGGGTCTCGTGCGTGAGCTTCACGGCATAGGATGGCGGCGCATGTAGCGAAATGGTATCGCCGGTGGGCTGCGTCACCTGAAACGGCACCTTTTGAGCGCTAACCTCCACTTCCTGTTGCAGAATGCGCCGGGATTCGAACTTATACGATTTGAGCATGCCGGCCTTGTGACTTTCGCGCGAAATGTGCAGCACCCAATCGTGCGTGCGGTCCGGCGGTTCGCCCGTAAAATGGTCGCCCTTCGCGTCTTTCAGCTTGATCGTCTCGCCGTTGGCCGGATTGATCCAGACGGTGTCGTAGCCATGCTTCTCGATTGTGACCTCGACCGGTCCGGGTTTATCGACATACACGATGTACTCAACGTCTTCGAGCGCGAGACCGCGCCCACCATCGACATCGAAGTAGGGCTCCAGTTCCCAATGCCGGTTACCGGCGAAGAATTCGAACCAGAGTTTCATCTCCGCCGCGCCGGCATCGTCCACACCGGCTGCGGTGACGTACTGCCCATTCATGGCGGCGTTCCACAGGCGGTTGCGGAATTCGGCGCCCTTGGCGCTTGGTTTGCCCGCGAAGGCCATATTGACGAAGGGCACCGGGTAGAGCTGGTGCTCGACCGCGCCCACGGCATCGTCGGCCGATTCCTGCGTCACGAAATCCATCCAACCATCGTCCATCAGCGGACCCGAAGTAACGCGCGTGCCGGTGGAGCGCGGATGCTGATACGGGTCCTCCTGTTTTAGCAGGAGGCCGGTCTCTTTGAGAAGCTCGCGGCCATCCTCGTAGTCTTCGAAATTCTCCACTCCGCCCCAGGTGATGTTCAGCGCGGCGTAGCGCGCGATCAGGTAGCGAACGAAACGCTGGCGCTGGTCCCAATCGGGAAACAACGTGCGCAGGCTGTTGCCGCCGCCAGCGAGCAGCAGGTCTATGGTCATGCCTTTCTGATTGATGTAACGGAGGCGCTCGTCGAGGCGGCGTAAATACGCCAAATCGGGAGCATCGGAGGTGGGAAAGGCTTTGGCTGTGTCTTCCGCCGCGCCCAGAGCGCTGACGCGAATGTGATTGAACTTCTGCGACGCGCGGGCGTCGACGAATTCGCGGAAAGCGGCGTCATCGGTGAAGCCGGCGCGCAATAGAGTGTCGCCCATCCATAGGTGGGGCGTGTTTCCGTCGCCTCCCGTATAGGCGAAGTGATGCATATTGGCGACGCGAATGAACCCTGGCGCATCGGACTCGGTGGCTGTGAATTGGCCGATCTTGCCGTTGAAGCTATCGAGGTTGCTGGTGATGCGAAAATCCCAGGGGCCCGGCTCGGTGGGCGCGAAACGGATGACCAAGCGGCGGCCGCCATCCCAGAATGCCGGGAGAAGGAACGTCCGATGGCGCGGGGAGCGGAACTCGGCGTGGATCTCGACGGTTTTGTAGGGATTCGGGTGGGCCGCAAACTCGGCTTCACTGAGCTCAAAGACAACCTCGCAAGGCGAAAACGCGGGGGTGGGGTTGCAGATGGTTTGCGCGTGGAGGGAGCGAGTGACGAAAAAGAACAGAGCGGCAACGAGAAGCGGATACAGGCGAATCGGGACGTTCCAACGGATTTGGACGCGCTGGTGTCCATTGGCGGGATAGGCGCCGGCCGACGGTTCTGTAAGCCCCATGCCAATAGTGTAAACTCAACCCTTTCGACTCATGATGCGGACGAGAATCGGGGTGGTGCTGTTCCAACTCGGGGGGCCGGACTCGCTCGATGCCATCGAGCCGTTTCTGTACAATCTGTTTTGTGATCCTGATATCATCGACTTCCCATTTGCGCGCATCGCGCGACAGCCACTGGCGAAGCTGATTTCGACGCGTCGCGCCAAGCACGTGGCCAATCACTACGCGGGGATCGGCGGCAAGTCACCGATCCTGGAATTCACGCGCCGGCAGGCCCGCGCGCTCGAAGCAGAACTCGGCCGGGAATACGACGCGCGAGTGGTGGTGGCCATGCGCTACTGGCATCCATTTACGGTAGAAGCCATCGCCGAGTTGGCTGAATTCGCGCCCGACGAGGTAGTGCTGCTGCCCTTGTATCCACAGTACTCGAAGACCACCACGGGCAGCAGCATCAACGAATGGAACCGATGTTTCCAGCCGAACGGATGGAGTCCGCGCACACACCTGGTCCGTGAGTTCTATCAGGACGCGGCGTATCTGGACGCAGTGGTGGGGGCGATCAACGGCTGTATCGGCGCGCTAGACGAGTTCGCTGATCTTGACATCGTGTTCAGCGCGCACAGTGTGCCGGTCGCGGTAATCGAGCGGGGCGACCCTTACCAGCGGCAGATCGAGCACACCGTCGATTTGGTCTGGCGGCGAGGCGACTGGCCGGCGCACCGGCACATTTGCTATCAGAGCAAAGTGGGCGCCTCGAAATGGCTGCGGCCCTCGATGCATGAGACGATCGAGCGCCTTGCAGCGGAGGGCGCGAGGCATGTACTGGTGGTACCCATCTCGTTCGTATCGGATCACGTGGAGACGCTACACGAGATTGAGATTGAACATCGCAAGCAGGCCGAACGCCTGGGAATCGAGGACTATCGTATGATGCCGGGGTTGAACGATTCGCCCGCGTTTATCGCCGCTTTGGCGGGGCTTGTGCGAGGGCGCGTAGCCCAGCCGGAGCAGGCCTCCGCCGCGCAAGTATAATCGAATGGTGAAACGATATAGGGCCCTTTGGGCCGTAATTCTCGTAATGGGAGCCGGCGCCGGGTGCAAGCGGGCAGGCACTTGCACGGAGGAAGCCGCGCGCCAGGGCGTGATGGACTATTTGACCAAGCGCGCGAATATCAATGTGTCGGGCATGAACATAGCGGTGGCGTCGCTGGCGTGCCGCGAGAATGACGCGGACGCGGTGGTCTCGTTCAGCGCGAAGGGTGGCAACGCCGGGCCCCCCATGTCAAGGAAGTACGCGCTCGAACGGCAGGGCGATCACTGGGTGGTGAAGGCTAGCGCGAACGCTGGTTCGACCCCGCACGGGGGGGCGGGGGCGGCACCTGGGCAAGCAATGCCGCCGGGGCACCCGCAGGTCGGCAGCAGCGCTCCGAAGCCATGAAGCGCGTTGCCATTCTCGGAGGGGGTCCCGCGGGCGCGTTTGCCGCCGAGCAACTCAGCACAGCTGGGCTCGATACGGTTCTGTTCGACGAAAAGCTTGCGTGGGAGAAGCCCTGCGGGGGCGGCCTCACGTTCAAGGCGTACAATCAATATCCCTTCCTGATCGACAACGCGACACCAAAGAAACTGGTCGGCGAAACGGTACTGGCCGCGCCAAAAGCACGAGACGTGACGCTGCGGTTGCGCCATCCGATTCTGATCTACTCTCGTTTCGACCTGAACCGGCTGATGCTGGAGCGCGCCGAGCACGCGGGGGCGCGCATCGAACAGGCGCGCGTCACGGAGATGAACCGTACGGGCAACGGCTGGCAGCTCAAAACGAAATCCGGCTCGCTCGATGCGGACTTTTGCATTGTGGCGACGGGCGCGCGCAACCCGCTGCGGCACGTAGGCACGGAACTGACGCAATCGGACGCCATGGCGGCGCTCGGCTACTATGTGCCCGGTGACCGTGAGCAGATCGATATTCAGTTTCTGCCGAAGCTGGAGGGCTACATCTGGGTGTTCCCGCGCTGCGGGCATTTATCGGTGGGTATTTGCGGCAAGGGCGAGCCTGCGCAATCGCTGCGCAAACGCCTGGAAGCGTACATGGTGGAGAAGGGCATCCCGTGGAAGGGTGCAGCGTTCTTCAGCCATCTGCTGCCGTCGCTCGAGACGGCGTCCTGGAAGCGAAATCGCGTTGCCGGAGACGGGTGGATGGCGGTGGGCGATGCCGCGGGCCTGGTGGATCCGATTACCGGCGAAGGTTTGTACTACGCCATCCGGTCGGCGGATCTCGCGGCCAAAGCGTTGTTGTCGGAAATCGGCGATCTGGCGGGCCAAGCCTACCGGCGTATGTTGCGCCGGGATTTTGCCGCCGATCTGGAGTTCGGCTCGCGGCTGGCCAAGCGCGTTTTCTACGGAAAGTTCCTGTTCGGCAGCGTGCCGGCGCGCATGGTGCAATTCACGCGGAGCAGCCCGAAGTTCGCCAGCATCATGCAGGATCTGTTCGCGGGATCGCAATCCTATCTCGGCTTGAAACGGCGCTTGATCGAAAATCTCAATGGCAGCCTGCTGGAAATCGCCATGAACGTGAGCCTGCAACGCGTCGTACCGGGCCGGGTCCGGGCATGACGCGCGCGAATTCCGAAAGGCTATTCTCGAGGGCACAGAAGCACATTCCGGGCGGCGTCAATTCGCCCGTGCGCGCTTTTCGCAGCGTGGGTGGATCGCCGCTGTTCATCGCGCGCGGCAAAGGTTCGCGAATCTTTGACGTCGATGGCAACGAGTACATCGACTACGTGGGTTCCTGGGGACCATTGCTGCTGGGTCACGCGCATCCCGCGATCGTCGCGGCGGTTAGCGAGGCGCTCCAATCGGGAACCAGCTTCGGCGCGCCTACCGAGCGCGAAATCGAGCTGGCCGAGCTGATCGCGGAGATCGTTCCTTCGATTGAAATGGTGCGGCTGGTGAACTCGGGCACCGAAGCTACGATGTCCGCCATTCGCGTGGCGCGCGGATTCACGGGGCGCGACCTGATCGTCAAGTTCGAAGGCTGCTATCACGGCCACGTGGATTCGCTCTTGGTGAAAGCGGGCTCGGGTGTGGCCACGCTCGGCCTGCCGGATTCGCCAGGAGTCCCAAAGAGCTTCAGCGATACGACCCTCGCTCTCCCGTTCAACTCTCCCGATGCGCTGGACGCAGCATTTCGCAAACACGGAGACCGCATCGCCGCCGCCATCGTCGAGCCGGTGGTTGGAAACATGGGATGCGTGCCGCCGGCGCCTGGCTTTCTGCAAAAGCTGCGCGCGGTAACGGCACAGTACGGGGCACTGCTGATCCTGGATGAAGTGATGACGGGGTTCCGTGTGGCATTCGGTGGTGCACAGCAACTCTACGGCATTCGCCCGGACCTCACTACGCTCGGCAAAGTCATCGGCGGCGGTTTGCCCATCGGCGCTTACGGCGGGCGCGCCGACATCATGAGCCGTGTCGCGCCGGCGGGACCGATCTATCAGGCAGGCACGCTTTCGGGTAACCCTCTGGCTGTCGCGGCCGGGCTCGCCATGCTGCGGTATCTGAAATCTCACCCGGAGACTTATGCGCAACTCGATGCCCGCACGGCCGCTATCTGCGCCGCGGCGCCGCGCGGAACCACGGTGAACCGCGTGGGATCGATGTTCACGATTTTCTTTACCGGATCAGCGGTGACCGATTACGAATCCGCCAAGAAATCCGATACCGCCCGGTTTGCCGAGTTCCACCGGCACATGCTGGAGCGGGGGATCTACCTGCCGCCGTCGCAGTTCGAGGCCGCTTTCGTCTCCGCCGCGCATACAGAGGAGGACGTCCGGACCACCGTCCGGTGCCTCCACGAATTCACAGTCAGTTAACCAAAGCAAACTGGCCCCGCCGCCGCACTCCGGGAAACAATAAAGGGATGTGGCTCTTGAGGCAGCGTCCTTCCCTCAGCGTGTTCGTCTTTCTTCAAATTCTCGACGTGCTCACCACACTGATCGGCCTGCGGCTGGGCGCCGGTGAAGCGAGCGCTTTTGTCGGGAGCCTGATGCATCTTGGCCTGGTCCCGGGACTGATGATCTCCAAGATTCTGGCAGTACTGCTGGTTTTGATTGCCCTGCGGCGGAAGAAACCGCAGATCGTGGTGATGGCCAATATCTGGTTCGCGGGCTTGATTACCTGGAATCTGCTGCTGATTTTCTCGCAGGGATGGAAACACGTGCGGGTGTGAGCTGGGCACTGTGAATCCGCGGGGTCAGTGGAGATTCAGCACTTCGTTGAGTGAACCCTGGCGGTAGCCCTCGAGATCCAGCGTGACGTACTTGAATCCGAGGTTCTTGAAAATCGCGGTGAACTGGGCTGCCATTTCCGGGGTGAGAGCTCGCGCGAGTTCATCCTTAGCGATTTCAATGCGCACGACTTCGCCGTGAAAACGTACACGAAATTGCCGGAACCCCAGGGCTTTGATTTCTTCCTCACCCTTCTCGACCGTCTTGATGTTCTGAATGGTCACCGGTGTCCCATAGGGGATGCGTGAACTCAAACAGGCCGAGGCCGGCCGGTCCCAGGTGGGCAGCCCTGCCCGGCGTGAGAGCTCGCGGATTTCCGCTTTCGTGAGCCCGGCATCTGCCAGCGGCGCTTTCACCTGATGAATCTTCGCCGCACTCTGACCCGGACGGTAGTCGCCCAGATCATCCTGGTTCACGCCGTAAACTATGTGGGCGATGCCGCGCGTGCGGCCGACTTCTTCCAGGCACGTGAACAACTCGTCCTTACAGTGGAAGCAACGGTTTTGATCGTTCTTCAGGTAGTCGGGATTCTCAAACTCGCGGGTTTCAATGTACTCGTGCGGAATGGCAAAGCGGCGCACAAAGTCTTCCGCGTCGCGCTTATGGGATTCCGGAATCGACGCCGAGTCGGCGGTGATGGCCAGAGCGTTCCCGTCCAAAACGCGATGCGCGGCCCAGGCAAGGTAAGCCGAGTCCGTCCCGCCCGAATAAGCCACGATGACGCGGCCCATTTCGCGCAGGATCGAAAACAGCCTGTCCTGTTTTGTTTCGAGCGCGGCCGCGTCCATCAGTCCGACCAAAGTGGCCATAATCAAATTATAAGCGATAGAGCGGAACCATTACTCCGCCGCCCATCAGGCCCGGCTTACTGGCCAAAAATCAGCAGAGTGAAGGTCTTCGAAATGACCGCCGGCCAGGGATGGGGACGCTCGGGCGTGGCAGGCGGTGGCGGCCCGAATTCGGCGGTTACCGTGTAGACATTGTGGTTCTTGGTGTCGAGCGCCATGGTGCGCGCCCCGCGCTGCGTTCGGATCGTTTGAACGACGCTGTACTTGTCGGGCGAGTCCTCATGCGCGACCGTGATGGTGCCGTCACCGCAAGAGGCAAACGCCAGGCCCGTCACCGGATCGAAGCGGTTCGCATCCACACCTTTGCCAATCGGGACGGTCGCAACAACCTTCCCGGTCGTGTAATCGACCACCGCCATTAACTGATTGTGGCAGCCGGCGAAGAGCCGCTTGTGCGCGACGTCAATTGCTAATCCAGCCGGTTCCACACAGGGAGCGATGGGCCAAGTGTGCAGCACTTTCAGTGTTTTCGAATCGAAGGCGACGATCTGATTTTTGTCTTCCACATTCACGTAGATGTGTCCGTCGCCATCGGCCTGTGCCGTCTCCGGCTTGCCCCCGAGCGGGATACTTCCCACAACCTTGCCCGTCCCGGCATCGACGGCTGTTGCGTCTTTGGTGCCGCCACCATTGAAAGTGAAAACTCGTTTGACGGATGCATCGTAGAGGATGGCGTCGGGGTCCTTGCCTGCCAGGTCGAACCCAGGAAGGGCCTCCATCTTTTCCATGTCGAGGATACCCACCGCACCCTCCGCGCTCAGGAATGCACGCTTGAGCTCGGGTGCGAAAACGATGGCGTGGGTACCATGCACGTTGCGGATGTCGGCAACCTGCTTTCCACTGGAATCCACCACGAGGATATGCTCGCCTCGCGGAATGAAGACGTGGCCGGTGGCGGGATCGACGTCAAAATAATCCCAGCCGCCTTCTCCGCCCAGGGTGATCTTAGCGATCAACCGATAGTCCGGCGTATTGGACGCGGCGCTCACCATGGGAACAAACGCCCCAAACGAACCCAGAAACAGGAACATCGCCAACCATAGCGTTGCTTTGCTGTGCATTTTCCCTCCACGATGCATCGGCTCTGAGCATATGCGATCCCGGCGTCCAGGACAACAGGCTGCCGCCGCTTTCTTGTGATAACCTTAAGCCGATACCCACATATGGCTGCGACCCGGGAAAAAGCTCAGTTGATGAGTGCGTCGGAAGTGGACCGCACGCTCGTCCGGTTGGCGCACGAAATCCTGGAAAAAAATGCGGACTTGGACCGCCTGGCGTTTGTGGGCATCCGCAGGCGTGGTGTGCCTCTGGCGCAACGCCTGGCGCGCAAGATCGAGGCTCTTGAGAAGCGCGCCATCCCGGTCGGTATCCTCGATATCAATTTGTATCGTGATGACCTGACGACCGTCGATGTTAAGCCGGTCGTCAACGCCACTGAGATCCCCTTTTCCGTGCACGGAAAAGACATCATCCTCATGGACGACGTTCTGTACACCGGGCGCACGATCCGCGCCGCACTAGACGCGCTGTTCGATCATGGGCGGCCGGCGCGCGTGCAACTGCTGGTACTTATCGACCGCGGCCACCGCGAGCTGCCCATCGAAGCGAAGTTCATCGGCCGCACCGTGCAAACCAGCGACAGCGAAATCATCGAAGTAAAGTTTCAGGAGATTGACCAGACAGAGAAGGTACTGCTGGTCGAAAAGGTGGCGGCGGACACCGCCTAGCGTTCCCAACATGGCCGGACTGCTCGGAATCGAAGAACTGACGCGCGCAGAAGTAGAAGCTATTCTGCACCGCGCGAAGTATTTTCAGCCAGTGCAGGAGCAACCTTTAAAGAAGCTCGACACACTGCGCGGCAAAATGATCGTCAACCTTTTTTTCGAGGCCTCTACGCGGACGCGGACCAGCTTCGAAATCGCCGCCAAGCGCCTGGGCGCGGACATTGTCTCGATCACGGCCTCCGGATCGAGCGTGTCAAAGGGCGAATCACTGGTGGATACGCTGAATACGCTGGCAGCCATGCATCCCGACGCCATCGTCATGCGCCATTCCGCGTCGGGAGCTCCTCATTTTCTTGCGCGATACCTGGCAACTCCCATCGTCAACGCGGGCGATGGAACACATGAGCATCCTACCCAGGCGCTGCTTGACGCGCTCACCATTCTCGACCGCCGGCACGCGCTCGAAGGCCTGCGCGTAGCCATTATCGGCGATATCGCGCACAGCCGCGTGGCGCGCTCCAACGTGCATCTGCTCGCGAAATTCGGTGTGGATATCGTGCTTTGCGGACCGGCTACACTGCTGCCCCAGGAACTCGCTCAGATCGCGCCCGGTGTCAGCCTGACCACGGATATCCGTGAGGCCATCACCAACGCCGACGTGATCATGATGCTGCGCGTACAACTGGAGCGCCAGCACGATCCGCCGCTTTCGGCGGGAGAATATTTCCAATTCTATGGACTGCGACTGGAGCACATGGCTCTAGCCAAGCCGGACGCCATCGTCATGCACCCCGGGCCCATCAACCGCGGGCGCGAGCTCTCCAGCGAGGTCGCCGATTTTCAACGCTCGGTGATTCTCAACCAGGTGGAGAACGGCGTGGCCGTGCGTATGGCTGTGCTCGAGCGCATCGTGGGAGAACACGTCAATGGCTCCACTGCTCATTAAGAACGGACACGTCATCGATCCCGCGTCGGGCCACGACGGCGTTGCCGACGTCTTGATCGAGGACGGACGGATCACGGCGGTCGCCGGGCATCTGGATAAAGAGGGCGCAGAGCTGTTCGACGCTAAAGGGCTTGTCGTTGCGCCAGGCTTCATCGACATGCACGTGCATCTGCGCGAGCCGGGCATCGAGCACTCCGAGACGATTGAAACCGGCGCGCGCGCCGCGGCCGCCGGTGGTTTCACCTCCATCTGCTGCATGCCCAATACGCTGCCGGTGAACGACAACGCCACCGTGACCAGTTACATCATCGAGCGCGCCCGCCAATACGCGGTGGTGAACGTTTTTCCCATCGGGGCGATCACCAAGAACAGCGCGGGTGAGGAGCTTGCGGCCCTGGGCTCCATGAAGAATGCAGGCGTTGTCGCCATTTCCGACGACGGCCGTCCGGTGATGAACGCGTGCGTAATGCGCCGCGCCATGCAGATGGCCAAGTCGTTCGATTTGCCGGTGATCGACCACTGCGAGGACTTGAATCTCAGCGCCGGCGGGGACATGCACGAAGGGGTACAGTCGACCCGGCTAGGTCTGCGCGGCATTCCCGCCAGTTCCGAGGACGTGATGGTAGCGCGCGACATCCTGCTGGCGGAGTCTGCCGGCGCGCGCTTCCATGTGGCACACATTTCATCCCGTCATTCCATCCACATGGTGCAATTCGCAAAGAAGCGGGGTCTGCCCGTCACCTGCGAGGCCACGCCGCATCATTTCGCGCTGACTGATTCCGACATCACGTCCTACGACAGCAGCTACAAGATGAAGCCGCCGCTGAGGTCGGAATGCGACGTTGCCGCGGTGTTCGAAGGCATCACCTCAGGCGCTGTTGACGCCATCGCCACCGATCATGCTCCGCATCCGGGCAGCGAAAAGATGCAGGAATTCGAGAAGTGTCCCTTCGGCATCATCGGCCTCGAAACGGCGCTGGGATTGTCTCTCGAAAAGCTCTACCACTCCGGAAAGATCGGGCTGAGGCGCCTGGTCGAACTGTTTACCACAGGTCCGGCCCGCATCCTGAACCTCGACCGCGGAACGCTCGCAGCCGGAGCGCCAGGTGACGTCACCATCTTCGACACGGAACTAACCTGGACGTACGACGTCAACCGGTCTTTCTCGAAGAGCAAGAATACGCCCTTCGACGGTTGGCAATTCCAAGGCGGGCCTGTTGCGACGATCGTCGGTGGCAGCGTGGTCTGGCGGCGCGAAACTCCGTGAAACTTACATCCCTGCGCTGAACGTGGCCCAGGAGTGTGAATCCATGTCGTGGAGTTGCCCTTTCTGCCAGGCGAACTCGGGATGCTTCTTCAAATGCTCAGCCGCCTTGAAGTGAATGCCGCAAGCGTGGCCCGCGGCAGCAGCCAGCGTCAGTTTCTCAGCCATGGCTGCGTCGGAGGCCTTGTTGATGACTGCCCCGGCGATGCCGTAGGGCGGCTGCCAGGGCAGGTCGCCGCGCGCTGAAAGATCGACGTGCCCGCATAGTGTGCGTTCATCGGGCTCGATCTTTTTGTCGTAAGTATCGTAGTGGTCGGCCAGGAAACGCTCACCCGCCGCTACGTCGATCTGGCCCCTGTTCTCCTTCATCAACTGCTCCCAGCGAACACGCCGCGCATTGGCGCTGTTGGATAAATCGTTCACCGGGAAATTCGTCTCCTCACGGGCCAGTTTCTCGTTCACCGGGAAGTTGGAACCAGTGAAGTATCCATCCTTGGTGCGCTGGAGATTCACGTTTTTCAACCCTAGTTCGAGATCCGCAATCTCGTTGGTCTTACGGTCGGCCACCAGCCAGTTGTTGGCATAGCCGCCGTTATTCCCATCTTTCATGATGCGCGCGAAGTCGTCGATCGACGCGGAATATTGCAGCGCCTTCCGCGCGCGGACGAACTCCGCAATGCCATTCGAATCCCAGCCGTGGAAATTGGAGATGGTAGTCTCGGTGACCATCATGCCGGCTGCGTTGATTCCGAAATCATCGCCGCTATGGATGAGGCCCGGATAGCCATCCATGATGAAGTGGTGACCGTTGGCCGGAGCGATGTCGAACAGGATGGTCCATCGCTCGCCATCAAGATACTGCGTCCAGTTGTTGTGGCCGATCACCACGCGCCCATCCTTCGTATAGCTCCCTGTGGCCACGAAAGCACTGCAATGGTCGGGCGCAGTCACCGAAGGCGGAGACTGGATCAGGTTCTGCCTGTCGTATTCGTGCACGTAGTAACCCCACTCCATGTCCGCGTTCATGGCGACGATGTCCCAGACGTCGAGTTTGACTCCGCGCGCATTAGCGCCGTCGGCGATGCCCTTCAACTCGTCGCGGTATTCCTGCTCGATGTGCGGCCACAACATCTCCTGCCCGGCGTGCCGGAAGAATCCCCAGCTCTTATTGTTGTCGTGCGTCAGCTCGAGTTGCATCACTTTCAAGCCGTCGCGAATCTCGGGCGCGAGGAGATACCCGTGCTGAAACCCGACTTCGGCGGGCGTGCCTTCCAGATGGACAAACGTCCAGCCGCTTTTCTCCGGGCGGCGATAGGAATTTTTCAAACGCGGATCCGCTTGTGGCTCTCGCGAAACCAGAGAAAACGCCGCACAGAGGAGCAGCAGCAGGGCGAAAACAGTGGGGGTCTTCATCGAAACGTGGGGCATCACCACCTCCAGTGACCTATTATAGTGATGACCATATGGTGCAACAGCACAAGCTGACGGCGCATGTGAAAGCCGCGGGTTGAGCGTCCAAACTGAGTCCAAAGTTGTTGGACCGGGTGCTGGCCGCGATTCCGCGCGTCACGAACGAAAACGTGCTGGTCGGGTTTGACACCGCCGATGATGCCGGCGTGTACAAGCTGTCGGCGGAGCTTGCCTTGGTCCAGACGGTGGATTTTTTCACGCCCATCGTCGACGATCCTTACACTTACGGCGCCATCGCTGCCGCCAACGCGCTGAGTGACGTGTACGCCATGGGCGGTACACCGCTCTCCGCCCTTTCCATCCTGGCGTATCCCGCGAAGGGGGATCTGGACGATCTGGAACAAATCCTGAAAGGCGGCGCGGATAAGATTCACGAATCCGGCTGCGTGATTCTGGGCGGCCATAGCGTGGCGGACGACGAGGTGAAATTTGGCTATGCGGTGACCGGGACTGTGCATCCCGATCGGATCAAGACTAACGCGGGCGCTCGCGTGGGCGATACCCTGCTCTTCACGAAACGCATCGGCACAGGTGTCATCGCCACCGCGCTCAAACGCAATATCGCGGCGGAATCCGATGTGCAGGCGGCGATCGATTCTATGCTGATCCTGAATCGACGAGCCTGCGAGGCGATGCTCGAATGCGACGTCCACGGCTGCACGGATGTGACCGGTTTCGGCTTGATCGGTCACGCGCGCGAAATGGCGGTCGCCAGCTCCGTGACTCTGGAAATAGACGCCGCGGCTGTTCGGTTTCTTCCCGGCGCACTCGACTACGCGCGCCAAGGCGCATTGCCGGGCGGCCTGAAGAACAATCGCGAGTTTGCCTCGTGTGCGGTCGAGAGCGTGTGTGCCCTCGCCCCGGAGACCGAAAACCTGCTCTACGACCCGCAAACGTCCGGGGGCCTATTGATCGCGCTTGGCGATGCCCATGCCGCGCAACTCGAGCGCAGCTTTCCCGATGCCTACCGGATCGGACGCGTCTTGCCTAAAGGTTCCAAACCTATCCGGCTGGTATAATGCGCGAGAGCATGATGCATCACAATCCGATCATCATTGCCCTGGATGTCGAGTCCGCGGCGGAGGCTCGCGCCCTGGTGGGGCAAATCGGCGGTCAAGCGGACTTTTACAAAGTCGGCCTGGAGCTGTTCACCGTGGCGGGCATGGACTTTGTGCGCGAGTTGATCGGCCTCGGCAAGAACGTCTTCCTCGATTTGAAGCTCTATGACATCGGCGAAACTGTGAAACGGACCGTCACACAGGTGGCCCGCACGGGCGTTCGCTTCCTCACCGTGCACAGCCCGAGCGCGGTCATGCGGGCGGCGGTCGAAGGGCGCGGGTCTTCGGCGCTCAAACTGCTCGCCGTCACCGTGCTTACCAGCTTCGATCAGAGGGACGTGGATGATATGGGCTACGTGCGGACACTCACTGATTTGGTCGAGTGGCGCGTGCGCAAGGCCATAGAAGCCGGTATGGACGGCCTGGTGGGGTCACCGCTCGAAGCGCGAGCCATCCGTGCCGCGGCGGGGCCAAACGCCATTCTGGTCACCCCCGGCGTGCGTTCAACCAGCGCGAATAGAGGCGACCAAAAACGCGTGGCGACGCCCGCCGAAGCCATTCGCGATGGTGCGGACTACCTGGTGATCGGCCGCCAAGTCACGCGCGCGCAGGACCCGCAGGCGGCCGTCCGCCAGATCCTCGATGAAGTGCAGACCGTGTCTCGCGTACAGCCCGCATGGACACCGTCTTTCACCTGATCTCGCAGTACGGGCACCTGGCCGTATTCTGTCTGCTCGTCCTGGGAATCGTCGGGCTTCCCGTTCCTGATGAAACGTTGCTCACGTTTTCGGGATACCTGGTCTACCGGGGGCAGTTTCATTTCCTGCCCACCGTCCTCACGGCTTATGCGGGCAGCATCTGCGGAATCACCATCAGCTACACGATCGGCCGCACTGGCGGCCTGTATCTGATCCACAAGTACGGCTCTTACGTACACCTCACCCCGGATCGGCTGGCCCGCGTCCACAACTGGTTCGAGCGGCTAGGCCGCTGGGCGCTGTTTTTCGGATACTTCATGCCGGGAATCCGGCATTTTACCGCCATCGTCGCCGGCAGTTCGGAACTGGAGCCGCACGTCTTCGCGCTATTTGCCTACAGCGGCGGCCTGGCGTGGGTCATCGCCTTTGTCTCGCTGGGTTACTTCCTGGGTGAGCAATGGTCGCACATTACCGACCAGGTCAATGGTGTGCTGCTGTGGCTGACCATAGCCGTCGTTGTGGCCGGACTCGCCATATGGTGGCTGCGAAGCAGAAAAAAGGGCCGCGCCTGACTAAAAGTTCACCGCGTGCTTGCGCATGCACTTCAGGCAAACATACTGGCCTTGTACCGGACGAGTGATCTCTGCGTGCATCAGCCGGCAGAGTAAGGTCCCTAGGCGTTCCGACAAATCCGAGGTTAAAGACACATAGCGCTCCATCAGAAACCTCCTGTTTACGGCGGGGTGTACTGCTGTGTTTCCCTTTGATATTAAGAATAAATGCAACCGGAAAGAGGCACAATCGGGGAATATCCCGACCGTCATTCGTTGGGAGATGGGCGCTTATTGAATAAATTGACGATAATTCAATTGGCCGCAACCGCGGCGACGTTCTGCCCCTCTTCCACCACACGGCCGTCAAACAGTTGAATGATGCGGTCCGCCGTGCGCGCGTAACGCGGATCGTGCGTCACCATGCAGATGGTCGCACCGGAGCGATGCAAGTCCTTCATAAGCTCCATGACGGCCTCGCCGTTCGCAGAGTCCAGGTTGCCAGTGGGCTCGTCAGCCAATAGAATTGAGGGCTTCCCGACCAACGCCCTGGCCACGGCCACGCGCTGCTGCTGGCCGCCCGAGAGCTGCGAAGGATAGTGCTTCATGCGGTGTGACATGCCCACGCGCTCGAGCGCTTCCATCACGAGCCCCTTTCGCTCACGTGCCGGCATGTTGCGATAAGTCAGCGGCAATTCGACATTTTCATAAACCGTGAGATCGCCAATCAAGTTGAATGCCTGGAAAATGAAACCGATTTCCCGGTTGCGAATGCGCGCACGGTCACGCATTGTGAGTGATTCCACGGGAGTATCGTTGAGCACATACTTACCGTCGGAGGGCGTATCCAACAGGCCCAGAATCGCCAGCAGCGTCGACTTGCCACAGCCCGAGGGTCCGGAGATCGAAATGTAATCGCCCCTGTTGATCTGCAGATGGATCCCGGCGAGGGCGTGGGTTTCCACTTCGTCGGTCGTGAAGACCTTAGTGACGCCTTGTAGGCTGAGCAGCGGTTGCATTCATTACCTCCTGGTTACATGGGGTTACGCATCAATGGGGGCAAAGGTTCCGGAAAGTTTGGGGTCACCGCAGCAAAACTTCCTCGAAAAACCGGACCGCGCGAGGATCGTTGCTCTGCCCGAGCCAAAACATCGCCTGCTTGCGGACGGCGGGATTCCTGTTGGCGCGGGCCACCTGAATGAGCAGCGGCACACCCTCATCCGGGGGAAGCTGTTGCAGGGCAAAGACCGCGCGCTTTTTCACGGCTGTATCAGGGTCGTTTTCGATCGCCTCGGTGATGGCGGCGGCCGCCTTTTGTCCGGCTTTGTGGGCCAGCCAGAACAGCGCTTGGCCGCGAACGTGGGCGCTGCGGTCATTCTTCGCCACTTGAATCATCACCGCCACGGCCTCCAGCTCCTTGCTGACGTTCAAGCCGAAAACAGCTTTCTCCCTTACGCGGTCACTCGAGTCTTCGGTGACGAGGCGCCGCAGCACTTCAAATCCGCGGCGGCCGCGCGCGTTGCCCAGCCAAAAAGTTGCCCTTTCACGCAAGGAATCCGGTTGACCTGGCGCAACGAAACTTTCCAGTGCCTGATCCGCCGCCGGGCTGGCGTGCATCGCGATGGCGGCTATGGCCGCCTCGCTCCGGCGGTGATCGGCAGTCGTCTCAGCGGCGAATCCGCTCAGCAACGCAATGCTCTCCGCGGCCGGCACGTCAGTGAGCCAGTGGACTGGCAGGCCGCCGCCATCCAGCTCGCAGTCCGCCGAAAAAGTCCGGACGCGGTCAACCGCGTGCTGCTCAATGCGAAGGAGCACGAAGAAATAGCTCGGCGACTCCAGCGAAACCGGCCCCGGAGCGCTCGAAATAGTCACACCGGCTCGCTCGCCTTCGAGCGCGCAACCTCGGCAGCCGCGATTACCAGCGCCATCTTCGAAAGAGCTATAGCAGCACATCTGGTGGTCGCCGGGGACCGCGCGCTCAGCATAACCAATCCAAGCCGGCCCGTTCTCGGCCGCCACGATCGACTGAAACTCGCGATCAACCCCCGCCGCGATCGCCCGCGTTTCGAGCTTCGCATTGGTAAGCCGCGGCTGCTGCGCCAACGTGAGGCTCGCCGCCGCGAATGCGAACAGGATGGCCCTCATTTGTTCAGCAACTCCATCAGATAATCCGTGCCTTCTTTCGACTTCATCACGGAAAGGCTGTGCACGATCTCTTTCTTCAACTCCATGTTGGTTTCCTTGCGGGCGATCTCCACCAGTGCTTTGCCGTTGTTCTGAATGAACAAAGCGTGGATGATCTGTTTCTTCACTTCCGTATTGGACTCGCCGACATACATGGCCGCCAACGCGTCTCCCGCCTGATGCGAACCCGATGCACCCAACCAGTGGATTGCCTGCTCGCGCAGCTCCGGCTCCCTGGCGGTTCGGGCAATCTCCAGCAGACGGTCGGTTTTTCCGCCGATGAAGAGCGCATGCGCGAGCGCCTGCTTTACCTCGAGCGATTGCTCGGCCTGATAAAGCTGCCACAGCTCCGGCTCCGCCCCCATCGTCCCCAGCCAATGGATGGCCTGCTGGCGTAGTTCCGTGCTCTTCTCGCCTTTCGCCGCCGCTAGCAACTGTTCTTTAGCGCCGGCGACCATGAGACCATGAAGCACCGCCTGCTTCACTTCAACATCATTCGTGGCAGCGTACACTTCGCCCAGCTCCTGCTTCGCACCCATGATGCCCAGGTAATGTACAGCCTTCATTTGCAAGTCAGGATTCCCGTTGCCCTTGGCTATTTGCACCACAAGCTGGCGCGCCTTAGGTGATCCGTTTTGCGTCAGCACAAACATGGCGCGCTCCTTAATTTTGGGCGACTGCGAGCTATGCAACAGCTTTTCAACCAGTGGCAGCGCGCGCTCCGGATCGGAATTCAGGATGCTGTTGAGCGCCATCAGCTTCATCTCCTCGTCGTCGGCGGATTCCGGGCTGACGGGTTTGCCCGCGGCCTGCTTGATTTCGATTTCGAGCGCGCGGGCATCATCCAGCCAGCGGCTCGCGGCGTAGTTCTTGCGAAGCTCGGCGATCGCTGCCAGCGCTTCGTCGCGCCGGCCGAGTTTGTTCAAAGCGTATGCCTTCCAGTAGAGGGCCCCATCGGCGCGCGCACCGCCGCGCGAGACAACCTCGCCAAAATCGTCGACGGCCTTGTCCCAGCGGTTCGCATCGAGGTTGCTCTGGCCGCGCTCGTAGTAGTGGTCATCTTGGTCGCTGCTGCGCGGGCGTACCGTCTGCGCCTGTAGAGCCGCCAACGCCATGGCTTGCTCCGTGACCATTGCCGCATTCGCGGAGATTGTGAGATCTTCCAAGAGGCGTGGCGGAAATGGTGTGCTGACCGGCCCCTCAGGAGCAATCAGTTCCACGATCGGTGGCATCGGCGGCGCTAATTCCCCCGCCTCCACGGGCATCGCCGGCGGCACCGGCGCCACGATCGGCGCACTTGGTGGCACCGGGGGCGGCGGAACCTGGTTCTGCCCCAGCGCTAGCCACGATGCCCCCAGCGCGATCGACATCTTCAGACCAATTCCAAGCACCGTGTCCAATGCGACCGTCGCGAAAGTTCTCATCTCTCCTCCTCAAAGCGCCTTGCTATCGTGCGCTGGCGCTGGAATCTGTTCCCGCTCTCTCAAATTGCTGCCGACCACTCGAATCTTGAACAGAATTCCTTCCGCTTCGATCCGCTGCCGGATCTTCTCGAATTCCGCTGAATCGAGCTTTGACGGGCTGTGCGTCACTTCGAGCAGCGTGCGCTCCAGTTCATCGAGTACGCTCGAAACACCCCTGTCGCCGCTCGTGAGCGCCGCCTGCCGGTAGAGCCGGTTCTCGCTGATCAGGTCCCGGGCGCGCTGCTTCTCTTCCGAGATGTCCACTGGTCCACCGGCCACATTATTCACCAGCTCGACCAGGATCATCTGCGAGCGCTCCAAATGTTCGCCCACCGCTACTAGCATGATGCGCTCACGAACAGTGCCCGAGAGCCCCGCTATCTGCTGCTGTTGTTGCGACACTCGGCCCGCCAGGAACGCCGCAATCAGCAGCGCCACCATCGCCGTGGCCGCAACCAGCCGCCTGGGCGAGAACCACGACCCCACTCCGCGCCACCAGCGCGCCCGCGGTTCGCCTAACTCCGGCGCCAGGCGGTTCCAGACGCCGCCCTCGTATCCTTCGCCACGCTCCGGCACTTCCAGCCCGTCCATGCTGTGCAGCACGCGCCCCAACGATTCGAACGATGCGCGGCAGCTTTCACAGGTCTGCAAGTGCTCGGCTGCGCCATCCACGCGTTCCCCGTAGTAGTAAAGGTCCAGGTCCTCTTCGCTCAAATGCTTCATGATCTTCCCAACGTCACCGCCGGTTCGAGCACCTGCCGCAATTTCTGCACGGCGCGAAACACGCTATGTTTGGCTGCGCCGGCACGCACGCCCAGCGCCTCCCCGATATCTTCAATGCACATCCCTTCGTAATGCCGCAGCACAAACGCCGTGCGCTCCATAGGACTCAAACGCTGGAGCGCCGGCGCGAGCAATTGCTGCAGCTCGCCACTGAACGCCTGACGGTCCGGCCCCGGCGTTTCCGAGCGCACAGCCGCCGTCAGTTCCTGGCCGTCTTCGTCGGCCATCGTCTGCTGCTCCTGACGCCGCTTGCGCGACCGGATCAAATCCAGCGAGCAGTTGGCGGCGATGCGATAAATCCACGTCCCGAAGCTGGCCCGCCCGTCGTATTTCCGAATCTGCCGGAACGCCCGCAGGAATGTCTCCTGCACCAGGTCTTCCGCGTCCTGTTCGTTGCCCGTCATACGAAACGCCAAACGGAAGACACTGCGGCTGTGGCGCTCTACCAGCACACGAAACGCGTCGGCATCCCCGGCGCGGATCTGTGCGATCGCCGCGGCATCGCTTGGTTCCATCCGGCTGCTCTTTAGACTGTAGAAAGGTTTCGCGGTTAGTGCGATCTATCCTTTTGGTTAGAGTCGCGACGCGATTGGATAGCCGGCCGCTCCCAGCGTCACTGTAAGCCCTTTAGTTTCAATAGACCTGCCATGGTCATTGGTTTGCCCTATACCGGCCATGCGCAACCCAAACACTGCAATGAACGGGCTGGAAAACGGAGTTTACGCCTGGTTCGGACCCGGCGCCCTAGTTGCCTCCGCTGTCGGGCTGGCGTTCGTCGTCGCGCTCTGGTTCACAACCATGTTGTTCCTGGTCCGAGGCTTCGTCGATGCCGCCAGCTCCGGTCCCGTGACGACCGCAGAAGCGGGGTACGAGACAGTCGTGCAGTAACGCGCTCAGCCGCGCTTGTTCGAGGTTTTCCGCCGCCCGATCGCCCGCACTTTGCTGGCTTGCAACGCCGCGCCGGGTGTCAGCGCTTCCCGCACAATTTCGGCCTGCTCTTCCTGATGGCGCTTGTGGGAGCCGGTGGCAGGGCTGGCGCTCTCGGGGCGCCCAACGTAACGCAACTCGCGCCGCGTCTCAGAGAGCAGCGGCTCCATTTGCTCGGAAATGAAACGCCAGGGGCCCATGTTGCGAGGTTCTTCTTGCGCCCAGATAACTTCGCACGTGATGGGATACCGCAGCAGCACGTCCCTCACCTGCTCCTGCGCGAACGGATACAACTGTTCGATGCGCACGATGGCCACGTGATCGGCCTTCTGCTCTTCCCGCGCCGCCAGCAGGTCGTAGTAGATCTGGCCCGTGCAGAACACCAAGCGCGAAACCTGGCCGGTATCGATCGCCGCGCTCTCATCCAGCACTTCGCGAAATCCGCCCGTAGTCAGGTCAGCAAACCGTGACGTCGCGCGCGGGTGGCGTAGCATGCGCTTGGGAGTGAAAATCACGAGCGGTTTGCGCATCCCGCGGCAGTCCGCGCCGCCCCGCATCTGCCGCCGCAGAAGATGAAAGTACTGCGCGGGAGTTGAACAGTTAGTGACCTGGATATTCTGCTCGGCCGAGAGCACCAGAAAGCGCTCAATGCGGGCGCTCGAATGCTCAGGGCCCTGGCCTTCGTAACCGTGCGGGAGCAGCAGCACGAGCCCGCTCGGCTGGCCCCACTTCGACTCCGCGGTCACGATGAACTGATCGATCATGATCTGTGCGCCGTTCATGAAATCGCCGAACTGCGCCTCCCACATCACCAGCGTCAGCGGATCAGCGACGCTGTAACCGAACTCAAATCCAAGCACAGCAAACTCGCTGAGCGAGCTGTCAAACACGTCAAAGCGCGGCTGATCTTTCGCGAGATGCTGCAACGGGGAATACTTGCGCCCGGTCTCAGCATCATAGAAAACCAGGTGCCGCTGGCTGAATGTGCCGCGGCCGGAATCCTGGCCGCTCAACCGCACCGGCGTCCCCTCCAGCACAAGCGTTCCGAACGCCAGCGCTTCCCCATACGCCCAGTCGATTGGCCCGCCGTTCTCCCACGCCTCTTTGCGCTTATCGACAAACCCGTGCAGCTTGGGATGGAGATGGAAATTCTCCGGAAAGAAAGTGATGCCACGCACTATGCGATCGAGCAGCGCACGGTCCACCGCGGTCGTATGGGGAACGGTCGTGATTTCCCCGTCCGGCACGGTACTTAACTCTTGCAGCTCAAAACGCTCCGCCACTTGCTGCGCGGCATCGAACGCTTCTGAGAACCGCGCGGTCTGGCGCTTCTGCAACGCCTGAACATCCGCCGCACTCAGCACGCCTTCGCGCGCCAGCCGTTCTCCAAAAAGCGTCGCCACCGAGGGATGGTCCTTGATCTTCTTGTAAAGCAGCGGCTGCGTGTAACTGGGATCGTCGCCTTCATTGTGCCCCCACCGGCGGTAGCAGAACATGTCAATGACGACATCTTTCTTGAACTCCTGCCGGTAGTCGAACGCGACTTGTGCGACGCGAATGGCGGCTTCGGGATCGTCGCCATTCACATGGAAAATCGGCGCCTGCACCATGCGCGCCACATCGGTCGAATACGGCGTCGAGCGCGCTTCATCCGGCAGCGTCGTGAACCCAATCTGGTTGTTGATGATCAGATGCACGGTGCCGCCCGTCGAATAGCCGTCAAGCTGCGAAAGATTCAGTGTCTCCGCCACCACGCCCTGCCCCGCGAACGCCGCGTCGCCGTGAATCAGCAGCGGAATCACGCGTTCGCGCTCGGTATCGCCCAGCCGATCCTGCTTCGGCCGCACGATTCCTTCCACCACCGGGTTTACCGCTTCTAGATGACTCGGGTTGAAGGCGATGGAAACGGTAATTGGCTTACTGGAGGATGTCCGGCGGATGCCGCTCGCTCCCAGGTGA
>Ga0181536_10002111_pt1 | contig 22834 bp, 19 predicted proteins | sample PEATcosm2014_Bin_41_FD_121105 | JGI IMG/M metagenome (GOLD analysis project Ga0181536, IMG submission 121105) | Peatland microbial communities from MTU Mesocosm Facility, Houghton, MI, USA - PEATcosm2014_Bin17_60_metaG | ecosystem: Environmental > Terrestrial > Soil > Wetlands > Peat | place...
CCAGTTCGTTCGGGCAGTTCAAGGGTCCGGCGGGGAATGGCGGCAGCGCAGAGATGTCGGCGTATAGCTTTTCGACCAACGGTCGATCGGCGATTGTCTTGCTGAATGGCGGCGCGGTGGGATTATTGAGATTATTTTTTGTTCTCGTTACCGCCAATCTGTCTGGAACTTCTTGCACTACCTGCCGGCTCGACATTGCACGAAGGTCAGGAGTGAGTTGCTGCCGGATCCCGGTCGTCTCGGCCTGGGCGAGCATAGCAGGCAAGACGACGGCGACAGCAAGCATTCCGGCTTTTGCGCTTAAGGAGCTCATACGGAGCCTGCGGATTGCACCGGCTTGTGCATTTTACAGCATGATCCCAACGAGCGGCTAGGTTTTCGGGAGAGTTATGTTGGTGGGTCAGAGCGCTACTTTGGCAGATTGAGACTGCGGCGGACATCTCCATCGCTCTCCGCAATTGCCGGACGGCGCGGCGGAAAGGCAAGCTGGTACGCTCGTTCCAATGAGAGATTGGGATTGTAGAACGGATCAGCGTCAAGCACCGGGGCCCAAAGCTTGCGAAGAAGCGCTTTCTCTGCGGCGAACAGGTGCGCTCGTTCGGGAGAATCATGCCGGCCCGCCGAAGCGGACTCGTGGTGATAGAGTTCCACCGTCGGCGTCCAGATCACGCGTAATCCTGATTGACGAAGACGGATGCAGAAGTCGACGTCGTTGAATGCAATGGCAAACCGCTCATCAAAACCTCCAAGCGCAATGAAAACATCGCGGCGAACCGCAAGACAGGCGGCCGTTACGCAGGAGAGATCCTGCTCAAGACAGGCGCGGCTGAAATATCCGCCGCTGCCGCGGCGCTCGCCACAAAATGCATGCCCAGCTATTCCGCCGAGGCCCAGGATTACGCCGGCATGCTGAATCGTGTCGTTCGGGTAATACAGCATTGCACCCACGGCACCGACATCTGGCAGCGTGGCGCGGGCCACCATTTTCTCCAGCCAGTCGGGCGTAATGAGCTCGGTGTCGTCGTTGAGCAGGCAGAGGACTTCGCCCGCGGCTTCGCGGGCTCCCCAATTGTTCACCCAGGAATAGTTAAAGTCTTGGGTCGAATGGAACAGCACCCGCACGCGCGACAGCCCCGCGCACTTGCGCAACATTTCGGCCCGTCCTGGCTCCATTTTCTGAATTTCATCAACGAGCAGCAGCACCTCGAAATTCTCATACGTCGTGCGCGTCAACACCGAATCGAGACATTTCCCAAGCAATGCGGGATTGCCCGTCGTCGGGATCAGGATGCTCACGCGCGGATGAACGGCGGGTAGCTCGTATGCGATCTGATATTGCAGATGCGGCGCAAGGCTTACCGCCGCGCGCAACTCTCGTTGCGTCAAATGCTGTTCGATCGCGCGTCGTCCGGCAGGCCAGGCGCCGGGCTTCATGCCGCGCTTCGCCGCGACCGAGGAGGAGATGGCGCGCCAATGATAGAGAATTCGAGGGATGTGCCGTATGCGCTGCGGCGATGTTTCCAGCGCACAACGCAGGACTAGATCGTGGTCTTGGCTGCCGTCGAAATCGGATCTGAACCCGCCGACCCTCTCGACCACGCTCTTGCGATAGATGCCGAGATGGCTGAATGCATTCTGTGACAGCATAAGCGCCTGGTTCCAATCCGGCTTGAAATAAGGATCGAACCGTTTGCCCTGCTCATTGACCTTGTCCTCATCGGAGAAGATCAAGTCCGCATCAGGATGCTCGATAATCTCTCTGGCGACCCAATAGAGCGCATGCTGCGGCAATACGTCATCCGCATCCAGCAGCGCGATGAATGTTCCCGAAGCAAGCGACAATGCATCGTTGGAATTGATGGCGATGCTGCCGTTGACGTGGCGAAAGTTGGCCCGAATCCGCCGATCTCGTCGGGCAAAATCCGATACCATGTCGCGCACGCCGTCGCGCGTCGAGGCGTCATCGGAAATGCAAAGCTCCCAATCCGGATAGAGCTGGGATTGCACCGATCCTATGGCCGCGTTGAGCCACCGCAGATCGGTGTTGTAGACCGGCATGATGACGGAAATCAGCGGCCTCACCGGCCACCGCGAGATTTCGTCTCGCATTCGCCGATGCGCGGCCTGGGAAAGGGTGTCGTATTTCCGGACCCATTTGGGGTAGGTCGCAAAAACCCGCCGTAAGCCGGCGGTCACGTTCCGCCGCAGGCCGCTCCAGCCTTCCTGAGTCTGAATCTGCACCAGGCGGCGTGGTATTTTTTTCCAATTTCTCAATAAGTTGGCGACTACAGAGTCCGGCATGAGGTCGTAACAACTTTCGCTGGATTACGGGCACAATGAACGCCCTAAATACCTCAATCGCAAACAAAGGCGAGGGCCAGCTTACGGCCAGGGCGCACCTGCAATATCGGCATGGCTGCCCGATCCCGTCGGATTCCTTTCCGACCAGCGCACGACCATCTCTGCAGATCAATCCAACGGCCGGTAGGAAGAGCATGGATGTCGCGACAATTTGCCATGACTCAACCTTCCGGGCGTTAATTGGCAGCGCTTACCCATGATCGCGATACCACCGCTCCGCGCCGGGATGGAGCGGCACGTCCATCGGCGTGCTGTCGGTCTCGCGGCCCATCTGCCGAACCGTGCCGTCAGTGCCCGCTTCCCAAGGGATTTCCGCCGCGCGCGCAGCGAGGGCGCCGCAAACGTCGTAGGCAACCTCATGCGGCAGCGACGCACTCGCATATATCGGCCAGCCGCTGAAATCGAGCGTATCGACATCCCGCGTCAAGCGCGGGAAGCGCGCTTTGGGAAGGCAAACGCGACGCCAACCGAGCCGCCCCAATGCGTCGAATTCGGCCGGCGCAAGCTCAAGCGGCGCAAGGTCGGCCGCCAGCGCCGCGTCGAGCCAGACCTTGATGCCCTCGTCGAAGACCGCGTCGATCTCGCCGCGCCGCAGCGGCTCCAAGCGGCGAACGTCGGATGGTCCGCCGCAGACGACAAGACGGCCGCCCCAGGATTCGACGTCCTTGAGCGCAAAGCCGTGGAGGGCAAAAGCCTGATCGATCAGCACAAGCGTCGAATGGGTGGGATCCTCGCGCACCGAGACGCGCAGCGGATACCGCTTCGCCTTGATGTCTGCGAGCGAGCGGATTCCTGTCCGTGGGTGGATCATGAATACGAACCGATCCCAGCTCGGATAGACCGCGACGATACGCACTGGCAGCGGCGCGCTGAACAAGCCGATCCCGCGATAGGCTTGCGTGAGCAGCGCCGAAGGATTGACGAAGGCCAAATCGACGCCGCTGCCGCTGGCGACCTCCTCGGCGAGAATGGCCGACCCCGTCGCCAATCTTACCCATGGCCGAAACCGCTCGCCGGAGCCGCTGCCGACGGTGATGATCATGTCCCGGTTGCCGCCATAAGGCGTCGCCGGATTGCCGGCGACGTGCAGGCCGATCTCCCAAAGAATCTTGGAGCGGACGAAGTTTGCGCCTTTCGGCAACGGTTCCATGAGGGCGTCTCCACGCGGTGATGAGGCGCCGCATAGTAGGCCAAAAGCAGCGAGCCTCAAGGCTGCCGTCCGGTACGGCGGAGGGCTAAGGCGTCCAGGAACATTCATTGAGAGATGCAAGACGTTCATTGACGAACTCAACGCCGATCACTCGCGAGGAGCTATAGCAATGTCTGCCGTTTCCAAGACGACCTTCTCAATCCATTTCTATGACAGCGCCGCTGTTTTTGAGGGTGGACAGCACATAAAGAAACATGCTCCGGTTATTGGCCGGCCAATTTGAGTTACTAATCCGCTGATGATGCCGCCCATGTGCAAAGAAAAGTCGTCAAGCCCTCGCACGCGAACCCAAGATGCCTCGCATTGTTGTGATCTTTATCTGTCACTACTCAAGCAAATCCTCCTGAACTTGATCTACCAGGACCCTCAACTTGGCCCTTCCGAACAGGCCCAGAAGTTCGATCTTGCTACTCGACTTGAGGGACGAGACTGGCCACGAGACGCGCACACGATGATTGGCGCCCGGCGGCTCGACAACCTGCAGGCCTGCTGCGAAAGGGTGATCCAGGATGCTGTGTCCGGCGACTTTGTCGAGTGTGGTGTTTGGCGGGGTGGCGCGAGCATTCTGATGCGTGGCGTGCTGGCCGCCCACGATATTCCCGATCGCAGAGTCATACTGTTCGATTCGTTTCGTGGACTTCCGCGCCCGAACCCGACGCTCTTTCCCCCGGATGAGGGTGATCGCCATCACACCTTCAAAGAGCTCGCCGTCTCTCTTGAGACCGTCCGCGATACCTTCGCCCGCTATGACCTACTCGATGACCAGGTCAGCTTCGTGGAAGGCTGGTTCAAGGACACGCTGGCATTCGCCCCCGTCGAGCAGATCGCCGTCCTACGGCTGGACGGAGATATGTATGAGTCCACGTGGCAGGCATTGACCGCTCTCTACCCGAAGCTGAGCGTCGGCGGATTCGCGATAATTGACGACTTCGGGGCGATCCCCGCCTGCAAGACGGCTGTCATGGACTATAGGCGCCAGTTCGATATCGAGGAGACCATGGTCGAAATCGACTGGACCGGCGTGTACTGGCGCAAAGCGCGCTGAGCGCGCGCCCTGGGCAGCGCAAGCAACGAGACCGTCGATTCCGTGGAATTTGAGCCCCGAAACCGCTGGTCGAGCTGTTCGATCAGGACAGCACACTGCGCTCGCAGCCCTTCAGATGCACGAATTCGTGCGCCAGCTTGTCGAGTTCGGGGCCGAGAGCGGAATGCCAATGAGGCATTGCGATGCCGAACACCTTTTGCAAGCGTGTGAGGTCGAGGCGAGAATTGAGCGGACGCCGCGCGCGGCTGGGGAATTCGCGCGTCGGAATCGGAATGAGGCGGGTCACGGCAAGGCTCACGCCGCGCGTTCTCAGGCCCTCGACGATGGCGGCCGCGAATTGATGCCAGCTCGCCTCGCCGGATGCGCAGAGGTGAACGAGCCCGTGCGCCGCTTTGAACGTCGTCGCGAGGCTAGTCGCGGTGTTGCGCATCCCGTCCAGCATGCTTGCCACCGCGTCGGCAATGCTCGCGGCCGATGTCGGCGCTCCCACCTGATCAGCGACAATGCGCAGCTCCGCGCGCTCCCGCGCCAGCGCCGCGATCGTGCGCAAAAAATTCCGTCCGGTCGCGGCGTAGACCCAGGATGTGCGCAGAATGAGCGATCTGCCGGCGGCGGCCATGACCTCCCTTTCACCCGCAAGCTTTGAGGTCCCATAGACCGAAAGCGGATCCGGCGCGTCCTGTTCGCGCCATGGCCGCTCGCCGCGGCCGTTGAAAACGTAATCCGTGGAAAAGTGAATGAGCGGGACGGCGTTCTGCGCCGCCCAGCGCGCGATCGCGCCGGGCGCCTTGCCGTTGACCAGCATAGCGAGGTCGGGTTCTTCTTCGGCCTTATCGACCGCCGTGTAGGCGGCCGCGTTGATGATGAAATCCGGGCGCAGACCGTCGAGCAATAGGGAAATCCCATCCGGCCTGGTGAAATCGATGATCGAACGATCGGCCGCAATCACGGCGCCGCAAGTTTGCAGACGAGACAGCAAGGCGCCGCCGACCTGACCCGTCGCGCCGGTAATGAGGATTCGTCTCACGAGTCGTCCTCGTAGTGCGGCAGGAGCTCGTTCAATTCCGACAGCGTACGGCCGGCGCTGTCGCGTGCCGAGAGCTTCGGCGATTGGCAACCCCATGCGATTGCCAATTGCGGGTCGTTCCATCGCAGGACGACTTCGTCGGTCGGGCTGTACAGCTCGTCGCATTTATAGAAAAAGTCGGCTGACTCCGACAAGACCAGAAAGCCGTGCGCGAGCCCGCGCGGAACCCAAATTTGCCGGCGCGTCTCGTCGTCGAGCTCGATAGCGACATGCCTGCCGAAGCTCGGGCTGCCGATGCGGACATCGACGACGACGTCGAGCACGGAGCCGCGCAGCACGGTCACCAATTTGCCTTGCGGCTTCCTGATCTGAAAATGCAGTCCGCGCAACACGCCGCAAGCCGATCGCGAGAGATTATCCTGCGCAAAGCGCCGCTTCACCCCGCATGATGCATAGCGGTCGTTCTGGTAAAGCTCCATGAAGAAGCCGCGGTCGTCGCCGAAAATTTTTGGCTGCAAAATCAGGACGCCGTCGATTGCAGTTTCCTGGACGCGCATCGTGCCCGGCCGGTATTGGAATTTCGCCTGCTTGCATATATACTCCACGGCGCAGCGGCAAGCATCGGCTGAGCAGGGCGATCGAGGGCAAATGAAGGGCATTATTCTTGCCGGCGGCTCGGGCACGCGCCTTTATCCGATAACGACCGTCGTTTCCAAGCAATTGCTGCCGGTTTTCGATAAGCCGATGATTTATTATCCGCTTTCGATTCTCATGTTCGCCGGCATACGTGAGATATTGATCGTCACGACGCCGGAAGATCAGCATCTGTTCAAGCGCCTGCTCGGCGACGGCTCCAATATCGGGCTGCAATTTTCCTACATCCATCAAGACCGCCCGCGCGGGCTCGCCGACGCATTCATCCTGGGCGCCGACTTCGTCGGTTCCGATCGCGTTGCGCTCATCCTCGGCGACAACATCTTTCACGGCCACGGTCTGCCCGAGGTGTTGGTGCGCGCGGCAGCGCGCACCTCCGGCGCCACGATTTTCGGATATACCGTCAATGCTCCAGGGCACTACGGCGTCGTGGAGCTCGACCGCCGCGGCCACGTGCTGTCGATCGAGGAGAAGCCGCGGCATCCCAAATCGAATATCGCGGTCACCGGACTGTATTTCTATGACAATGACGTAATCTCGATCGCCAATTCAATAAAGCCGTCCGCTCGCGGCGAGCTTGAAATCACGGATGTGAATTTGGCGTACATGCAGCGCGGTGATCTGTATGTGGAAATATTGGGTCGCGGGGTTGCCTGGCTCGATACCGGCACCCATGCGTCGCTGGTCGAAGCCAGTCATTTTATTCAGATTTTGGAGAAAAGACAGGGAACCCGGGTCGCCTGCCCGGAAGAAATCGCTCTCAGGCTCGGTTACATAACGCTCGAACAGTTTTGGCATCTCGCGCAGCGCTGCGCGAAGAGCAGCTACGGCGAATATCTCCTCAGCATTCACGCTTCGCTGGCGGCGCACGGCCGCATGGACGAGTAATCCATGCGTTTCAGGAACGCCATGATCTTGGTAACAGGAGGCGCCGGCTTCATCGGTTCGGCGGTCATCAGGCATTTGCTCGCGGAGACGGAAGCCTTTGTTGTCAATCTCGACAAGCTGACTTACGCCGCGAACCTCGATTCGATCGGGCGGGACATTCCGGTCGAGCGCTATCGCTTCGTGCAGGCCGACATTTGCGACGCGCGCGTGCTGCGCAAGCTGTTCGAGCAATATCAGCCCCGCTACGTGATGAATTTGGCCGCCGAAACCCATGTCGACCGTTCGATCGACGGTCCGGATTTGTTCATTCGCACCAACGTCGAGGGCACGTTCACGCCGCTCCAGGAGGCATTGCGATTCTGGCAAAGGCTCGGTCGCGACGCGCAGAGAGGCTTTCGCTTCCATCACGTCTCGACCGACGAGGTCTACGGCTCGCTCACCAGCGGCGGCTTGTTTGCAGAGACTACACCCTACGCGCCGAATTCGCCCTATTCTGCGTCCAAAGCAGCCTCCGACCATCTCGTGCGGGCGTGGCGGGAGACATACGGCCTGCCGACGATCACTACGAACACTTCGAACAATTACGGACCGTACCAGTTTCCCGAAAAGCTCATTCCGCACATGATTATCAAGGGTCTCGCCGACCAGCCATTGCCGGTCTACGGCGACGGTCAGAATGTGCGCGATTGGCTGTACGTCGAGGATCATGCCCGGGGGCTCACGCACGTGCTTGAGCATGCGGGCGTCGGCGAGACCTACAATATCGGCGGCCGGAACGAAAGAACGAACATGTCGGTCGTCAAGTCGATTTGCCGGCTTCTCGATCAGCTGCAACCGTCGAGCCGCGCTCCGCGTGAAGAGTTGGTCACGTTTGTTCCTGATCGGCCGGGGCACGACAGACGTTACGGCATCGATTGCGCGAAAATCGAGCGCGAATTGGGCTGGACGCCAACCCACGATTTCGAAACGGGGCTCGCGAAGACGGTTAAATGGTATCTGGATAATCGGGCGTGGTGGCAGAAGATTCTTGATCGCGGCTATGATGGCCGACGGATTGGATCAGGTGGCGGCGCCACATGAGCTTCATGGATTAACGTCGAATAGGCACGCCAAACTGAGCAGGTGTTTTATACCGAATCCCCAGCGTACGAACGCATTATAACAGCCGACAGCGCCACCCGAAGCTGCTGCCGACGTGCTCCGTTACTCGGCGTTTGTGGCCCGGAGTCCAGGTCGTGCCAACGTTGCCGAGACCGGCTGAGGACGCGACCGTCGCGCCGTTCATGAACCAGATCGCGAGATCGCCGGTGCTGTCGGTCCAAAGAATGTCGCTCTGCCGTCGCCTTTGTAATCGCCGGTTCGGGCGATGGTCCAGTTGCTTGGCACCACGCCGAAGCTCGCGGTGGATTAAACCTCCCCGCTGCCGTTCAGGAACCAGATCGCCACCGTGCCGGTAGTGTTGTCGTGCCAGAGAAGGTCGCCCTTGCATCTGCGCCGCTGGCCGTACTGCGGAATGAGATCAAAGCGAGCTATTCGGCGGGCCTTGCTGCGCGCTTTATACGCGCCGACACCGGACATTATGTCGGCTAAGGTTGCGGCAGAAAACTCAAGGGAGGAAAGACCATGCTCAGGCACTGGGCGGCGGCAATGGTGCTCGTGGGGCTCCTCGTCCCGGCGGCCCGGGCCGAGCCGCAGACGGTCACGGTCCAACTGGTCCGGAGCATCGCGCAGGCGCCCTACTATATCGCGGTCGACAAGGGCTATTTCGCCAAGGAAGGCATCACCGTCCAATCGGGCAATGTGCGCAGCGCGCTCGACACCATCGCCCCGCTCGCGACGAACTCGACGTCGGCATCGGCGCCGCCACCGCCGGCTTCTTCAACGCCGCCCATCAGGGCTTTGATCTGCGCGTCGTCGCGGCGATGGGCGTTCAAGGGCCGGTGATGGCGACGCAGCCGCTCATTCGCAAGGCGCTGTGGGACGATGGAACGATCCGCAGCGCCAAGGATTTTCGCGGGCACAAGGTGGCGATCAACGCGCCGGGCGACATCACCGAATATTTCCTCACGCTGATCGCCGGGAAATACGGCCTGTCGCTCAAGGACATGAACGTGATACCGCTCGGCTTCGCCGAGCAGTTCGTCGCCTTCAAGAACGGCGCCATCGACGCCGGCTTCCTGCCGGAGCCGCTGTTTACCACGGCGCAGATGGCGGGCACGGTGGCGCTCGATGAGCCCGATGACGGCATCGGCGCCGGCACCATCACCACCTTCGTCTTCTTCGGCACCAGGTTCATGCACGACCGGCCCAAGGTCGCGCTCGACTTCCTGCGCGCGCTGCTGCGCGGCGCCGGCGACGCCCAGGGCCCTTACCTGAAGGATGCCGGGATTGCCGCCTCGATCGCCCAGCAAACGGGGCTCAAGATCGAAGCGCTCGAGCGCAGCGTGCCCTATGCCGTCGATCGCAATCTCGACATCGCCAAGTTCGAGGATGGATTACGCCGCCAGGAGGCGGTCGACCGCCAACACGGGGAACTCAATTATCAGGGGCAACTGTCGTTCGAGAGCGTGATCGACGCGAGCCTGATCCACGAGGCCGCCGCCAGTCTGAAATAGCCGCGTCTGCCGCTTGGATGATGTCAACAGTGACGGTCGAGCAAAAAACGACATTGCAAATTTAGTGAGGCACGATGACAAAATTCAGCAAAACATCCGGGCCGTCACGCCGCGGCCTTGTCAAAACTGCGGGCGCGCTTGCTGTCGGCATCGCCGCACCGGCTTTCCTGCGCGTTCGCTCGGCCTATGCCGCTTACCCGGATCGTCCGGTCAAGATCGTCGTGGCCAACACGCCGGGCGGTCCATCCGACATCGTCGGCCGCATCGTCGCCGCGGCGCTGCAGCAAGCGACCGGCAAGACCTTCATCATCGAGAACCGCGGCGGCGCCGGCGGCAATATCGGCATGGAATATGCCGCCCGTGCCGAGCCGGATGGTTACACGATCCTGCTCGCGACCAACGCCTATTCGATAAATTACGGACTTTACCACACGCTGCCTTACGATCCGTACAAGGATTTTGTGGCGATCAGCGAATTGGGGGGCTCGCCGAATATATTCGTCGTTAAATCCGATCTGCCGGCTAAGACCATGAACGATTTCGCCGCGCTCGCCCGCGCCAATCCGGATAAATACAATTGCTCGACGTCGCCCATCGGCACCACGCCGCAGCTCCAGTTGGAAGTTTTAAAATCCCGCGAAAAGCTGCCGAACTTGGAGGCCGTCGTGTTCAAGGGCGGCGGTGACGCCATCGCCGCACTACTGAGCGGCACGGTGCAGTTGTGCTCCGGCTCGCTCGCGCCGTCGGAGCCGCACATCAAATCGGGAGCGTTACGCGGGCTTGCGATTTGCGCCGAGGAGCGCTGGCCCGATCTGCCGGACGTGCCCACCATGGAGGAGTCCGGCTTCAAAGACTTTGTATTTGCAGTCGATGCCGTGCTGCTCGCGCCGGCAAAGACGCCGCCCGCTAACGTCAAATGGCTGGAGACGGAAACGCTCGAGGTCTTGATCACGCCGGAAATGAAAGACAAGTTTTTTCAGGCCGGATTCTTCGTGCGAGCCAAGGGCGCCGACGCCGCCTGGGCCCGCGTGACCAAGGAAATCGGCCTGTTCAAAACTATCATCGATCAGGCCGGCATCACGAAGCTGTAAAGTTTGTGTTGAGAACGGTTGGTTCGTTATGAACTTCGACTTGCGGAGCAAAGCGGCCTTGCCGAAGCGAACGAACACGAGTGAGGCCATTGCCGTGACCATGGCCGTGGCGGCCCTGATCGTAGCGTTTGCCGCGGCAACCGACAGCAACCTGCGACGGGCCGAAGCGGCCGATTATCCGACGCGGCCGATCATGGTGATCGTTCCCTATCCGGCCGGCGGCGGCAACGACGTGATCGCGCGTCTCGTCGCCGCCAAGATGAGTGCCAGCCTCGGCCAACAAATCGTGATCGAGAATCGCGGCGGCGCCGGCAGCACCATCGGCACGCGTGACGTCGCGAGAAGCGCGCCCGACGGCTACACGTTGCTCATCGCCACCAGCTCGCTCGGGATCAATCCCTCGTTGTATCCCGATGTTGCCTATGACCCGAAGAAAGATTTCGCGCCCATCGGACTGATCGCGACGAGCCCGAATCTCGTACTGGTGCATCCATCCGTGCCGGCACATTCCATCGCCGAATTGATCGCGCTCGCCAAACAACAACCGGGCAAGCTCGACTTTGCCTCGACTGGAACCGGTACGAGTACGCATCTCGCCGCTGCGCTGTTTGCTACGATGGCGGACGTCAAGCTCACTGCCGTTCCATATAAGGGCGTCGCGCCTGCTCTCATCGATCTCCTGGGCGGACAAGTGGCGCTCATGTTCTGCCCGATGGCCAGCGTTGTGGGCCAAGTGCGTGAAGGAAATTTGCGGGCGCTGGCGGTGACCGGTGCAAAGCGTTCCGCGCTGTTCCCGGAACTGCCAACGGTGGCCGAAGCCGGACTGCCCGGCTACACGGCGGAACTGCACTATGGTCTCGTCGCGCCGGCCGGCACGCCGCCGGCGGTCATCGCCAAACTCAACACCGCGCTCAACACCGCGTTGGCCGATGACGATGTCCGACACCGGCTGGCCGCCGACGGCACCGAGACGCTGCCGGGTACGCCGGAGGCTTACGGCGCCGATATCGCCAGCGAGGAAGCCAAATGGTCGGCGATCATTGAGAAGTCGGGCGTGACGGCGGAGTGATCAAAATAACTTTCCGCCTTTATCAGCCTCGCGACTCCCCAGAGCAAAATACGACATCGAAATCAATCATTGATTTATTGAATAGACGTGGAAGGATGCTCTAAATCCATCAGGCCGCAGACTTAGACCTGCATTAACGAAAGCCGATGTGGCAAGCGATGTCGAAGGATCGTTACCTTGTTGCGCCGCAGCGGGAAATCGGCCGCCTCCGGCTGGGCATCTGGCTTTCAACTGCACGTTGGTTCGTTTCATTCGCCGTCGCAATTGCACTGTGGGAACTTTGTGCACGCGTGTTCATCGACAATACGCTGTTTTTCACCCCGCTGAGCAGCGTCGTTATCCGGGCAGGTGAGTTGTGGTCGACCGGTGAACTGCAACGCCACATGTATGTCAGTTTTATCGAATTCATTTGCGGATACGGATTGTCGATCATAGTCGGAATAGCGCTGGGCATCGTGCTTGCGGAATTTTCATTGATTCGAGGCTTAGTGGATCCTTGGATTTCGATGCTCTATGCCACTCCCATTGTTGCCCTTGGGCCCTTGTTCATTCTGTGGCTCGGTATCGGCTTGACGTCGAAGATCGCGATCGTCTTTCTGGTCGCAGTATTTCCCATACTCATCAATACAGTCAGCGGCCTGACCACGACCGACAGAGCCCTGATCGAAGTCGCACGCTCTTTTGCAGCCAATCAGAAGCAGATCTATACGAAGGTGCGGATGCCCGCTGCGCTGCCTTTCATCATCGCCGGCCTGCGGCTCAGCGTGGCGCGTGCCCTCGTTGGCGTGGTGGTCGCGGAGCTGTTCGGTGCACGCGCGGGGTTGGGCTTCCTCATCTTGAATGCGGCGCAGAGCTTTGACACGGCGGGCGTCTTCGTCGGCGTCATCATCCTGGCTGTTGCCGGCGTCGTTTCAGTCGAGCTGCTGAAGTGGCTCGAAAGCAGGCTCGCCCCTTGGCGCGAGTCGGGAGAACAAGAATGATCAGCGCGAACGCGAAACTCTCGACCCGCGGGCTGAGTAAGGCGTTCCGAAAGGGCAATGCTCAAATAGAGGTTTTGCGCGATCTCAACATCGATATTTTCCCCCGAGAGTTCGTGAGTATCGTCGGAGCCTCCGGCTGCGGCAAAACGACTTTCCTAAGGCTCGTGGACGGTCTGATACAGCCCAGCAGCGGCACGGTTTCCGTCGACGGCAAGGTCGTCGACACGCCGGGCAAAGGATTATCTTTCGTGTTTCAGCATGACGGACTTTTCCCCTGGCGTAACTGCGGCAACAACACCGCGTTGGGACCGGAGCTCGCGGGCCGGCCGTTCAAGCAGGCGCGCGAACTCGCATGCAGCTTTCTGCGGCTTGTCGGGCTAGGCGGATTCGACCAACATTATCCGCACGAGCTCTCAGGCGGCATGCGCCAACGCGTGAACATCGCGCGCGCATTGGCGGCCGGCGCCGACATTATGCTCATGGACGAACCTTTTGCCGCTCTGGACGCGCAGACTCGCGAGATCATGCAGTCCGAGCTCTTGAGGATTTGGCAAGAGACGCAGAAAACAGTTCTACTGGTCACGCACCAAATCGACGAAGCAGTTTATCTATCGGATCGCGTGCTGATCCTCACCGTTCGTCCCGGCCGTCTGAAGCAGGAGGTTCGAATCGACCTGCCACGTCCACGTGAGTTGTCGATCAAGCGGACCCCTCAATTTGTCTATTTCACGGATCTCATATGGCGCGCCATCGAACAGGAGGTTCGTGACAGTATCAATCAGGAGGCACGCACACTCGCCTCGCTGCATTCCTAGAACATGGAGGAGACAAATGCGTTTTGCGAAAGCCTGCAGCATTCCCGTAGCCGTTGGGTTCGCCATCATGTGCGGTACCGCAGTGGCGTGCGCGTCCGATCCGACACCGCTGACGGTCGGCGATGTCGCGCCGATCGCGCCCGACTGGCCAAGCTTTGTCGCGGAGGACAACGGCCTCTATCAAAAAGCAGGCGTCGAACCGCAGGTGACTTACGTCGGCAATGTCGCGAATACCGTCCAGCAGATGGTCGGCGGATCGTTCGGTATTGCGGTCTCGACGTTCGACACGGCTATCCGCGCCATTGCCAAAGGAGCGGATGCCGTGATGATCGGCGGCCTTGTCGTCAAGTATCCGTACTCGATCATGAGCGATGCCAATATCAATACGGCCGCCGATATGAAGGGCAAGCGCGTCATCCTGCCGTTTCAGAAAGATTTGCTGACCTTCGTCTGGAACCAATGGGCGAAGTCCAATGGTGTCGAGCCGGAATCAATCGATCAGATCTACGATGGCGCAACGCCAAACCGTTACGCAGCGCTAGCCGCACATCAGGTGCAGGCGGCGCTGCTCAGCCAGCCGTTCGATTTCCGTGCGGCGGCGGATGGCTACCACAAGCTCCTCGACATCGGGTCGTATGGAAAGAACTACGGCTTCCTCGTCATTCTCTCCAAGCCGTCATGGCTGAAGAGTCATGACAAGGAGGCGCGCGGCTATCTCAAGGCGCTTTCGGAAGGCGTTGACTGGCTCTACGACGACAACAACCGGGATGAGGCCATCAAAATCCTCGCCGCCCATACTAAGCTGGCGCCGGAATATGCAACGCAGACCTACGACTACTACATCAAGGAGCTCAAGCCGTTCAGCCACAACCTCGCTATCCCGGACGGCGTCGTGGACAGCACGGTCAAGACGCTGGTCCAGATCGGCGACATCAAGGAGTCCGAAGTTCAGGCCGCCAAGATCGTCGACACCAGCTACTTGCCGAAGTAACAACGGCGGACGTGCTACCGAGGCCGCCGACCGTACTCAACAACCTGCCGGACGGCGGCCTCGATCTTCAGCGGGTCGGGGGTAATCTCCGCTTCAAGCGGTGCGCTGTAAGGTACCGGGACCTGTGCCCGGGTGACACGCCGGATCGGCGCCTTGAGCTTGTCGAAAGCCTGCTCGACAACCGAGGCAGACACTTCCGACGCGATCCCGCATCGCAGCGGACATTCGTCGACGACAACAAGGCGTCCGGTCCGGCTCACCGATTCGAGAATTGTATTTTCGTCCAGCGGCGCGAGGGTGCGTAGATCGACGACCTCGACATCAATCCCGTCCGCAGCCAGTTTTTCCGCGGCTGCCAGGCTGTAGTGCACCATCAGTGAATTGGCGACCACGGTCACATCGCGGCCCTTGCGTTTGATGTCCGCGTGGCCAAATGCGATCGGCTTCCTGTCGGCGGGCATATCGGTTTCGATGCCCAAGAGCTTGGCGTGGCTGGCGATCATGGTCGGGTTGTTGCTCATGAACGCCGTGCGGACCAAGCCGTAGACGTCGGCCGCCGTCGACGGAACGACGATTTCGAGGCCGGGCGCATTGCTCATCATGCTTTGCGGACTGTGACTGTGCTGCGCCGCGCCGCCGCCGCGCACGCCATGCAGGAGATGGAAAGTCACCGGCACCGGTATGCGGCCGCCGGACATGTAATAACTGATCGCGGCTTCGTTGGTGACCTGCGACCAAGCTAAATAGCTGAAGCTTCCCGTACCGAGATCGACAAATGGCCTCATCCCGGCCATGGCGGCGCCGACACCGGCTGCCGCTGCGCCTGCTTCCGAGGTTGGCGGGTCGTCAATCCGGTCTCGAAAATCTTTGCGGAGACGGTCCATCAGGTGGCGTTGTGGACCGAGACCGAGGACGTAACTACCGATCAAACTGATGCGATCGTCGGCGGCAAGACTGTCATAGAGCGCATCGACCAGAGCTGCGGCATAACTTTGTTTGGCCATTTCACTTTCCTCACGCAAAGACGTGGTCGTAAGCCGTCGCGGGACTCGGTGACGGACTGCTCAAGGCGAAGCTCACCGCCGCATCGATACGCTTACAGATGTCTTCATCAAGTGACTTGATCCGCTTGATTGCGGCCGCATCGCTGGCCATGGACCGGACGAGCCTTAGGATAGGGTCGTGATGTTCCAGCCAATCGGCGTGTTCGCCGTGTGGTTTACTCTCGCCCATCGCCATGCCGAGGTCGGTTCTTCCGGTTACCGGCTCGGGCCAAAGAGGATTATTGCCAGGCCAGCGCTTGGTAACGGCCTCGATAAAGACTGGCCCATTTCCGGCGCGGCAACGGGCAACGGCGTCGGAGATGGCGGCGAAGGCAGCCGCGGCGTCGGCGCCGTCCAGCCGAACTGTCGGGATGTTCACCGATCGGGCGATACCGCACAAATCGCTGCCGGCAGCATGAACGAGAGTTGGATATCCTTCACCCGGCGCCCATGAACCGGAGCTGTTGTTCTCGCACAGGAACACAACAGGCAGTTTCCACAGTGAGGCGATATTCAACGCTTCGAAGCTGACCCCTTCCTCAAGCGCACCATCGCCGAAGAAAACGGCCGAGACAGCGCCGTTCTTGCGGCGCCGGCAGGCATAGCCGGCGCCGGTCCCGAGCGAGATACAGCCGCCAACGATGCCCGAGGTGGACAGAAAACCGAGATCCGGCTCGCTGAGATGGATCGTGCCGCCACGACCGCCGTTCAGGCCCGTGGCGCGACCGAGAATTTCCGCCATGGACTTGCCGGGATCGGCGCCGCGGGCAATGACGTGTCCATGGTTGCGGTGTGTCGTCGCGAGATAATCGCGGTTGTCGAGCGCCGACATGGCCGCTGCGCCGGTGGCCTCCTGCCCGATGTAAAGATGATAATGACCGACGAACCGCTTTTCATATGCAAGCTTGAGTACCGCTTCCTCGAAGCGGCGGATCAGCAGCATCCGTTCCAGTATCGTCCACGCGACGTCGTTCGGCAGAGATGGAGTCATAGGTCTTTCTCACTCTCAATCGAATTTCGGCAGCTAGCACTCATTAGTTTAGTGCATTTTGGGGCGCCTCGCGCCAATAGGCATCGTTGCCCGGACAATTGCTCAGTAACAGTTCTTCGCGCGGCGAGCTATGCCTTAATGTAGCGATAATAACAGCCGCGGCATTCCATCGGCCTGCACACCACGATCGGGCTTAGCGTTACACTGACCATCGCCTGTCAAGCGCCGATGGCCTATCTTAGTGCCGATCGCTATACCTCCGCGCTGTGACAGGTGGCGAGCGAAGCGTGCGGACGGGCGCCGGTCCGCGCGTTAACGCGCTCGCATCGTCGCCCTCACCTGTGCCTGCAGGCGCGGCGTGGGCAATGGAGTGTCCGCCGATGAATTTCGATTATACGGACGAACAAAAATTATTCGCGGAATCGGTGCATCGCTTCGCGCGCGAGCATCTCGCAGCGGGCGCGCTCAAGCGCGCCCACGATCCGCGCTTTCCGTTCGACGTGGCGCAGCTCATGGCGAAGCAGGGCCTTATGGGCATCACGCTGCCGCAAAGCGATGGCGGGCAGGGCGGCACGCTGATGGACGCCGTGATCGCCATCGAGCAGATCGCCGCCGTGTGCCCGCGCAGCGCCGACGTAGTGCAGTTCGGCAATTTCGGTCCGATCCGCACCTTTGCGGAATACGGCACGGCGGCGCAGAAGACGCGCTGGCTCGCCGATCTCCTGGCCGGCCGCATGGTCATGAGCCTCGGCATGACCGAGCCGGACGCGGGCTCCGCCGTGACCGATCTCAAAACCAGCGCGCGGGCGGACGGCTCCCATTACGTCATCAACGGCAGCAAGGTGTTTTCCACCTTCAGCCCGGACGCGCAGGTGTTTCTTATTTACGTGCGCTACGGCCCCGGCCTCGGCGGCATCGGTTCGGTGCTGATCGAACGGGGTACGCCGGGCTTCGCTATCGGGGCGGCTGCCGAATTCATGAGCGGCGAGGAATGGTGCGAGCTGCATTTGGCCGACTGCCGCATTCCGGCGGAAAATGTGCTGCTGGGACCCGGCGGCTTCAAGAAACAGATGGCCGGTTTCAATGTCGAGCGACTCGGCAACACGGCGCGCGCGCTTGCTTGCGGCCGCTACGCCTTCAGCGCTGCGCGCGACTATGCAGCGACGCGCGAGCAGTTCGACCGGCCGTTGTGCGAGTTCCAGGGCTTGCAGTGGAAGTTCGCCGACATGGCGATCAAGCTCGAAAGCGCGCAGCTTCTGCTTTATCGCGCCGCGACCAACGCCGATCGCGGCCTGCCGTCGGCCTATGAGACCGCAATCGCCAAGGCGGCGTGTAACCAGGCCGGCTTTGAAGTGGCGAGCGAGGCGGTGCAGATCATGGGCGCGCTGGGTTTCAGCCGTGAAACGCTCGTCGAATATTGCATGCGCCGCACGCGCGGCTGGATGATCGCCGGCGGCTCAATCGAAATGTTGAAGAACCGCATCGCCGAGCACGTGTTCGACCGCCGCTTCGACCAGCGCAAGCGCCAGTCCGCCGCGGCGGAGTGAGGCGGCGGGTCGACGTAAGGAATTGCAGTTTTTTCAGACTGAAATAGCGGCTCAGCTTCGGCCGTACTCATCGGTGAGACGCACGATGTCGTCCTCGCCGAGATAGCTGCCGACCTGAACTTCGATCAGTTCAAGCGGTATTTTGCCGGGATTGGTCAGCCGATGGACGCTGCCGATCGGGATGTAAGTCGACTCGTTTTCGTGGATAGTGCGAATTTCAAATCCGATGGTGACTTCCGCCGTACCGCGAACCACCACCCAGTGTTCGGAACGGTGGAAGTGCTTTTGCAGCGACAGCATGGCATTCGGCTTCACGACAATGCGTTTCACCTGATAGCGCGAGCCGGTATCGATGCCTTGATAATAGCCCCACGGCCGGTAGACCCGTAAATGCGCAACGGCCTGCTGCCGGTTCTGCGCCTTGAGCTGCTCGACAAGCTCTTTGACTTGTTCGGCCTTATCGCGCGACGTCACCAACACGGCGTCGGGTGTCGCGACCACGACGACGTCCTCAAGTCCGACCACCGCCGTGAGGATCGCATCGTCCGAATGCGCCAAGCTGTTGCGGCTATCAAGGAAAACGACGGAGCCGGTCGATGTGTTGCCGTCGGTGTCGTGGCCGAGCACGTCCCAGACCGTACTCCAACTCCCGACGTCCGACCAGCCGTAATCGACAGGGACCACCGCGGCGTGATCGGTGCGCTCCATGACGGCATAATCGATGGACTTCTTGGGCGCCTGCGTGAACGACTCGGCAGGCAGACGCAGAAAATCGAGGTCCCGCGTCATGCCGCTGACGGCCGCCTTGGCGGCCTTGGCGATTTCCGGCTCGAAGCGAGTGATCTCGCTCAGCATCACATCGGCACGGAACACGAAATTGCCGCTATTCCACAGGTAGCGGTCGGCAATGTAACGGCTCGCGGTCGCAGCATCGGGTTTTTCCACGAAGGACTCCACCGCAAACGCGGCGCCGCCGTTGAGCTTGGAGCCCGGCCGGATATAACCATATTTGGTCGCTGGGAAGGTCGGATTAATGCCGAAGGTGACGATCCGTCCCTCGGCCGCGGCAGTGGCTGCCTCGTGACACGCGCGGGTGAAAGCATTTCGATCGCTCACGACGTGATCGGCGGCAAGGATAAGTACGGTCGATGCCGGATCGCGCGCGCCGGCGATCACCGCCGCAACGGCGACAGCCATGGCGGAGTCGCAGCGTATCGGCTCGAGCACGATGTCACCCTCGACCGCGCATTCGCGCATTTGCTCGGCGGCAATGAAGCGGAAATCGGAATTGGTGATGATGATCGGCCGATCGAATATTGCGTCGTCACCAATGCGGCTGAGAACCTGCTGAAATGTCGATCGCTCTTCGACCAACGGAACGAACTGCTTGGGCATGCTTTCGCGCGAGACGGGCCACAAACGTGTTCCCGCGCCGCCGCACATTATAACCGGAATCAAAAGCGGCCCGCCCATCGCCCATTGCAACTTATTCGTGTTTAACCTTCCTAACACATAACAACTGACATTCAAGCGATTATTGGCAGGCACAAGCGACCGAGGACGAATGGGTAACTTTCAATATACTTTATCCTATGTGTTTGTGCTTTAGTCGCAGCTGCGCCGAAAAGATCGCAATCGACGGTCATCGTTGGAGCCGACGATGTCGATCAACGCAGTGCCGATATAGACTTCAAGGATGCCGCGATCTTGCCTTAAATGCATCGAAATATGTATAAGTCTTAATATTTTTGCGCTACCAACCCAGTGGATTGGGGGAGGGTCGATGCCGATGTGGCGGAGTAAGGAAATCGGAGTCTCACGCCAACTCGTCCGGCTTGCTGTCGTGCTCGCATTGGGGGGCCTCACTGGAGCTTGTTTCCAGCCGCTCTATAGCAGCCAGTCGATTTCAGCAGACGACTCAATTCGGGATAAGCTTGGCACGATCGAAATTGCGAACATCCCAGCTGCCAATGGTAGGCCAGAATCTCGGCTCGCTGTCGCTCTGCGCAACGCGCTGATGTACGATTTTAATGGAGGCGGTGGTCCGAACGCGCCAACGCATCGGCTGAATGTCAATTTGGGCTTGGGGAGAATGACCGTCATTGTGGATGTAACGAGCGGACGACCGGATGCTCAAATTGAAGTCGTTAATGCCTCCTTTACCCTGACCGAAATAGCTACTCAGAAAGTCGTTCTCAACGCGTCGACATTTGCTCGCGCGTCGTTCGATATTCCTGGTTCGGCACAGCGGTTCGCCCAGCAGCGCGCCGCGCGCAATGCGGATGATCGTGCCGTAGAAGTGCTTGCGCAAAACATAAGGAACAGGTTGGCATCTTTCTTTGTAGCGGGGACATGATCTGGCGGCGGGAGTCGTTGAAGTCTGGGCCGTTGACAGCCTAGTGAGGAACAGCGACGCGGCTACGCTTGGCATCCATGCCAGATGGCGTGTCAGTTCACGCGAGCGGCTGGACGCGGGAACAAGGTCCTAGCGGCGACCCCTACGTCTTGCGCTTGCAGACACGATGATCAACGGGCCTGCGTCCGAAGCATCATCAATCCCGCAGCCTTAACAAATTCTTGTTTATATTCAATAGTCTTTGCCTTGGCAAAGCCACTTTTTGGGAACAGTAGACAGCCGTGGGGAATGCAGCCTCCTCGATCGTACTGTCGGGCCGGTCTGAATAGCCGGAGCGGCGTGAGTGCGTTGTTTTGCTGGGAGCACGGGTAGTGGCGGAGCTCACAGGTACCCGTCATGTTGGGCGGCGTCGGCAACGCTACGGTGCAGTGTTTCTTCTCACCTTTGCTGCAGCGGTGATTGGACTAGGCATCTACTGCCTGCCAGCGTTCAGCCAAATCGCGCCCCCAATACAATTGCGCTATCCGACGCGGCCCCAACAGCCAAAGCCGGTGCCGATACCCGCCAACGCGCCCATGCTCGTCCAAGCGGACGAGATCAAATACGATTATCCGAATAGCATCGTCGCTGCTGTCGGCAATGTGCAGATCTACTATGGCGGAGCAACCATTGAGGCAGACCAAGTCATCTACGATCAAAAAACCAAGCGTCTGCGCGCTGAAGGAAACGCCAGACTAACGGAGCCGGACGGCAAGATTACTTACGGACAAATCATCGATCTCACCGATGATTATCGGGATGGGTTTGTTGATTCACTGCGGTTGGAAGCGCCGGACGACACCCGCTTTGCCGCGGTACGCGCCGATCGCGCGAATGGCAATTACACTGTCATGGAAAACGGCGTCTATACCGCGTGCGAGCCCTGCAAGGACGATCCGAAGAAGCCGCCGCTCTGGCAGGTCAGGGCGGCGCGAATCATTCATGATCAGGGCGAGAAGATGCTCTATTTCGAAGATGGGACCATCGATTTTTTCGGTTTGCCGCTCGCCTGGTTCCCGTTCCTGTCGGCGCCCGATCCGACAGTCAAACGCAAGAGCGGTCTTCTGTTTCCAACGGTCAGTTATAGCAAGTCCTATGGGTATGCCGTTGAGACTCCTTATTACCTGGCGCTTGCGCCCAACTACGACCTGACCCTTTATCCAAAATATACGACGCAACAAGGCCTCTTAATGGAGGCTGACTGGACTCAAAATCTGCTCAACGGTTCCTACAACATTAAGGCCGCCGGCATTTTCCAACAGGATCCGGCGTACTTTGCTTCGCTCTACGGTGCGGACTCGCGCGAAATGCAAAACTTTCGCGGGACTGTCCTGACTGCCGGCCAATTCAATATTACGGACAAATGGGTGTGGGGCTGGACCGGAGTTCTGGTGAGCGACCCAACCTTCATATACGACTACGGAATGGCGCGATTTAACGGAATCAATCTTGATCCGTTCCAGACCGGCACAAGCGAGGCCACGGAAGGCATCTCGCAGCTTTACCTCGCCGGACGCGGCGAGCGTAGCTACTTCGATATCCGCTCGGTCTACTATACCGGCTATTCGGAGCTTGATCAGGAAAGTCAGCTCCCCGTGATTCTCCCGGTGTTGGACTATTCCAACGTGCTTCCCCAGCAGGTGATGGGCGGTGAATTGAGTTATAAGCTCAACCTGACCAGCCTGACCCGAGAAGAAGCAAGTTACGATCCGATCAGCGAGGCTGCTATTAACAACGGCATCTGCGCGAACGGCACTGCCGAGACGGCAGATCCGGCGCTCCTTAACAAGTCCAACTGCCTGTTGCGCGGCATACCGGGAATGTACACGCGTGGGTCTGCCGAAGCCGACTGGCGGCGCACCGTGGTCACCAGTAACGGCCAGGAGATCACGCCGTTCTTGCAGCTGCGCGGCGATGTCGCATCGCTCGACGTCGACAATCAGCCGGGCGTGTCCAACTACATCGCGACCGGCGACAGCGAGCTCGCTCGCGTCATGCCGGTGGCCGGCGTTGAGTACCGTTACCCGTTCATCGACGTTGAACCCTGGGGCACGCAGACGATCGAGCCAATCGCCCAACTCATCCTGCGCCCGAACGAGTCCGAGATCGGCA
>Ga0181536_10002113_pt1 | contig 22817 bp, 15 predicted proteins | sample PEATcosm2014_Bin_41_FD_121105 | JGI IMG/M metagenome (GOLD analysis project Ga0181536, IMG submission 121105) | Peatland microbial communities from MTU Mesocosm Facility, Houghton, MI, USA - PEATcosm2014_Bin17_60_metaG | ecosystem: Environmental > Terrestrial > Soil > Wetlands > Peat | place...
CGGTTCGATGAGCGGGAACAGGAAACAGGGCCAGGCCAAACCGGATTGAGGCGGGCGAAGCGAAAGCCCCACCCAATAGCCACCGGGAGACTACAGTTACTGCGCCTGTTCTCGACTCTACTCACGTAACGTTCATTGACCTTGGGTCAGCCAATTCTCGGTTGAGTGTAATTGTAAGCCGTGGGCAGCCACGATAGAGCACCACGCGCTTACTTGATGTCAGCTTCCCTGGTCTCACGCGCGGTGGGTATCTTCACTTCTGTGATGTGAACTAGATTCTTGTCAGGGTAGCAGTAAGCTGCAGCGTGCACGTAGTGTCCTTCGTGACCCTTAAGGATCTCCGGATTGTCCACCTTCCAGGCTCTTTGCTCGGTTACGAACCTCAGTTTATCGCCATCTTCCTCAACTGTACCCATGATGACTGTCAGCCGAGCCCCTATGTCCACTGGAGTCTTCGGTACCTGATTAGGCGCGTCCTGCGAGAGCGCGACGACGACGCTCAGGGCAAAGCACAGAGAGAGGATAGGAAATAAAAGAGCTTTCAAGGAAAGGAACCTCCGTTCCAAGCGATTCGTGCCTCGGCGCATTGTTAAGGTGGAGTTATTCTCGCTAAGGGGGGAGAACTTCAAATGGGCTGCCTTAGTTCAGGGAACCTGAAAGAGGGGAAGGTGGGGACCACCTCACCTTTAACGCTAGTCCTCTGGACTACCATTGTCAAACTGCCGAATCCCGCAGACCAACAGCAGACCATGGTTGCGCGGCCAAGACCGCAACGGCCAACAGTAGTCACCAGCAGGACCCATTCGCGAAGTTCGGTGGAGTTTCGCCTCGACTCTGCGATAGTTCAGAGCGCCAAGGTGCACCAGCCGGCCCTGAGGAGTTCCGGACCGCTCCCCTGTGGGGCGTCGGACAACGTGTCTTCTTCCTCCAAGGCCGATTGCCTTTCTTCAGTTCGTCAGTTCGTCAGCGGTGCATCATGCCCGCCGTGCTGGCGCAGCAATTCCGCCACTGCGGGTTCCCATCTCGCCGATATGTGAATCGGTGTCTGGCCGTGGTTGTCCTTGGCATTCACCTGGGCCCGTTTGTCCAGCAGTAGTGCCACCATGTCCTTGTGGCCATTTTGTGCTGCCCAGTGCAAGGGTGTCTGGCCCCACCTATTCCTGGAATCGACCTCTGCATTGCCGACCAACAGCAATGCAGCTACATCCTCCTCGCCGTTTTCCGCGGCATAGTGCAAAGGCGTATTGCCCGACTCGGTCGTGGCGTTGACGTCCGGTTGGTTGGCCAACAGCAAGGCCACAATTTCCTTGTGGCCCCACTTTGCCGCCAGGTGCAAAGGCGTTTCGCCCAGGAGATATCTGGTGAGAACCAGATCAGGATTAGTTTTGAGCAGCGCTTTGACAGTTTCGAGGTTGTCCCCTACGACCGCCGCATAGAACGAGTCCGCCATTGCTCCTCTGCACGACTGATTCGTCTCGGTCATTGCGAGCCTCGCAACATTTCATTCCTGCGTGTCGAGCTGCTGCAGCAACTTCACAACGCTTGTGCTTCCGCCTTCGCGGCGAACAAAGCGCGGACTTCCGTAGCTTCGCCTTGCCCCTGCTGGACTCCTCGTCCTCCACGTGCGGACTACTGCACGGTGAGTGTGACAGTGCCCGTGGCCGTGGTGCTGCCTGAGGTGCCGGTCACAGTCACGGTGTAGGTTCCGGGCGTAGTGCCCGGATTGCCTGTGCCGCCACTGCCGCTGCTATTGCTGCACGAGAGTAGTCCGCCAGCGAGGACCACGAGTAAGACAAGCAGGCCAAGCCGTCGCCGCCAGCTGCGCCGCGCCGGGACGCAAATTCCAATTCCAAAGATCAAGCCGAAGGCCAGGGTCGTGCCGCCGGCGTACCAGCGGACTCCCGGGCGCGCCGGATATGCAAGAGCGCCGGTAGTGGGCGCCGTGGTGGCGATGGTCAGTGTAGCCGTCACGGCGGACGTGCCGGTAATAGTCACCGGACTAGTCGCGCCAAAACTCAGTGTGGGTGGGTCCTGAGCGCCGATCGGGCTGGATGTAAGCGCAGCCGTCAGCGTCACGCTGCCGGTGAAGCCTCCGCTGGGCGTCAGCGTGATCGTCGAAGTGTTGCCGGTGGCCGCGCCAGGGCTGACCGACACAGTGGTGCCGCTTACAGTGAAACTGGGGGGAACCGTGACGGTGACCGAACCGGCGCCCGTGGCCGTTGCGTAATTGCTGTCGCCCGAATAGGTGGCGGTCAGCGTGTCTTTCCCAGTCGCCAGCGATCCGGCGGGAATGTTGATCGTCGCACTGCCGCTGGTAAGCGTCGTGGCGCCGGAGTTATAGGTTCCGCTGGTCAGGGTCACGGTGCCGGTGGGCGTGGGGTTTCCGCTTCCACCGCTGACCGCGACCGTTACGCTTAACGCTTGCGTGGTCGTGATGCTCGACGAGGACGGCGTTACCGTCACCGTTGGCGTTGCTGGAACCGTGACGATGACCGCATTGGCGCCGGTGGCCGTAGCGTAATTGTTGTCACCCGAATAGGTAGCCGTGAGCGTGTCCGTGCCCACTGCCAGCGACCCAGCGGGAATGTTGATCGTCGCACTGCCACTGGTGAGCGTCGTGGCGCCGGAGCTATAGGTTCCGCTGGTCAGGGTCACGGTGCCGGTAGGTGTGGGGTTGCCACTTCCGCCGCTGACCCCGACCGTTACGCTTAACGCTTGCGCTGTCGTGATGCTCGACGAAGACGGCGTTACCGTCACCGTCGGCGTTGGCGGAACCGTAACGACGACCGAATTGGTGCCGGTGGCCGTTGCGTAATTGCTGTCGCCCGAGTAGGTGGCGGTGAGCGTGTCCGAGCCCACTGCCAGCGACCCGGCGGAAATGTTGATCGTCGCACTGCCGCTGGTAAGCGTCGTGGCGCCGGAGCTGTAGCTTCCGCTGGTCAGGGTCACCGTACCGGTGGGCGTGGGGTTGCCGCTTCCACCGCTGACCGCGACGGTTACGCTTAACGCTTGCGCCGTCGTGATGCTCGACGAGGACGGCGTTACCGTCACCGTCGGAGTCATTAGCACAGCAAGCCTAAAAACTATCCCAAGGTTGTGAGCGCCACCTAAAGATGTGGTGCCGTACAGGTTGCCCGCCGCGTCCTGGATCAGGCCAGCCATCGGGTCGTACCCGTCCGTGCAGTTCGAACCACCATCAGAACAGAAGTTGTAGAGCACCGTCTCCTGGCCAGTGCTGTTCACCTCAAAGACCGTTCCATGGTTGTTAGCGCCTCCGCTAGCCGTGGTGCCGTACAGGTTGCCCGCAGCGTCCCGGATCAGACCCGCGTAAGGCGACGCCCCGTCGCTACAGCTCGCAGCAGAGCAGAAGCTGTAGAGCACCGTTTCGTGACCCGTGCTGTCCAGCTTGAATAGCGTGCCGCAGGTGTCAAAACCATTCGGATCCCTGCAATTAGAATTAGAATTTCCGCCCGCCGGTGTGGTGCCGTACAGGTTGCCCGCCGAGTCTTGGATCAGACCAGCATAGGGGCTGTCCCCGTCCGTGCACGAAGGATAGCTGCCAGTAGGGCAGAAGCTGTGGAGCAAGGTCTCGTGATCCGTGCCGTCCACCTTGAACACCGTGCCCACGGGAGGATTAGAGCCTCCGCCTCGGTGTGTGGTGCCGTACAGGTTGCCCGCAGCGTCCCGGGTCAGACCCGCGTAGGGCGACGCCCCGTCGCTACAGCTCGCAGCAGAGCAGAAGCTGTAGAGCACCGTTTCCCCCGTGCTGCCGAGCTTGAACACCGTGCCACCGTTGTTGGCATCTCCGTCAGCCGTGGTGCCGTAGAAGTTGCCCGCAGCGTCCTGAATCACGCCGGCTAAGGGCCAGTACCCGTCCAAGCAATCACCAACGGAGCAGAAATTGTAGAGGACCGTCTCAGTCCACGTCCCACCCTGCTGTGCCGGAGGTGCGAGCTTGAACACCGTACCACCGCGGTAACCGGTCGTTGCAGTGTTGTTAGCCCCGCCTTGGGATGTGGTGCCGTACAGATTGGCCGCAGCGTCCTGGATCAGACCGGCGTCCGGAGTCGACCCGTCCGTGCAGGTCCCACCTCCAACCGAGCAGAAGCTGTAGAGCACCGTCTCAGTCCATGTGCCACCCCCTTGTGCCGGAGGTGCAAGCTTGAATACCGTGCCGCTGCTTTTAGCGCCGCCGCTGGGTGTGGTGCCGTACAGGTTGCCGGCAGCATCCTGGATCAGACCAGCTGCGGGGCTCGACCCGTCTGTGCTATTCGCGCCGAAGCTGTAGAGAACCTCATAGTTATAGCTGGCGGCCCCGTCTGCAGGGTTTGCCGGGAGCGTTTTTCCTGCCTTCGCCCGCGGCTTATGAGAGTGGCTTATTGGGTTGAAGGTTTGATCTTGCGCAGCCGACTGGACAGCGACGGCGAACAACGACAACAGCGAAATCAATGTGAGGGCACACCAGCGATGAATGCGGATTTTCATAAGCTTCTCCCGGGTTGGGCATTCGGCGTAGTTAGCTGTTCTTTGCCGGCCGCGGCAGAGATGATTCTTTGACCTGGCCTCATGATTTCCCTCCGTTCAATCGCCGAAATTGAACCCAGCAGAATGAGTGTTCGCTGAACGTTCGTGCAGATGCGATTGCGAAGTCAGTTCTGGTGGAGGGCCAGAATTCATCTGGCCCTCCGCACTGAGAACTGCCGGAACTCCGCTGTGGGAGCCGCGCATGGGGATCCACCCTTCCGAATTCGGTCGGTCAGATCAGGACGAAGCCACGCTATTTAACCGTCCACGTGCTGGGGTGCGCCTTGGCCAGTTCCTTCTGTCCATCGGCATCGTCCATGGCCACCAGGTCGGTGCGCGCCTTCCACATGCCCATGTGGATGGTTTGCGCGAGATAATAAGTTTTCCCTGCCTCCACGGTAAGAACCAGGACGGAGCGATTCTCGGCTCGAGAGCAGAAATAGTGCTCGCCAGGTTTCACCGTGAAAAAGAGATAGTTGTCGCCCCGGGTCACTCCCTTCCACTCGCCATCCACCGCCAGCTTGGTCTGGATTTTGTTTCCAAACATGGTTGAGCGGATCACATAGATCAACGCGGTGTCGGCGGTCGCCGTGCCGGTGGGGTGCTGGTTCTTGTCGGTGTCGGCCACGTATTTGACCTCTTTGTCTTCGGGACCGCAGGCCTTCAACTCCATGTCCTTCGAGGTCGATTGCCCGGACTCATCTTTTTGTGCGACCGCGATCATTGGCAGCGCAAACAAGAAGATGAGCGCAGCTACGGAACAGCGCTGAAGTAATGTCATATGAAAGTTCTCCTTTGTTTGAGTTCTGGTGAACGTAAAAATTCGGAATAGGTGGGCAGATTTGCAGCCATCTGGCGCGACTCTGCCCGCGCCTATTTGGTTTAGCTACTCCTCGTTACTCGCCGAGGTTAGAAATGGAACACAACGCCGGTCGAGATTCTCACGTTGTCGGCAAAGTTGGTCACGTTGCCCCCGCCGTCATGTGCAATAAGGGCGCCGATGTCGTTATCGTGATAGTAGATCCAGTCAAATTGAGCGAGGCGAATCGCGATGCTCTTCTTGAACTTGAAATCCACGCCCCCACCTGCCATCACGGCCAAACCGGTACCAGAAACGTAGATGACTTGGTTGTTGGGGTTGTACTGAGAGGGAGTGGTTACACGGGCTCCTCCGAACAGCACATGGACGAATGGGTTGAATTTCTCGGAACCAAAAGAATAGACCGGGCCGCCGGCGAAAGTGTAAATGCGACTGGAAGCGTTATCACCACCGTAGGTGAAGCTATGGTAGTTGCCGCTGAAATCTCCTGTCACTCCAAAATGCTTGCTAAGGTTGGCGGTTACGGAAGCATCCCAGCCATTGAAAGGGCTGCCGATTTGCCGCCCCAGGTCGCTGCCAATGCTCTGGTATTGGTAACCGCCGAACACCTCCAACTTGGGATTGTCCTGCGCCATCAACGGAAGCGACAGAACCAGGAACACAGACACGCACAGCAAGATCCTCTTCATACGATTCCCTTCTCCTTAATGACTTCGTTTCGAAGTAATGTCGTTTGTGGGTCACCTCAAAAAAAGGTGAACGCCTGCCTGATCCAAACTGGTTCCGTGGCGAGAAACTCAACAGAAGCTCGCTGGTGACCACCCTGGAACGTCGCGAAAGTAGCACTGGAAAGCGCGGCCCTCAATGCACTGCGGGTAATCCGTAGGTAAACTACGACTCAACTGTGCGGCGACCGGCTGGAAGTCCTTTGTTTGGCTCCTGCGGGTGACTAGCGGCATTGGCTAACGGGCACCCGAAGGCAGGAAACGCAGCACTTTGCTAGTTGCATTACACCGGGATGTGAGTTCAATCACAGATTTCCAGCGGATTTCTATTTACGGTACCAATACCGCCTGAGCGATGGCGGCTGCATATACCGAAGGTCACCTTCGGGTTAACTGACCGCGCCGACCCGATGGGAAACAAGAATAGGTGTGTCCCGGAAGGCTAGGGTGAGGTTTCAGCATTTTTCCAAAGGGAGGGACGGCTAACGTTCGTGCCAGCTTCGGCTACAACGCCCCGGCAAGTGCAATTCGGACCGTTCACGGTTGATCTGATCTCGCGGGAATTGCACGGTAGCAGCGGGAAAATCCGTCTCCAGGGCCTGCCCTTTCACATTCTCACGATTCTGGTCGAGCGACCCGGGGGGTGGGTCACCCGCGATGAACTCCGCGAGCGGCTCTGGCCGGCCGACACCTTTGTCGATTTCGAACACTCCATCAATACCGCCATCGGGAAGCTCCGCAGAGCGCTCGGGGATGACCCCGACAAGCCTCGCTACATCGAAACTTTGCCCCGACACGGCTACCGGCTCATCGCCGAGGTGGCGGAGGGACAGCCACGGGGAGTTTCCGAAGCGGATCAGAAAAAACTCTGGAAGATTGCTGTGCCATCGGCAGGTCTGTTGCTGGCCGCGCTGCTCGGGGGCTGGCTTTTCTATCCTTGGCATCGAGCTACGGCACTGACCGACAGGGACACCATTGTACTGGCCGACATCGTCAACAAGACCGGGGACGAGGTTTTCGAGGATGCGCTCAAGCAAGCGCTGGCCGTGGAATTGGCACAGTCTCCGTTTCTGAACGTGCTCTCCGACCAAAAGGTCAGTGAGACCTTGGGGATGATGGGCCGTCCCACGAACGAACGCATCACCGCGGACGTTGGCCGGGAGCTTTGCCAACGCGCGGGGAGTAAGGCTTTGCTGACCGGGGAGATCTCCCGCCTGGGGAGCCACTACCTGATCGCTCTGAATGCAGTGGCCTGCAGCACGGGCGATACCTTGGCCAAGGAACAGGGCGAGGCGGCCACCAAAGAAGATGTTCTGAAGACTGTGAGCCGAGCTACTTCGAGTCTGCGCCGCAAGCTGGGAGAATCGCTCCCGTCGGTGGAGAAGTTTGACGTTCCGGTGGAAGCCACGACATCGTCGCTGGAAGCATTGAAATACTTCAACATAGGTCTGACGATACGGCGCAAGGAAGGAGACGCATCGGGTATTCCGTTTCTAAGGAGGGCGATCGAACTCGACCCCAACTTCCCGTTGGCATATTCCGAGTTGGCGCTATCCTACGACAATCTCCAGCAACCGTCGCGCGCGCTGGAATATGCCAGCAAAGCGTACCAATTGCGTGATCGGGCCACAATGAGAGAGCAACTTAGTATCACGGCGTCGTATTTTGGCGCCACGGGAGAGCTCGACAAGGAGGTGCAGACCTACGAGTTGTGGACTGCAAGCTACCCCCGTAATCCGGTACCTCGCGTTAACTTGGGAGCGGACTACGCCATGCTGGGGCGCCATGAGAAGGCGCTTCCAGAATTGCAGGAGGGTTTGCGCCTAGCTCCTGACAATGTCAATGTCTACACCAGTCTGGGCGCAACGCTTCTTTACCTGAACCGGCTGGACGAAGCCAAAGCCATTTTTGAGGAGGCCCTCGCACTAAAGTTAGACGACGGCGGACTGCGCCAGTTCATCTATTCTCTTGCGTTTCTGCGGGACGATGCCGCACGGATGGAAGAACAGGTGGCTTGGGCTGACGGCAAACCTGGCAGCGAAGATCTCTTGCTGTCGATGCAGTCCGATACGGACGCGTACTACGGACGAATGAGCAAGGCACGAGAACTCTCCCGCAGAGCGGTGGACTCAGCCGGGCACGCTGACTCCAAAGAGACAGCGGCCGCGTGGCAAGCGGAGGCTGCATTGCGCGAGGCGGAGTTGGGCAATGCACCCTTAGCAAGGCAAGGAGTGACGGCGGCTTTGGCGTTGTCTTCGGGGCGGGACGTGAAGGGACAGGCAGCCCTGACGTTGGCGCGCGTCGGCGATGTCTCTCGCGCCAAGGCTCTGGTCGAGGAACTGCAGAAAAGCTACCCGACCAACACTCTGCTGAAGTTCTACTGGCTGCCGAGCATCAACGCGGCCATCGAGATCAACCGGGGCAATGCGACCCGCGCGATTGCGTCATTGGAAGCCGCCGCGCCTTACGAACTGGCCGGGGGCCTGCCTCTTTACCCGGCGTACCTGCGCGGCCAAGCTTATTTGCTGGCAAACAATGGAACAGCGGCAGCCGCCGAGTTCCAGAAAATGCTGGATCACAAGGGCATCGTGCAGAACTTCGTAACCGGATCATTAGCCCATCTTCAAGTTGGCCGCGCTTACGCGATGGCAGGCGACACCGTCAAAGCGAAAGCTGCGTACCAGGACTTCTTCTCCCTGTGGAAAGACGCCGATCCCGGTATCTCGTGTCTGAAACAAGCCAAAGCCGAGTACGCGAAGCTGCAGTAGCGGGAAGAATCCTTCCTCGGCGCAGTACGTCCATTTCTTTCCCAGTTGAGTTCATTACCAGGACCAATGCCCTCTCACCTCCGCGAATGGGTTAACCAGATCTTCAACGATCAGCGTCAACACCACCGTCGAAGCCGAAAAACACATCCAGCAACCGCACCTCCCCGGTCCGCTCGAAGACGGCAGCACTGGTCTCGGTGTCAAGACTGAGGCCTTCCACTGTGCGGCGGGAACCGCCGGCGAGAGTGATCTCGATCCGCGGAGGCCCCGATTGGTGAGCCACCACGGGCACTTGGCAAGTGGTAAACGCGAGCGTGCCCGGTTCGAGGTCGAGGCTGCGCTCCCGGCCGGCGAGGTCGTAGAATCGGAATGTCCTCGCCTCCGCCAGAAACTCGCCGCGGCTCACCAGGTGGGTGCGAAAACCGAGCCGTCCACCTTCGACCGCGACGCCCATCTCGCCGAGCCGCGAGATAAGATCCTCTTTCACCTGGCCGGTCATTCCCGGCTGCTGCACTCCCGCAAAACCTGGCGTATGCGAATAAGGATCGGTAGGCATGGCACCGTAGACCTCCGGCGGCTTGTGGGCGCCGATGCCCTCGCGGATCTCGGCATACTGGCTCCAGAGGCGCTCAACGACCGCGGCATCTTCACCGGTGTGCGCGGCGCGGTCCATCACTTCCTGAACCGCGAGCAGGAGCTTAGAAACCATGTGCCAGTAGATGCACCCTAGCCCCTCGTACTTATAGAACGTGCCTGAGCGGCCGGTGAAGGACTGGTGATCGAACACCTCCTCATACAAATCGAGGATCTGCGCGCTCTCCTGGTCTGGCAGATCGAGCGGCACGAGCGCCGCCTTAAGCAGTGCACCGTTGCGGAAAGCCGCGTTGAAGTGAGCCACGCCGTTCAAATCCTGAATTACTATGCGCCGGTCACCGCGCTCGATCATCTCGGCTAGCGTTTTCGACTTCGCCAGAGCCGCAGCGGGAATGTTGTTCTTCTCGAAGAATCCGGGGAGCTTTCGGTCAGGATACAAGACGTAACTGTTCTGGTCGGCGCGGTAAAGGCTGCTGCTCCGAAGCGCGTCGAGCAGCGCGGCCGATTCGCGGGCTGAAAGCGCGCCGGAGCTGAGCACCGCCACCTGACCTTCGAGCATCTCGTAAAGGCGGCGAATCGCAACCCCGTTGCCCGCCAGCTTCATCAGATTGTAGGCGTGATAGAGGCCGTCGCTGCGGCGGTTGGCGCGAATCGAGTGGTCGATGTGGCGGAGCGCCACGTCGCAGAAAGCGCCCAGCTCCGCGACGGTGAGCGGCGATTGGTCTCCTGAAAACCCCTTGGTGTAGAGTCCGGCCCTGTAATCGCTGCCGGCGGCGCCCAGGGAATCGAGGACAGCCTTGCGGTCGCGGTCCGAGACCGGGCCATCGAGCAAGCTCGCGTATTGCTCCAGTGCCTCCGCCACCCGATGAAAAGCGTTGGCGACCTCCGTAGAAACCTCGATCGCGGGTGTCCTAGCGGCGGCGAAGAGGTCGCGAGAAAACCACAGGAAACGGCGCAGGTAACAGAGCGTCACCATCGAGACGCCGTAGCCGACCAGCGCGTTGTTGGCATCGTTCCACTCCGGCCGCTGCGTGTTCATCCACAGGCCGGCCTCCGGGATGTAGTTGAAGAGCCGAGCCAGCACCAGAACCAGCAGTTTTTCCGCCAGGTTCACGCGGTAGGGCGCGCCGTCCACGCCCGGTAGGGCTTTGCCGTCCGCACCCATCGCGGCCGCGCGCAGGCGAATCTCGCGGTCGAGGGCGGCGTCGAAGTCGATAGTGTTGCGTGGATCTTCGAGTAGCGCGCCATACGGCTTGATGCGGTAGGGAACATTGGCGTAGGTGAAGACGCGGCGCGCGAGCAGGCTCGGCAGAGCGTGGGGATGGTAGCGCGCTGAGACCTCAAGCAGCTTCAAGAGGTAGACGGCCTGGTGGTCGCCCCAGTACCCAATGTGAGACCAGGCGTCGTGCGGATCGAGCACCTCCCAGTCAAATCCGTCGCGCATGATGCGGTACGGGTTGTAGCCGTCAGCGGTGGAGGCGTCGGCGAACTTGAAGATCATACTCTCGACGTAGCCGGGGAACGACAGTGACAGCGCTTCCCAGTTCTGGAAGATGTCGCGCCAGTTGCCCTGATAGTTGAGTATCCTCTCGCCTTGCTCGCCCTTCACTTCGATGGCGAAAATATTCCAGGGGCGGCTCGGATCGCCGTGGCGGCGGCTGAAAGTCAGCGGCAAGTACTCGTGCGCCAGGCGCTCGAGATCCGGGTCCTCCTGCTGGCGCGCCATCGCCAGGAGGCGGCTGTGACGCAGGGTTGCCGGTAGTGCGTCGAGAAATGCAGCCTGCCTATCGGACACCGCGCGGTTAGCGCTGGCGACGAACGCCTTGAAGTCTGACCGTGAAATGCAGTAGCCGGAGTCGGGGATTCCGCCGCGCATGGTGTTGAACAGTGCGTTCGAGAAATGCCGCCCGGTGCTGAGATCGTCGCCGGTGAGTTGGAGGCCGTCTGCGCCGGCCACGACCCGAACCAGGTTGCGCGTGCCGCGCTCGACCTCTTCGTCGAGTCGTGCGCGCAGGTTCGTCCCGGACTTGAGGAGCTGCAAAACCGCCGCGACATGCGCAGCATCCTGATCGACCTCCGCTACCAGGCTCCACTCTTTGTGGCCGCCCGCAGGAAGCGCCACCTTGGCCCTTATGAAATACGCGCCGCGCCTGCCGCGGATCAGCGTTTCCTCTTCGACCTGAAGACCCTGCCGGAAGCGGTCCAGCTGTGCGGAACACAGCAACCGCCGCGCGGGTTGGATGCCCTCGGACCACACCGTGGTCGCGCGCAGCGCTTCGCTCGGCTCGGGCCGATCGGCAGGAATCGAGCTGAGCCTGAAGAGTCCCAGTCCGGTGGCGGGTTCGAGTTCGCTCTCCTTGTATCCATCCGCCAGAGTGCTGTACTCCATCTGGAACCGGCGCGTGAGGCCTTCGGGCAGCAGGTTCTGGATGCCATCCAAAAGCTGAACTTCGACGGGTTCCGCTGCCAGGTTGACCAAAGCGGCGCGTCGCACGAAACCGAAGCGGTCGCTCGTCATCCAGGCGCAGGAAAACGACAACCCCAGGTCGTGGTTGACCTCTTCGAAGATAAGCTTGTTGCTGTACACGCTCTTAGACAGGCTGCGCGTGATGCGGTACAAGCCCTCGTAGCGCTGCGAAAACGGCTCCCACAGAGCGGTCCGCCCAGCGCGGGTGACCAGGAGAATGGTCTTGCCGCCGGTCTGGTCCTGGCTATCGTGTATGCGGTCGTCGGTGTAGTAGGGGAACAGAGCGTGGTCGGGGTCGCGGCGGCCGGCCGTGAGAGCGCCGGTGGTCGAGATGAACATCCAGTGATCGGAGTCGCTGACCAGGCTCATCAGGAACGGCGGCATCGCGTCGTAGTTGACGATCCGGTAGAAACGTTCGCCTCCGATGTCGATGTGGCCGCCTTCCACTTTAGTAGGGCAGCGCTTCAAGCGGGCTTCGCCGACAAAAGCCTCGCTCATCGGCTCTCCTTGGCAGCAGGCACCGCATCGTAGCCAGGCGAGGTCGGCCCGTTCGGCATGAGGTCTGGATAGAGCGCCTGCATGGCCAGCTTGGCTTTGCGGCCTTCGCTGAACAGGCCCCAGTGGCCCTCGGTGCCGCTCCCCTTCCAAGGTTCGTCAAACGCCTCGAAGAAGAAAACCGTAACATCGTTGGCCTTGGCCCAGGCGGTCAATTCTTCGTAGTAGCGCTTCTGCTTCTTCTCGTCGCCGGCGCGAGGGACGTTTTGCTCGCTGGTTGTATAAGTCGCCCAGCCCGCCTCTCCGATCACGATGGTCTTCCCCGGGTGAGCTTTGCGCACGCTTTCGTAATGCCGAATCGTCGAGGGCATGGCTGTATCGATATCCTCGTGGCCCCACATGGGATAGGCGTGCATGGTGATGAAATCGACGACATTGGCCAGTTTCGCCTCCGGCTGCCGCCAATAAAGGACGTCGTCGGCGACCGTGACCGGGCAACTCACCGCCTTCTTCACCTGCTGGACGTATTCGAGCGCACGTTCTTCGGTCAACTTGTGGTCGGACCAAGACACCAGAATCTCGTTGCCGACACTTACCGCCGCCACGATGTCCTTGTACGTGTTCGCCAGCCGGATTCCGGTGGCAATCTGCGCGGCGTTCTCGCCCTCCCTGCCGGGCCGGCCGTCCAGCCAGATGCCCAACATCACCTTGAGCCCGATCTTTTCCCGCCGGATGACCTCCAAAACATCCTGAGAATGCTGATCCGACCCGTAGAGACGGATGAGTTTCCAGTTCCTCTCCAGGATCTTGAGATCTTCGAGAATCTGCGCCTGGGTAGGAAACCGGTTGAGCTGCGGGTTCTCGCCGGCGCGATAGCCGGAATAGCAGACGGCATTGCCGTGCCATTTCTGCACGGTCAGATCCTGCGCCAACGCCGAAGACAGCAATACGAATAAGCAAAACAAGGTTCTTCTCATGACTCGATCTCTCCGCGCCGCGCCTTCAGGTCCGCCTCGATTTTCACCATCAGCGGCTCGTCGAGGGGATAAAGCTGCATGAGGGCGGTGGCGGCCAGCATTAGGATGCATGGAATCCAGCTCATCGACAGGATGATCCCGTGCAGCGAGCGGGCCGTCTGCGACACGTTGGGAACGTAGCCGAAATAGTTGAAAACCAGGCCGAACATAAACGCGCCAATGGCCACACCAGCCTTGGTGCTGAAAATGGCCGAGGCGAAGACGAGCCCCGTCGTGCGGCGGCCGGTGCGCCATTCGGCGTCGTCGGCCACGTCCGCGAACATGGCGAAGACCACCGGCGAGTTGAACCCGATCACGTAGCTGGAGACGATCTGGAGCACGAACATCAGCCTGATGTCTGACGGCCCGGGCAGCCAGAAGCCCGCGATGACCAGGCCGCCGATTCCGATGGCCATCATAAACAGGAGCTTTTTGCCGATCCGCTTCGCCATGTACGTTGCCGTCATGACGGCAAACAGAAACGCCACGCCGTTCGATACCAGGAACAGTCCAATCAGGTCTTCACGTTTGACGAAGTATTTGAAGTAGTAAGTCGAGGCGGACCCTTTGATCACGAACGCGGCCAGAACCAGAAGCAGCACGCCGACCAGAACCAGCCACGCCCGGCTGGTGAAGAGATCCGCAAGATCGCGTCCCAGGTCCGACTTCTGTTGCGGAGGCGGCGCGACACGTTCGCGCGTGCTGGCGAAACAGAGCACCAGCATGATCACCGCCAGAATGCCGTACAGCACCATGGTGAGTTGCCAGCCGCGTGCGTCGTTGCCGTGACCGAAGAACTTGACGAATTTCAATGTGAAGAGTTGGACGAAAACGCCGGCGGTGAAGGCGCCCATGAAGCGGATTGAAGAGATGGAGGTGCGTTCCAGCGAATTCGGCGTCATCACGCCCATGAGCGCGGTGTAGGGAATGTTCACCGCCGTATAGAGGAACATCAGGAGGCCGTACGTAATGTAAGCGTAAATGAGCTTGGCGCCGCCACCGAGGTTGGGAGTGGTGAAGGTCAGCACGCCTGCGACAGCCAGCGGGAGCGCGAACCACATGATATAAGGCCGGAAGTGTCCCCAGCGCGTATTCGTCCGGTCGGCGATCGATCCCATCACCGGATCGGCGACCGCGTCGGCGAGGCGTGTGACGAGCAGCATAGTGCCCACGGCCGCGGCGGAGATGCCAAAAACGTCCGTGTAAAAGATCATGAGATAGAACTCGAACGTCTTCCAATACAGGTTCGAGGACGCATCTCCCAGAGAGTATCCGACCTTTTCCTTGAGAGAAATCCGATCCGCCAACGGTATCTTTTCTATCACTGTGCTCACATCATCCTCCCCTGGTTCGGCAGTTTGTCCGTCGCCGTGTCCATCCGGGACGGAAATCTAATTCACTGTCAGCGCGATGTTGGTAGTCGCATCGGCGGCACCGCCTGTATTGCTCACCGTGTAGGCGTTGACGGTAATGGTGTAGGGGCCCGGAGTCGTGCCACATCCTCCTCCACCGCTGCCACTACCATTCGACCCGCCGCCGCAGCTTGGGACAAGAAAAATCGCGAGAAACATGCAACTCAGTCCCATTCTTGGCCGCAACCGCGGAGTTTGTGTACAAATCGAGGTAAAGAAAACCGTGAGGATAACAGGCCCGATCGCCCCTGCCCACGAGCCTCCGAACCAACCAGCTTGTGCGGTATTTGCAGTGGTGGTGATCGCGACTGTAGCCGTTGGGGTCAGGCTTTTGCTGAAATCCAGGGTGTAGGTGTCGAGGGCGCCGCCGCTGGTTACGGCGCAACTGGCCTTAAGCGCAGTGGTAGAGCAGGAGAAGTAGACGCGGCCGATATCGCTTGCGGAGGTCAGATTCACCGTGCTGATGTTTCCGCTGGTCGCCCCGGCGGTTACTGTGATCGCCGGCGGATTGCCCAGACTGGGAGGCGTGAGTGGAGACGCCGTGTACTGCCGCATGTAGTCAACCAGCATGATAGCTGGGTTCGGGGTGCTGTTGTCCGGAGGGCCCGGCCAGCTGCCGGTGCCTCCAACAGCCAGATTCAAAAGCAGGAAGAACGGGTGATTGAATGCCCACTGGCTGGTCCCGCCCGGCACGTCGCTCGCGGTTCTCACGAAGAAGACATTGGTCGGATCATCAACATAAAATTGGACCATGGACGGTGACCAGAGCGCGCCATACGTATGATACGCGGTGCCCACCCGTCCGCCATTGGGAAATGTGTACTTCTGTCCGTCCGTTCGCACCGAAGTAGGTTGGGCCGTGCAGGGAGAGATCGCGGCACAGACTCTGGTGGAACGAATTGGAGGACGCAAAGACCACCCCCACGGATTCTTATCGAGCCGGAGTTCATGGTGCGAGAGTCAACCGCCAAAGCCCGCCCCCGCGGTACGGAACGCGGGTCCCACGTCAGCGGAAATGGGACAGTTTGAGACCGGAGGTTAAGCTACACATCTGAGACTCGTCACATAAAAATCGCGGCGAGCCGGCGTCAACTCGCTATAAGTTCAACTCGCGAATCGCGTCCCCTGCGCCGCCGAGGTCGGCGAGCCGCATCTCGGAGTACTTGCGAGATAGAATCACACCTGGCGCGCCGGCGCGGAAAGCCGCCAGAACTGCTTCCTTAACGCTTTGCGGCGTACACTTGCTGTTATTGGATTCGGTCGGGATATCGATATCAATACCCGGCCAGATGAGAGTCGTCGTGCCAGCAACACCCTCCAGCGCGCGTTTCGTCTCGCGGTAGACGTAGTCAGCTGAAAGCCCAGTGTGCGGAATCTGATCGTAGCTGCGCTCCTGGAATCCCATCACCGCATAGTTAAAATCAATCAGACCCTGTTTCGAGAGATCTCCATAAAGTGTCGAGCCGATATTGTCTGCGTACAGCGCCATCCGCTCGCCGCCGCAGTTGTTGTACATGACGATCTTTATAAAATCCGAATGATTCGAGAGCTCATGAAGATCCTGTTCCGCGCGGTAGATCGGATTGAAGGAATTGTTGTGCCAGATGTGCCAACCCACCGGCACCGTCGGCTTCGCTGTCTTTACCGTTTTGTATATCGCGGCGTAAGTCTCGCGAAGGCTGTCCGTCCAGAGCATTTCCCAGGCGGCTAGTTCGGGATACCGCAATAGGAGCCGCCAGAATTGAACATAGTAGCCGTCCACGGGGCGTATGCCGCTCCGCGCTGAGCGAACGAATTTTTCCAACTCCTGAAATCCCTGCCTGGCGCGCTCCACATTGATGCCGCGCTCTTTCGCTTTGCTCTGACAAAACCCGCAGAAGCAAGTCACGTTACCCGGATCGACCGGCGGTACGTCGTGCGTCGCTCCCAAGCCGTCCGAAAGTGCACCCTGCCGCTCGGATCCCCACATAATTCCGTCGATGTCATAGGAATGGGCATAGTCCTCGACCAGGCCGGTCAGGAAATTCCGGTAATCCGGATTGTTGACGCAAAGCGTCTCGGCATTTCGCCCGTATAGATCTTGCTCCTGGAGTTTCCCGATGTTCGGCAAGTCGGTGCGAAACACGTCCTCCAGCCAGCAGATGACCTTGATGCCGCGCTTTTTGGCGGCAGGGAGCACTTCGGCCAGGATGTCCAGGTCGCCGTGATCGGGCGCGCGAGTGTCTTTGAGAACCGTGTTCTTGTAGTACTGGGGATGAGGGGTGGCGAAATTTCCGCCGTGAAAATTGAGATCGTACTCCTGCTTGCCGTGATCGGGCAGCGGCTGACCCGGAATCTGTCTTCCGGCGATGCCTCGACCATAGGTGAACACCGCAAGAAACAGGGTATTCACGCCGGCACGTTCCTGAAGCACATCGAGGACTTTCTCGGTACCTTCATCCACAAACGAAACGGCTCCGACCTGGATGCCTATCATTTTGGAGGAGACAGCAGCACGATCTGGGGTTGGCGTGGCCAAGGCTGCTCCGGCTCCCGCGGCGATCTTCAGGAATTCGCGGCGATTCACGTCCAATCTCAACATGGGTTACCCCTATTTTCTTTGGTAGCAGCCGATGTCTATGTTTCCGGATTTGACTCGCGGTGCGCCTTCAAGATCGAGTTCTCCCACCGGCACTCCGTCAGTCGTGCCAGCAGCAACCGCGGGAGAATCTGATTGCAGATGAAAGTCCTTCGTGGCAGTGTCAACAAAATGCGGATCCAGAAAGCGGGAATGGCGGTCATTCCCCGTTGACTCAACATATTTGTCGAATCCTGTCACAGTGGCAGGAGACTCGATCCAGGTGCTCGCCTTCGCTCCAGAGGCACAGTAATAGAGGTTGTAATCGATAGTGGCTGGCGGCTGTTTTTTGTCGGCCTGCGATCTGTTCAGCGTGATAAGGCACGAGGAGCCCGCGTAGACGATGTTGTTCGCAAAAATATTGTCCGTCATGTTCCACTGCATCTGGAACTCGCCGGACCCGGTTCCTGACGTATCGTTGTCGTAGAGCGTGTTGTTGACCACCGTGCAGTGCTCGGTGTGTCCTCGCTCCGGCGCATAACCTCCGATGGAAACTCCTGCGGTATGGCAGTGATAGATGAGGTTATTCCGCGCCGTGACGTAACTGGTGGCGCGGTTCCGGTGCTCACTGGCGAGCTCGATTCCGAAGTCCACATCGTGAATGACGTTCTGTTCGATCAGGATTCTGGTGCCACCGTCCACATAAATGCCGTCGGAAGATTCATCGTTGCGGTACGCGGGATTGCCGCGCGACGTAATGTTGTAAACCAGGTTGCCGCTTACTACCCCGTCGCGAGCCTGGTCAACCGCAGGGTCAGGCGCCGTGCGCTCGAAACCAATGACGTCGATTCCGATGTTGTTGTTGTCGTGGACAACATTGTGAGTAATGCGGAAGTTCGTCACGTTCCCGTTCACCACCAACGACTCGCTCGAACCGGTTTTGAGGTGATGCACCTCATTGCCGTCAATCACCAGTTCACTGATAGGAGTCTTAGCGTCGGTACCGTATACGGCAATACCAAACCCGTTGCCGCCCCGCCCCGGAGCATCACGGCCGTCAAAAGTCTGCTCAATATGATGAACGTTGTTCTTCAACAGTTCTATATGGGAGCCGCTTCCCATAACGCTGATGCCCAATGGAGTCAGCCGATGTTCAGCGGTGCGGAAGTTGCGAATTTCAAAGCCCTCGATTCGCACGTAACTCTGGTTGTGAATGGTAAGTACGCCACTTCTGTCGTTGGGAGCGAAATGCTCTGCGTCCAGGACGGCCGTCTCGCCAGGATAGCTTCTAAACGTAATGAACCCGTCACTCGCGTTTCCGGACGCCTTGATGTTGACGAGTTCTTCATAGATTCCACCTCGCACGTTGACGGTGCCGCCCGCGCGCACGGTGTCTGCGGCATGTTGAACAGTGCGCCAAGGCGCAGATTGGGTGCCGGGATTCGAATCAGCGCCGGTGGTCGACACGTAGAAAGAGGAGTTGGACTGGCCGAACGCGGCGGAGATGCACACAAATAACATCACAAGGGACAAAGATTTCACGCTCGTCCTCCCAAGAAAAGCACCCTGCTAGCTTGTAAACATTGTTTCGCACTTACTGTGCATAGCTTAACGCGTCGCCGGTAGCCTCGGTGCCCACAACCACCGGACTTTCCAGGGCCGCATAAAACGCCCGTACTGCGTTCCCTTCATGGATAAGAGTTTTTTCGGTGAACTCTCCGGCTCCGATATCCACCATGGCTATCGTTTGTTGTCTTGCGTGCAGATCGCAGCTTACAATCTTCGTCTCGGCTCCTTCGTCCCGCGCCTGTTTGGATGGATCCCGCAAAGTCTGCCCGGTCCGTTGCGAGGCCGACGTCGTTATGACGTCAGTCACTTCCGACTGGCCAGCGATTCGCCGGCGGCCTTGTTTTTCGAGCGTGCCGATTGCCCGAGTCCAAGTACTCCGACTCCGGTCTTCGTTCCTACATAGACCTTCCCATTGATCACCATCGGAGTGATGAATTTGTTCCCAGCCCCGAAATGGTCTCGGCCACCGGATGCCTGGTTACTGTTGTACAGTTCGGTTGCCAGATTTTTCGCGTCGTAGGCGTGCAAAACCGCAGGGTTTGTGTTCTCCGCAGCCCAGAGAATCGCATTGCTGGTGCCATTTGCCGAAATGCTGGGCGTCGTTCCTGGGTAAGGAAACGCGTTGGCGGTCTGGGATGTCGGAGTACTGCCAAGCTGGGCGTTGTTGATGGCAAAAGCCTTGATGCGATCCCCAACCGCTCCATAGTAGATGGTGTTATAGAAAAATGCCGGCATGGAGTATACGCCGCCGGGGAATGCATTTCGGATTTCCTGATAGATGTTGTTCGTACTCGGACTGAACTTCCCCATGGAATCGCGGTCAACAAGATAAATGTTGGAATCTTTTCCGGCTCCCACCGCAAGATGGCGGGTCTGACCCGAGTTGTCGGTGAGGTCGGGCAATACCAGCGCTCCGCCCGAGCCAAGATCCTCGTCATTTGAGTTTTCTGAAGACTGGTTCGACATCTCGAAATAGTCAGCGACTACGAGCTTCTTGTCGGTGGTCGCGATCTTGAGAAACGCATTTCCAAAATCGTTCAGGCTGGGAAATCCCTGTGCGTTAAGTGCGGCGTCGAAAGTGCCATTCGCATCCAGCGCGAAAATGTTTCCGTTTGCGTCCACCGCCGGGGCCGCACCGCTCATCCAGAACGATCCCTCGCTGCCGTTCGGAGTGATATTCAAAACCGTCACCTGAGACAGCGTTTTTTGATCATAGCCGATCAGCCAACCGGTGTATGGCCGATTGTCACAATGGGAGCCCCAACTCGTGTAGATCACGCCATTGAGCAGAAGCAAACCCGGCCGTTCCAATTGCTGTCCCGGGTCGAAGATTACGTTACCATTTGAACTGTTGTCGCCAGTTCCGGGATAAGAAGCCTGAATCTCCTTCGGACCGCCAAATTCCTCAGCGCCGGTGGTTACATCGAGCGCGTGCAGGCGCTGGTGGTAGTTGCCCGTTGTATCCTTCGACATACTCACGACGTAAATCGTCCCGTGCGCGCCGGCACTGGCGTCAATCACGGGAGTGGATGTCACCCCGATCTCCGGTGTCACCTGGTCGCACCCACGGTCATCACTCGGCATTTCGCCCGGGGCCAAAGTCGAGACTTGCCAAAGCTCAGTCCCGGTATCGGCATCGAAGCCGTAGACGCTTCCGTGTTCCGTGGCGACAAAGAGGACGTTGTGCGTTCCCTGGCTCGAGATGGTCAAGTTGGGCAAGTAAAGCGGCTGGGCATCCACTTTGCCATCCGTAGGGATGACGAATAGCATGCCAAAACTGGATGCATTCACATTGGAGGTCGTGAGAGCCGTCTCATTGAGATTCTGCCCGGTTCGGGCATTATCGTTGTGATAAGTAGTCACACTGCTAGTGGTCGAACCAGGCGGAAGCGGAGTACCAATTCCTCGACCCACGTTAACGCCCCCGCTGCAGCTCACTAGATAGAATCCGACCGCAGCTAGCAATAGAAGTCCGCCTGCAACCTCAAGGGTGCTCCTGCACATATTCTTAGCCGGTGCGTTCTGTGGGTTCGGACGTTTCAAGCTCAAGCATTGTAGTACTAATTCCAGGCCGGGCGGCACCAATGAGAGATCATCAGAACATCGTCCTTTCCTACCTTCCAAGGAGGTGGCGAATGGACAGATCGCCAGGGCCAACTAACTGTCGAAATCGGCGAGTCCAGTCATTACCTGCGAGCGCTCCAAAACCAGCCCACCCACAGACCAGAGCGGCCGAAAGAAAGATACGAGCTGCTGCTCCCCTTCTACTTTGGTGCGGAACGGCATAAGACCTCCGGGGGAGAAGAGAAGAGGCAGCGCAATTATCCCCTCTTCAAGCGGAAGCGCAGCGATTGGGATCACACGTTCCGAAATCAGGACAAGAACGATCTGACCCGGTTGTCATGCACCGAGGAAGGCGGAGCAGGCGTAAGAGCTACGCCTCAGCCCGCCTTAGAGACGATCCAATGTTCTGACCGACTCAATGGCGGTTATTTCACAGTGACGCGGTGATGTCCGCGTGGCAGCTGCGAAAGAGAACGTGCGCGAATCAAACTCTGCTGCCATCTTTGGAATCTATTCCACTTCGAAATCTGCCGAACGGACCTTGGTCGAGTTCCCTGCGGAATCCAGCGCTCGCAGCTCCACCTGATAGGAGCCGGGAGCAAGCGAAGCGATCGGCAGCTTGAGACCAACCGGGATCAAGGGGCTGCCCGGTTCGATCGCAGCAGCCATGCTGAGCACCCCTGTCGTCATCTTCTGCTCTTTAGTCTTGGGATCTACGATTCTGAGTTCAACTCCCACCTTCGGGGGATTGGCGCCGAGCAGCGATGGCGCATAGACTTCCGCGTAAATCGCGGCGGTGTCTGTCTTTTTGAAATGGTTGGTGGCGGAGGGCACAATCTGCATGCCTCGAACCACCAGCGGTTTCTTATCTTCGAGCAGGTCCGCGTCCATGCCCGACGGTGCGTCAGAGACGCGATGGAGGTCGTTGCTGAGAGCCAGTCCACTCAAGTTGAACTGCTTGCCGTCATAGGGATCAATCACGAGGGGCAGTTCCAGCTTCCCGAAACTCTGGCTTCCGGAGTTGAACACTACTTTAAGGTTGTACTGGCCGGAGGCTACTTCGAACTGGTTTTCGTAGTGGAAGGGGGCCTTCTGGAACTCTTCCACCTCTTTCTTACCGTCGAGGTCAAGGTTCACAGTATCGCTGAAGCGTGCTGCGATCGTGCCGTCCGGCTTGTAAGCGATCCCGAGCACGTTGACCGCGGAGTGCTGTTTCCCCTTCACCTTCTCGAAAGTAATCGCCTGCGCGGGAATGTCGATGGCCAAGTTGATCCGTGCTGTGTTCGGAGACGTGTAGAAGAAAGGAGCCCGCATGGCGGCGGTAACGTTCCCGGCAAGTTCACCGGTGGCGTGACTCTCCAGATCCTTCTCGATGGGGTTTCCCGCCAGCAGATCCCGGGCTCGAATGTTGCAGTAACCGCTGCGGGACCGCACAATGGTCCCGCCGCGATCGACCTTGACGCGCAGAGTGTGACAACTGCCCTCCGGTGACTCGGATGGTCTGTAGCCGAGAACGTAATACTGGGACTGATCCTTGGCAATCTTTTCAAGGCCACCCAGCAAGTCGTTAGTATTGACAATGACAAAACCGCCGGTCCCGTCGGCTAGTTGGTAGAGCACCTGCTGGTTGGTCGAAGCCGAGTCTGGAAACGGCGGAACGATCTGGCGAGGTTGGTTGTACTGCGTTGTCCCGTAGGTCGGGGTTGATCCGCCCGTACCGCGTCCGCCGCCGCCGCCACTTCCTCCGGTGCCCCCATGGCCACCGCCGCTTCCACCGGTACCGCCAGTGCCGCCGGTACCTCCGCC
>Ga0181536_10002115_pt1 | contig 22815 bp, 18 predicted proteins | sample PEATcosm2014_Bin_41_FD_121105 | JGI IMG/M metagenome (GOLD analysis project Ga0181536, IMG submission 121105) | Peatland microbial communities from MTU Mesocosm Facility, Houghton, MI, USA - PEATcosm2014_Bin17_60_metaG | ecosystem: Environmental > Terrestrial > Soil > Wetlands > Peat | place...
ATGCACTGATGGGCCGCGTCCTCGCACGCGATGTAGCAGCGGTTGCAGTTGATGCACGTCGCGGGGTCGATGTTCGCGACGATCTTGTAGTCGAGGTTGAGGTCGTTCCAGTCGACGAAGCGCGGCACCGTCTTGCCGACGATCTCGCTCACCGCAGCGATGCCGCGGTCGTCGAGGTAGTTGTTGAGCCCCTCGATCATGTCGCCGACGATGCGGAAGCCGTCGCGCATCACCGCGGTGCAGACCTGCACGTTGGTCGATCCCATCAGCATGAACTCGACCGCGTCGCGCCAGTTCGCGATGCCGCCGATCCCGGAGATCGGCACCGTGACCTGCGCGTCGCGCGCGCAGTCGCCGACCATGTTGAGCGCGATCGGCTTGACGGCCGGGCCGCAGAAACCGCCGTGCGACGACTTGCCGTCGACGTGCGGGATCGGGTTCCAGGTCTCGAGGTCCACGCCCATCAGGCTGTTGATCGTGTTGATCAGCGAGATCGCGTCGGCGCCGCCGCGCGCCGCCGCGCGCGCGGTGTAGCGCACGTCGGTGATGTTCGGCGTCAGCTTGACGATCACCGGAACCCGCGCCGCTTCTTTCGTCCAGCGCGTGATCTGTTCGACCAGCTCCGGATCCTGGCCAACGGCCGAACCCATGCCGCGTTCCGACATCCCGTGCGGGCAGCCGAAGTTCAGCTCGAAGCCATCGACCGGCACGGTCTGCACGGCGTTGATCAGGTCGTGCCACGCCTTCTGCGTGCAGTCGGTCATCAGCGATGCGACGATCGCGCGGTCCGGGAAGGCCGCCTTGCACTCGGCGATCTCGCGCAGGTTGTCCGCGAGCGGCCGGTCGGTGATCAGCTCGATGTTGTTCATGCCGATCATCTTGGTCGCGCCGAGGTTCAGGCCGGCGAAGCGCGACGTGACGTTGACGATCGGGTCGCCGAGGGTCTTCCAGACCGCGCCGCCCCAGCCCGCGGCGAAGGCGCGCATCACTTGATAGCCCGAGTTGGTCGGCGGCGCCGACGCCAGCCAGAACGGGTTGGGACTGCGAATCCCCGCGAGGTTACTCGACAGATCGGCCATCAGCGCGCTCCTTCCCGCAGCCAAACGTCGATGCTGCGGGCCGCCGTCTTGCCGCGTTCGGCAGCTTCGACCACCATCGCGTCGCTTGCTCCCGCGCGAAACATACAGTCGCCGGCGGCGAACACGCCCGGGACGTTGGTGCGCATGTCGGGGTCGACCACCGCGATGCCGTGGTCGTGCGTTACGCCGAACGCGTCGAGCAAGGCGGCGAATTTGGTTTGGCCGATCGCCGGGATCACGCTGTCGGCCGCGACGACGTGCTCGGTGCCCGCGATGGGCCGGGCCGACCCGTCGGGATCGGTGCGAATGAGTTCGAGGCCGCTCACGCAACCGCCGGTCGTGATGATGCGCTTGGGCAGGACGTTGAAGCGGAACTCGACGCCTTCGAGCTTGGCGAACTCGAGCTCGAATTCGTATGCCGTCATGCGGTCGGGACCGCGCCGGTAATACATCGTCACCGAGCGCGCACCCAGGCGCTTCGACGCGGTCGCGGCATCGATCGCGGTGTTGCCGCCGCCGATGATCGCCACCGTGTCGCCCAGCCCCGGCACCGCGCCGTCGAGTTTCGCCGTGCGAATGAAATCGAGCGCGTCCCACACGCCCGCCGCATCCTGACCCTCGATGCCGAGTTGCGGGACTTTGCCCATCCCGCAAGCGATCACGACCGCGTCGTAGTCGGCCGTGAGCCGTTCGGCCGGAATATCGCTGCCGACGGTCACCCCGGTTCGGATCTCGACGCCCAGCCGCCGCACTTGCTCGGCCTCCCACACGGCCACGTCCACCGGCAGCCGAAACGGCACGATGCCGTACGTATTCAAGCCCCCGGCGAGCTCGTCGCGTTCGAAGACCGTCACGGCATGCCCGCGCAGGGCCAGCTGGCGCGCGGCCGAGAGCCCGGCGGGGCCGCCGCCGACGATCGCGACGCGCTTGCCCGTCGGCTTGCCGGGTGCGAAGAGCATGCGGCCGTCGGCGATGAGCCAGTCGGTCGCGTGCTGCTGCAGTTGACCGATCCGGATCGGCGAATTGTCGGGCGCGTAGACGCAGGCCCCTTCGCACAATTCCGAGGTCGGGCAGACGCGGGCGCAGCTGGCGCCCATGGGGTTGGCCTCCATGATCGTGCGGGCGCTGCCGGCCAGATCGCCCTGCGCGATGCGCCGAATGAAGCGCGGGATGTCGATCGACGTCGGGCACGCGGCGATGCACGGTGCGTCGAAACAATTGAGGCACCGGTTCGCTTCGATCTTGACGTCGAGCGGCGTCATCGGCTCGGCCATCGGCGGTCCGAGCACCCCTGACGAGTCCATCACGGGAGGAACGAGACGCAGCCGCCGTAATCCTTCTTGTTTCCGGCTCGCTGGCCTTATGGAGAATCGCGCGTGATCGTCACCGAAGACCTCAAGACCCTGCATCGGGACTACGTCCTCACTCCGTGGGTGGCGCAAGGTAATCTCGACGTGCCGGTGATCGTGCGCGGCGAAGGCATCTACCTCTACGATGCGGACGGCAAACGCTACGCCGACCTCTCGTCGGGCCTCGTTGCGGTAAACCTCGGACACGGCCACAAGCCCGTCCTCGATGCGATGCACGCTCAGATCGATCAGCTGTGCTTCAGTCCGACCAACTGGTTTCAAGACGGCCGCGCCGTGCTCGCGAAGTCGCTGATCGCCATCTCGCCTTGGGCCGGCACGGAAGGCGGGCGCGTCTTCTTCACCACCAGCGGCGCGCAATCCAACGAGGACGCGGTGAAGTTCGCCCGCGCGCTCACCGGTCGCCACAAAGTCTTGACGGCGTACCGTTCGTTCCACGGCTCGGCTGCCGGCGCCGCGGCGTTGACCGGGGAGAACCGCCGTTGGCCGAACGAGCCCGAGCTCATGCCCGGCGTCGTGCGTTTTTGGGCCACGTATCCGTACCGCAGCCCGTTCCACACCGATGACGCCAAGGTCGAAGTCGAACGCGGATTGCAGCATTTGCGCGACGTGATCGCGGCCGAGAATCCGGACGCGATCGCGGCCCTGTTGATCGAACCGGTGGTCGGCTCGAACGGCGTCATCGTTCCGCCCGAAGGTTATCTCGCCGGCGTGCGTGCCATCTGCGACGAGCACGGCATCGTGCTGATCTTCGACGAAGTGATGACCGGCTTCGGCCGGACCGGCGCCGTGTTCGGCGGCGCGCGGTTCGGCGTGGTGCCCGATATGATCACGTTTGCGAAAGGCGTGACCTCGGCGTACGTGCCGCTCGGCGGCGTGATGATTCGCGAGAAGCTCGCGCAGGCGTTCGACACGCGGCCGCTCGGCGCGGGCCATACGTATAGCGGCCATCCGCTCGGAATGGCGGCGGGCATCGCTGCGATCGCGGCCTATCAGGCCGGCGGCTACTTCGAACGCGGCCGCACGATCGAGGGCTGGCTGCGCACCAAACTCGGCAAGTTACGCGACAAACACGAGCTGATCGGCGACGTCCGCGGCGTCGGTGCGTTCTTCGCGCTCGAATTCGTGTCGGACCGTGCCAAACGCACACCGCTCATTCCGTGGCAAGGCAAGAGCATGGGCGTCATGCCGACGCTGTTCGGCGCGTTGCGCAAGGGCGGCGTGTACGCCTTCGGCCGCTACAACGTCATGCACGTCGCTCCGCCGCTCGTCATCGAAGAGGCGGAGCTCGACGAAGCCTTGGCCGTGCTCGACGGCGCGGTCGGCGAGCTCGAGAACGCGTACGCCGCCGCGCAAAAATAGGTAACGCGATCCTTCGACGAGCTCGGGACGAGCGCGCCGTGCGCGGCGAGCCGAACGCCGGCGATCACACGCCCGCGTGGATCACCTTACGGTAGGAGCCGCAGCTCACTTCACCGTCGGGAAGAAGTACTCGGCGCCCGTTGGGGCTTTGGGCCAACGCGTGGTCGTGGTTTTCAGGCGCGTGTAGAAACGCACGCCCTCCATTCCGTGCATCGCGTGATCGCCGAAGATCGAACGCTTCCAGCCGCCGAAGCTGTGGAACGCCATCGGCACCGGGATCGGTACGTTGATCCCGACCATCCCCGCTTGCACGGCGCGGTCGAACGTGCGCGCGGTGCCGCCGTCGCGCGTGAAGATTGAGGTTCCGTTGCCGAACTCGTGCTCGTTCACCAGACGCAGCGCGTCTTCGAGCGAGTTCACGCGCACGATGCCGAGCACCGGGCCGAAGATCTCCTCGCGATAGACGCGCATCCCGGGCTTGACGTTGTCGAACAGCGTGCCGCCGACGAAGAAACCGGGGTTGCCCTCGCCAAACGCGCGGCCGTCGAGCACGGCCGTCGCGCCCTCGGCGATGCCGGTGCCGATGTAGGAGGTCACTTTGTCGCGATGGACGCCGGTGACGAGCGGGCCCATCTCGATGCCGTCGTCGAGTCCGGGACCGATCTTGAGCGCCGTGATCTTCGGCCGCAGCCGCTCGACCAGCGCGTCGGCCACCTCGTCGCCGACCGCGACCGCGATCGAGATTGCCATGCAGCGCTCGCCGGCCGAACCGAAGGCCGAGCCCATCAGCGCGTCGACCGCGGCATCCAAATCGGCGTCGGGCATCACGACCAAATGATTCTTCGCGCCGCCCAAGGCTTGCACTCGTTTGCCGGCGCCGGTGCCGGTCTTGTAGACGTATTCGGCGATCGGCGTCGAGCCGACGAAGCTCACCGCCTTGATGCCCGGATGCGCGAGGATCGCGTCGACCGCGACCTTATCGCCGTTGACGACGTTGAACACGCCCGCCGGTAGCCCGGCTTCGGTGAGCAGCTCCGCCAGCTCGAGCGCGAGCGACGGATCTTTCTCGCTCGGTTTCATGATGAACGTGTTCCCGCACGCCAACGCCACCGGGAACATCCACATCGGAACCATGGCCGGAAAGTTGAACGGCGAAATCCCCGCGCACACGCCCAGCGGCTGGCGCCGGGCGTGGCTGTCGACGCCGGTCGACACCTGTTCGGTCAGCTCGCCCTTGAGTAGGTGCGGGATCCCGCAGACGAACTCCACCACCTCGAGGCCGCGCGCGATCTCGCCCTGCGAATCGACGAACGTCTTGCCGTGCTCGGCGGTGATCATGCGCGCCAACCGGTCGGCGTCGCGCAGCAGCAATTCGCGGAAACGGAACATGACCGTCGCGCGCCGCGAGGGCGGCAGATCCGCCCATGCCGGAAACGCTGCCGCCGCGGCGGCGACGGCCGCGTCGACCTCCGCGGCGCCCGCAAACGCGACGACGCCGCTGCGCGCGCCGGTCGCGGGGTTGAACACGTCGCCGCTGCGGCCCGACGTGCCGGAGACGCGTTTCCCGCCGATGTAATGACCGATTTCGGTCACGGCATCCGGCGCGTGCACGGTTTGCATATGGGCCTCCGGCGCCTTACGCTTTGAAGCGCGGGAACAGTCGCTGGGCGTTCTTCTCGAAGATGCCCTTCTTCTGTTCGTCGGTCAGCCACGCGATGCTCTCGATCGTGGGCTTGATGTCGTCGTACGGCTTGCCGGTCTCCGGATCTTTGCCCGAACCGCTGCCCGGGCGCTCGGTGCCGAACACGCACCGGTCGGGACCGACGACGTCGAACAGCAATTCCAGCGACAGCTTGTTGTGCAGACAGGTGTCGAACCAGAAGCGCTTGAGCGTCTGATCGAAGGTCTCGCTCTTGACCGGCGCGCGGCCGGCCAGCTTGGCGGCGGCCGGACCGCCGCGGAACTCGAAGCCCGATTCCGAGCGCCCTTTGTGCATCTCACGGTTGGAGCGCCAGCGCCCGACTTGATAGGGGATCGAGCCGCCGCCGTGACTCACCAGGATGTTGAGTTCGGGATAACGATCGAACACGTCCGAACGCGCGATCGACGTGATCGCCAAGCTTTCTTCGGTGACGAAGTGCTCGTCGTACGTCTCGCGACCGCAGCAGCCCGCGCTGTGGATGTGCAGCGGGATCTTCATCTCGATCGCCTTCTCGTAGAGCGGGAACCAGTACGGATCGGCGAGGGTCGGCCCTTGTTCGACGCCTTCGCCCGGGTCGGGATTGAGCAGAACGCCGACGAAGCCGAGCTCGTTGATGCAGTAGTCGATCTCGTCGAAGGTTACGTCGATCGGCTGACCCGAGCACTGCGGCAGACCCGCCACGCCGCGGAAGCGCGTCGGATGCATCTTGATCGTCTTCGCGATCTGCTCGTTGTTGGAGCGCGACCACAGCTGCGAGTCGCTCAGGCGGCCGCGATGGATCTGCATGAACGGCCGCGGCGAGAGGAACTGGATGTCGGTTCCGACCTCGTCCATCAGCTTGAGGTTGCTGTCGGCGGACTTCTGCAAGTCCGCTTCGGGGATCATCGCCAGGGCGGCGCCGTGCTGGCCGCCCGAGACGATCAGGGTACTGCGGTAGCCGTAGAGTGCCGGCGGGGCCACCAAGTGTGCGTGCGCGTCGATAATCATGCCCGCGGGCTTCGCTGCCCCGCCGGGCGTTCATCCTACGCCCGCGCGGTCATGCGATCCGGCGGCCGCCGAGCATCACGAACGCCGGCGCATCGGCAAGCGCGGCCACACCGCTACCGAGGTCGCCGCGGAACGCGACGAGATCGGCCAGCAAGCCGGGCGCAAGGCGGCCGCGGTCGCGCTTCCCGAGCAGCGTCGCCGCGTTGGAGGTCGCCGTCTTGAGGATGTCCGCCGGTTCCATCCCGAGCGATTCCAGCAACGCGAAGTCACGGTTGTTCTGCTCGTGCGGGAAGACGCCGCAGTCGGTGCCGTAGGCGATCGTCACGCCCGCCGCGAGCGCGCGCTGCAACCCCGCATCGCGTGCGGCGATCGCGCGCTGCGCCTTCTCGATGAGCTCGGGCGGATAGTGCACCGCACCGTCCTTCTGCGCGACGATCGACTCGGACGCCCACAGCGTCGGCACCATTACCGTGCCGCGCTCGCGCATCGCTTCCGCCGTATCGGCTTCGACGCCGGTGCAATGTTCGATCGAGTCGCAGCCGCCGTGAACGGCCAGCGCGATGCCCGGATCGCCGTGCGCGTGCGCGGCGACGCGTAGGCCGAACTTGTGCGCCTCGTCGGTCACCGCGGCGACCTCGTCGGGGTTGAACTGCGGCGCGTTCCACGCATCGCCGTGCGAGAGGACGCCGCCGGTCGCCGTGATCTTGATCAGGTCGACGTGCGCCTTGAGGTTCTTGCGCACGCGCTCGCGGAACCCGTACGGCCCGTGGGCGACGGCGTACTCGTATTCCTCGTCGACGTGCACCCACGGCGCGCGCGCGTTGTCGTCGGCGTGGCCCCCGGTGATCGCCAGCGATTTTCCGGCTACCAGCATGCGCGGTCCGAGCACCAGGCCGCGATCGATCGAATCGCGCAACGCGACGTCGACGCCGGGGCCGAAGCTGCCCACGTCGCGCAGCGTGGTGAAGCCGTTGGCGAGCAGCGTCGTGGCATTGCGCAGCGCCTTGAGCGCCGCTTCGGCGGTCGAATCCGCGACCAGCGACGGCGTGAGCGGCAGCGCTTCGTAGACGGTCTTCCGGATGAAGGCCGTGACGTGTGTATGGCAGTCGATCAAGCCCGGCAGCAACGTCGCGTCGCCGATGTCGATGACCGTCGCATCGTACGGCGCGTCACCGGCCTGAAGCGAAACGATACGATCGCCGCGCACGACGCACAGCCCCGGTGCGATGAACCGTTCGCCGTCGAACGCCCGGGCCGCGCGCACGATCATCACCCGTTCGGCCCGTTCGACCCAGCCGGCCGGCCGCATCGCCGGAAACAGGATCCCGGCGATGGAGGCCAGCGGTCCGCGCCGGGCGCCGTCGTCGAAAGCGCGGCGCGCGGCCGCGTAGAGCCGCCAAGAAAACGGCGCATGCGGACAACGGCAGAGTGCGATCACCGAACGCTCCTTAGGAGAGGGGGGGATTCGAACCCCCGGTCGGTTTTACCCGACTCTCGCTTTCCAAGCGAGTACATTAAACCGCTCTGCCACCTCTCCGCGGACCGACGAGCCCCGTTCTTGCCATCTCTTAATCGTCCCCGCTCGCGAGCCGCGCACGTTCGAGCAACCGGCGACGTTAGGAGTAGGAAAGTAGCCCGAAATGATCTCTCGCATCGGGGCGGCCGTCTTAGCGGCGCTCGTTTTCCTCGCCTCCAGCCCTTCGGTCGCCCTCGATGCGGCGCCCCGGACCGACGTGCTCGTCATCGGGGGCACGCCGGCCGGCGTCGCCGCCGCCGTCGCAGCCGCGCGCCGCGGCGCGGATGTGACCCTGGTGACGCAAGGCCCGGAGCTGGGCGGCGTGCTGACCGGCGCGCTGATGGATCAATGGGACCTCAACCTCGCGCCCGGCGGCGTCCCCGTCGAAGGCGGCATTTTCAGCGAGATCTACGCCCGGCTCGGCGACGCCTTCACACCCGCCGACGCGGCCCGCGTGCTCGAGAGTTTGGTCGACGACGAACCGCGCATCCACACGCTCTTCGACGCGCGCCCGGCCGCCGTTCGCCTCACGGAGACGAGGGGCGGCACCCAGATCGACGACGTGAGCTTCGCGCGCCCGGATGAGGCGGATCTGACGCTCTCGGCCGGCGCGGTGATCGATGCCACCGACGACGCCGACGTCGCGGCGCTGGCCGGCGCGCGCTACGATGTCGGCCGCCAAGATACCGGCCTCGACGAACGGATGCAGGCCGTTACGCTCATGTTCACGGTCGACGGCGTCGACTGGGACGACGTCGCCCGCAGCTACGACGTCGCGCTTGACGGACCGGGCGGCGTCGAAGGACGGCGTGCGTGGGGCTACGGCAAGCTCATGGACGGCTATCGTCCGGAATCCCCCGACGAACTGGTTCGCGACCTCAACCTCGGGCGCGAAGATGACGGCAGCGTCAGCGTGAACGCGATCGACATCATCGGGATCGACGGACGTTCCGCCGCCGACTTGGCCCGCGCGCGCGACATCACGGAGAGCGACGCGCCGAATCTCATCGATTATTTGCGCCGGCGCCTGCCCGGATTCGCCGGCGCGCACGTGGCCGGCTATGCCGGCGCCGTCTACGTGCGCGAGACGCGCCACGTGTTGGGTCTGGCGTGGCTAACGGCCGACGACGTCTGGGACGGCGTGCAACCGGCCGACCGGATCGGCCTGAGCTCCTATCCGCTCGATCTGCACCCGGTCACCGCAAGCGATCGCCTGGCCTACGCACCGGAGCGGCACGTGTACGGCGTACCGTTCGGCGCACTGGTGCCGCGCGGCTTCGCAAACCTGCTGCTGGCAAGCCCGTCGATCTCCGCCTCGCACGAGGCCGCGGGCAGCGCGCGCGTGATCCCGACGACGATCGAGGAGGGCGAAGCGGACGGCGCAGCGGCCGCGCTCGCGCAAACGCGCCGCGTGTCGTTCATCGCACTCGATCAAACCCCGGCGCTGATCGGGGCGCTGCAACGCGATCTGCGCCGCACCGGCGCGATCCTCGACTACACGCCGCCGGCGTTAGCGGTCGTTGATGTTGAGCGTGCGCGGCCGCGTCAAGACGCGCTCGTACACGTACGGCGCGGCGCCCTCGGCGCCGGTTTGCGTCGACCGGCCCTCGGCGTACGCGGCCGGGCCGCCTAAGGCGCCCTTCACCAGCTCGCCCAAACCGAACGTCTCGGCGATCCCGCCCAGCAGCTCGATAAAATCTCCATCCATAGGTGCGTTCCTCGACCTCACTCCGCTTCGCTGCGTGACGCTGCGGTACGCACGGACCTAGTCGTTGAGGCCGATCTGGAACGTGGGCGTGACCTTCGTTTTCTCGCCGCGCCGCACGATCGAGGTACCGATCGCCAAGAATTCGATAACGTGCGCTTCCCAAACGTGGTTCTTCTCGACGATGTTCATGCCGACGATGCCCGTCGCGCCGTGCGCTTCGGCTTCGGCCTGCATGCGGCTCATCGCGAGCTCGCGCGCGTCGTAGAGCGCCTCGGTGTAGTTCTGCAGTTCGATGTTGTTGCCCAGCGTGCGGATCGACTGCATGAAGCCTTGATGCGCGATGTGGTAGACGCAGCTGCCCAGCACGAGCTCCGCCGGTACGTAACCGGCTTGGTGCAGCTTGTAGAAGTCTTGGACGGAGAGATCGCAGGTGAACGGTTTGTCGTGCACGGTGCGGTAAGACGTGCCGGGCGGCGCCTTGACCGCGGTGCCGATCGCGGTAAACTCGAGCGCGTTGGGCGCCCAGATGTAACCGCCGACTTCCAAACGCACGCCGACGATCCCGTCGGCCCCGAGCACCGCGGCTTCTTCTTCCATCCGGCTCATGGCGAGCTCGCGCGCTTGGTACATCGCTTGCGAGAGATAGCCGAGTTCCTGGTTCTGAAAGTAGTTGCCGATCTGGAAGCCGACGTGAAAGATCGAGCTGCCGAGCACCAAGCCCAGCGGCTGCATCGCCAGCTCGTCGAGCAGCACGAATTCGCTCACTGACAAATCGCTGGTGAACATCGGCGCTCCGCCGACGCCGCTCATGCGGCGCAGGCGTGCGATCGCGTCCTGCGGGACGCCTCCGGCCGTCACGTCCACGTTGCGCGCCTGGTTCTGCGGGCCGGGTCCGAAGCCGAAGAAGCTCATGTGATGTCAGTGCTCCAAGAAGCGGGTGAGGGTTTCGCGCGTGCGCCGGTCGCGCTCGACGAACGCGCCCAAGTCTTCGTAGAGACCGCGCAGCCAAGCGTCGAGATCGACGCTTTCGGTGCGCAGGGCGATCCCACGCACCACTTTCGTGGCGCTCGCTTCGATACCGCTGCGCGTCGCGGCAAGGTTGTAGCGCAGCGCGCCGTCGCGCACCGGAATCGTCAGCTGCAGCGCTTCGACCGCGCCGAAACCCAGCCGTCCGCGCTGTGTCGTGAGCAATTGCGGAACGAGCGCGCCGAAGCGCTCCGCCGCGACGGCGACGAGCGCCGCCGGTTGCGGCCCCGCATCGCGCGCGATGCCGTCGAGAAACGTACGCACGAGCGCCAGCGGCGCCGAGTTGGTCACCTCGGCGGGAGCCGCTTCCGGTAGCTCCGCCGCCGGACCGAAGCGCTCGGTCAGGAACGCCCCGTTGGCGGCGATGCTCTCGGTGCGGCGGGCGGCCAATTCGCGCAGGCGCTGCGCGGTCGCGCGTTCGAGATGATCGAGCTGCGCGACCAGCAGCTCGTCGGGCGTGCGGCCGCCGGCGTCGCGCTCACCGCGCAGGCTCGGTGGGACGTCCAGGTAGGCGCGCAGCGTGTCGGGCAGATACCGCGCGCGCGTCTCGCGCAGCGAGTACGCCGCTTCGTCGAGCGCCCCGCCCGCGCCGAGCGCCCGTTCGGCTTCATCCAACAGCGCTTCGATGCGGCTGATGCGGGCCGCCGCATCCGGGGGCAGTTGCATCATCGGCGCAGCAGCGGTGCGACCAGGTCGTAGGGCAGATTGTAAAACGTGATCCCGTCGCGGCCGGCCATCGTGCGAGCGCTAAAGAGCGCATCGTCGATCGCCTCCTCGGTTGCATCCGCGACCGCCGTATAGAGCAGATCGATGCGGCTGCTATCGGCGACGAGCGGCGGCCCGGAAACGGTGCCGTCGCCGTCGGTTACGTGGGTGGTCGAGAACGCCAAAAACAAGTCGCCGCTCGACATTTTCGAGGTCGAGCCGCTGCGGCCGAGCCCGATCGTTGCGCGCTTCGCGAGTTCGCGCAATTTGGTCGTATCGAGCGGTGCGTCGGTGGCGATGATGATGATAATGCTGCCGTCGGCAACGTGACCGTTCGGCGGCAGCGCGCTGCTACGGCGGTTCGGAAACACCGGCAGCAGCTTGTCGGTGAACGCGCGGCCGACGTGGACGCCGTCGATCGTCAAGTTGGCCCGCGGCGCCGAACCGGTGTTATCGTTGACGAGCACGCCGACCGTGTAGCCGCCGGCTGCGGCGGGCAATACTTTCGATGCCGATCCGATCCCGGCTTTGAAGCCGAAGGCCAGCATACCCGTCCCGGCGCCGACGCCGCCACGCGCGAAGTCACCGGGCCGCGCGGCGTCGAGGAGCTTCGTCACGTCGTCGGCACTCACGTGCCGGCCTTGAATGTCGTTGAGGGCGGCGTCGTCGCACTCGGCGACGACCGGGAGCGGCGTATCGTCACGAATCCCGATGGCGGGGTGTTTTTCGATCATCCACGCGATGACGCCGTCGTCGGCCCGGCCGATGTCGAGCGTGTCGGTGAGAACGATCGGCGACGACATGAAGCCGGACTCGTCGATCCAGTGCGTCCCGGTCATTTCGCCGTTTCCGTTCAGCATGAACCAGCCCGCGGCCGGACGCCTCGTCCACGGATCGCTGTCGGGGAGAATAGCGGTTGCTCCGGTTCGCACCGGCCCGACCCCCGGTACGAGCGCACCGTTGCCCTCGATCTTGGTCAGGTTTCCGACCAGCACCCCGGCGACGTCGGTGATCCCGTCGGTGGGACCCGGCGGCAACGTCCCGATGGTGACGGGCGACCGCGCGCCCGCCGGCACGAAGCCAAGCAAGCCGAGACACGCGGCAAAAGCTGCCAGATAGCGCAACACGGAGTTGGGGGTTCCGCGGGTAGGCGGACCCTCCTCGCCGCGCGAAGGCAGGGCATCTTGCCCGCCTTTCCTTCAGGAGTAGACGAAAACTGATGCTCACCCTACCGAACGCCTCGCAACAGCTGGCCGGCGATCTGGCCGCGATCGGTCTCGATCGCGTGGCGACGGTTCACCGCAACCTCACGATGGTCGAACTGATGGAACACGCCGTCCGCAACGGCGAGGGGCGCCTCGGACCGGACGGTCAGATGGTGGTCGAGACGGGCCGGCATACCGGCCGCTCACCGAAAGACAAATTTTTCGTCAAAGAGCCGGGCAGCGAAACGCACATCGACTGGGGTGCGGTGAACAAGCCGATCGGCGCCGACAAGTTCGATGCGCTGCTCGTGCGCGTCGGCGATTATCTCGCCGGCAAGGAGATCTACTGCCTCGACTGCTACGTCGGCGCCGATCCGAACCACCGCTTGGCGATCCGCGTGCTGACGACGTCCGCCTGGCAGTGTCTGTTCTCGCAGGACCTGTTCATCCGCAAGACGACCGACGACAACTTCAAGCCCGAGTTCACCGTGCTCGACGCGGCGCTGTTCGAAGCCGATCCCGCGCGCGACGGCACGCGCACCAGCACGTTCTGCCTGGTCAACTTCGCGCGCAAGATGGTCCTGATCGGCGGCACGCAGTACGCGGGCGAGATCAAGAAGTCGGTCTTCACGCTGATGAATTACCTGATGCCGTTGCGCGGCGTGCTCCCGATGCACGCGTCGGCGAACATGGGCGCGAAGGGCGACGTCGCGGTCTTCTTCGGCCTCTCGGGTACCGGGAAGACGACGCTGTCGTCGGATCCGACCCGTCCGTTGATCGGCGATGACGAGCACGGCTGGTCCAACGAGGGCGTGTTCAACTTCGAGGGCGGCTGCTACGCGAAGACGATCAAGCTCTCGCAGACCGCCGAACCGGAGATCTGGGCCGCCGTTCACCGCTTCGGCACCGTTCTCGAGAACGTCGTGATCGATCCGGTCACGCGCGCGCTCGACCTCGATTCGGAAGCGCTCACCGAGAACACCCGCGCCGCCTACCCGGTCGAGTTCATTCCGAACACCGTGCCGAGCGAGATGGGCGGCCACGCACAGACGATCATCATGCTGACCGCCGATGCGTTCGGCGTGTTGCCGCCGATCGCCAAGATGACGCCGGCCCAGGCGATGTACCACTTCCTCTCGGGCTATACGGCCGTGGTGGCCGGCACCGAGATCGGCGTCACCGAACCGACCGCGACGTTCTCGACCTGCTTCGGCGCACCGTTCATGGTGCATCACCCGACGGTCTACGCGAAGATGCTCGGCGAGCGCATCGCCCAGCACAACGTGCAGTGCTGGCTCGTGAACACCGGCTGGGTGGGCGGCGCTCCGCCCGCCGCCGAGCGCATGAAGATCAAGTACACGCGCGCGATGGTCAACGCGGCCATCGAAGGCCGGCTCAACAACGTGCCGTTGAAGACCGAGCCGTTCTTCGGGCTGCAGATTCCGCAAGCGGTACCGGACGTCCCGACCGAAGTGCTCGATCCGCGCGCGGCCTGGAAAGATCCGGCGGCATACGATGCGCAAGCGAAGAAGCTCGCGGCTGCGTTTGCGGAAAACTTCAAGCAGTTCGAAGCGGCGGCAACGCCCGACGTGCTGGCCGCCGCGATTCGTCCCTAATCGATGAAACGCGCTGCGTTCGCGTCGCTGGTTGCGGGGGCAGCGGCGGCGCCGGCCGTTGCCCTGGCCCAAACCGCCCCGACGGTCATTCGCCTGGGAACCGCTCCGGTCGAGAGCTATGCCTTGGCGTACTATGCCGTCGAGCGCGGCTTCTTCAAAGCGGCCAACCTCGACGTGCAGATCCAAACCTTCAGCGGCGGCGGCGGCGTGATGACCGCAGCCGCCGGAGGTGCGCTCGACATGGGTTGCGCGAACGTCGGGGCCCAGGCCAACGCGTACATGCGCAGCCTGCCGTTCGCGATGATCGCGGGCGGCGGCAACTACTCCACCAACTCGCCGACCACCGTGCTGGCGGTCGCCAAGAACTCGCCGCTCAAGACGGCCAAGGACCTCAACGGCAAGACCATCGGGTGCTCGACGCTCAATGACCTGCAGCAAGTGTCGGTCATGAAGTGGGTCGACACGAACGGGGGCGACTCATCGACGCTGAAGTTCCTCGAGATCCCGGTGCCCGAAATGGCGCCGGCCCTCGTCGCCGGCCGCATCGACGGCGCGTGCGAGCTCGAGCCCTCGCTGACGTATGCCAAGAACGACATCCGCGTCTTCGGCAAATGCTACGACGCGATCGCGAAGACCCTCACGATCACCACGCACTTCGCCAACACCGCCTGGCTCGACGCGCACCCGGCAGCGGCGCACGCCTTCATCGGCGCCATGCGCGCGGCCGCCCAGTGGGCCAACAAGAATCCGGCGGCGTCGGCGACGATTCTCGAGCGCGTCTCGCAGATTCCGGCCGCGACGGTCGGCGTGATGAACCGCGTGGTCTTCGCCGAGAGCCTCGAGGCGTCGACGATTCAACCGGTGATCGACGCCACCGCGCAATACAAATTCATCCCCAAAACCTTCAACGTCACCGAGATGTTCTGGAAGTCTGCATGAGCGAATCACCCAAGCCCGCGCCCCCGAAAGATCTGCCGCCCGCGCCCGACAAGGCGGCGGTCGAAGCGCTGATCGGACCGTACCGGGCGAAGACGGACCGCGCCGACTCGGACGAGCTCTATAAAGAGCTGCTGGGCTTCGTGCCGCCGCGCATCCAAGCGCGCGTGCTGGTGCAAGGGGCGCTCGATCCCGAGGGCTACGATCTCACCGAGCAGATCCGCCAGCACATGATGTATCCGAAGTGCTTCGACGTGAAGACGGCGCAGCTGATGCTCTTCGGCATGCTGCTCACGCAGCTTTCCGACGCCGCGCAGCTGCATGCGATCGGCGCGCGCAAAGCCGGCGCCACGTGGGAGGAGCTCAACGCCGTCGTCGGCCTGTGCTTCCTCTTCCGCGGCCTCTCCGCGGCCAACCGCGGCACCGAGATCATCGCCGGCATGGCGCGCCGCGAATACGACGCCGCCGACCTGCGCAGCGGCCTCGAAAGCGACTAAACCCCGCTCACTTAATCTCGAGGTGTTCCGCGCCGTCCCACGGGCCGGCGCGTTCGCGCACGACCGATAGCGTGCAGCGGTCGCGGAAGTACGCCGCGACGTTGTCTTCGGGACAAATCTCGGCGATCCGCGAGAAGAACTTGCCGGCCGTGAGCAGCATGCCCTTGCGGTATTCGGTCATGGCCGCCGTGAACTGCGGCTGCGACTTGTCCTTGAATTCGATCAGCTCGTGCGGATCGTTGTCGTAGCATTCGTAGACTTCGACGGCTTCCGACTTGCCCTTGGCGCGCACCGCGCCGAGCGCGCGGATGCGGAATTTGTGATCGGGCGGCAGGTTCTCGACGACCGAGCCGCTCAGCAGCAGGTTGACGCCGAACGTCTTGGTCATGCCCTCGATGCGCGAGGCGAGGTTGACGGCGTCGGCGATGACGGTCGTCTGCATTTGGTCCTCGGCCCCGATCGTGCCGAGCATCAGCGAGCCCCGGTGCAGGCCGGTGCCGATCTTGATCGGCGCGTAGCCGGCCATGCGCCGCCCGTGGTTGTAGCGCGCGATCTGCTGTCCGAGATCGACGGCCGCTTGAACGGCGTCGAGCGCGTTGCCCGGGAAGAGCGCCATCACGCCGTCGCCGAGATACTTGTCGACGAAGCCGCCGCGGGCCCGGATGATCGGCGTGACGTTGCGCAGATACGAGGTGAGGAAGCTGAAGTTCTCTTGCGGTGTCAGCCGTTCGGAGAGCTGGGTGAAATCGCGGATGTCCGAAAAGAACACCGTCATCTCGCGCTGCATGTGATCGCCGAGTTTGACGTCGGCCAGCGACTTGCGCTCGAGCATGTCCAAGAACTCGCGCGGGATGAACCGGTGCACGGTTTGCGCGTTCTCCCAGGCGCCGTCGATGACGAGCGGCGGCTTTCCGCCCGGCCGGAGAACCGTGGTTTCCTGCAGCACGCTCTTGGGTGCGGGCGGATGCGGGGCGTGGACGCGCAGCGCGGCCGCGACGCGCTTGTGCACGAGCAGCGGGTTCGCGGTGTCGTGCGGCAGGATCAAGTAATCGTCGGCGCCGCGATGCAGGCACGCTTGCACGCGGCTCGTCGCATCCGGCGGCGCGATGACGATGACCGGGATACGCCCCTCGAGCCCGTGATGCGTTTTGGCCGTCTTCATCAGTGCGAGGACGTCGTGGCTATGCTGCATCACGTCGATCATCAGGACGTCGGTTGTGCGCGCGACGAGCGTGGCGATCGCTTCGGCGGGTAATAGAAAGCAAACGACCGATGTACCATCGTCGTTTACGATCGACTCAAACGCCTGATGATCTGCGTCCGAGCCCCCGACGTAAGCGATTCGGACCTGGGACAAGTGAAAACCCCCGACCCTGCGGTTGGGCAAGCAAGCGCCTTGTCCCCGCTGGAGCGGCGCTCGAAGTTTCAAAACAGTGATCGGCGACAAAAAGGGCGGCCGCATCGGCGGCCGCCCCCCAGTCCGGGCGATCAGATTAAGATCGCTCTAGAACATGTTCCAGAGGAACTGGTTGTAGACCTCATGGTGGAACTGGACTTCCTCCGGCTTCACGATCGTTCCGAGGAGGCGCGGGCAGCGGTCGGCGCTGGCCTGCTTGAGATCGGCGTAACGGCCCTTGACGTCCTCGCCCAGGATCGTGGTGATCCACTTCGAGGCCTTGAAGTCTTCGAGCGCGTCGTAGATGTTGTCGGGCAGGTAACGCTCGGCCGAACGCAGGTTCGGGATGTTGGCGATCGATCCGTCCAGGCCGGTCTTGAACACGCTGTAGAGCACGGCGTAGGGGTTGGCATCGGGTCCGACCGACCGGACCTCGACACGCGAGCTGCGCTCGTTGCCGATCGGGATGCGAACCATCGAGCCGCGGTCGACGGCCGAGGCCTTGATCTGATTCGGCGCCTCGAAATGCGGGTCGAGCCGGCGGAAGGCGTTGACGCTGGCGTTGTAGAGCAGACAGGTGTCGCGCCCCACGGACAGGATGCGGTCGATGAACTTCCAGCCGAAGTCGCTGAGCTTCTCGGCGCCCTTGGGATCCCACATCAGGTTCTTGCCGCCTTTGCCGCTGACCGACACGTTGGTGTGCATGCCGCTGCCGTTGACGCCGACGACCGGCTTGGGCAAGAAGCTCGCCGTGAGGCCGAGGTTCGTCGCGACTTGGCGGCAGATCAGCTTGTAGAGCTGGATCGTGTCGGCGGCCGCGACGACTTCACCGTAGCTGTAGTTGATCTCGAACTGCGACGGCGCGACCTCGGGGTGATCCTTCTCGTTCTCGAAGCCCATCGCGCGCTGCACTTCGGCGACGGTGTCGATGAACCGGCGCAGCGGATCGCCGGGCAGCGAATGGTAGTAGCCGCCGGTGTTGACGAAATCGAACTTGTGCGTCTTGTAGAATTCGCGCTCGGCATTGAGCCCGGCGAAGACGAAGCCTTCGATTTCGTTGGCGGCGTTACAGGTGTAGCCGTCCTTTTCGAATTTATCGGTGGCGAATTTCTTGAGGATGCCGCGCATGTCGGCCCCGAACGGCGAGCCGTCCTTGTCGACCACCTCGCCGAATACCAGCACCTTGCCCGTGCCGAAGACGTCGGCCGGCGCCCAATAGAACGCACTCCAGTCGACGAACAAGCGCAGGTCGCTCTCGTGCTGCGCCGTGAAACCGCGAATCGACGAACCGTCGAAAGTGAGGTTGTCGGCCGACTTCACCAAAAATTTCTTGTCGTAGTCGAGCATGTGCAGGCGGCCTTCCAGGTCGCTGAACATCAGCGTGACCGCCTTGATGCCCTTCGTATCGCTGAGATATTTCAGGCGCTCTTCCTGGAGCTTGTGCATCGGTACGCGGTTTTTCCGCTGCTCCTTGGCCGCAAGGTTTTTTTCTTCGAGCTCGCCGTATGGCAGCATCAGAAAATCGCGTAACTCGGAACTCATGTGGTGTTTCTTTTCTCCTGACGTGGCTGAAAGCGCCGGCAATAAGGGGCGCGGTTTTCTCCCCGAAAATCGACCATTGCCAGCCCGGACAGCGAACCCTCGGGCCATTTGGCGTACCGGAACGGGGGGGCGTGCACACTCTGCTTAACCCCGGGGGCGAACCCGGGCCGGGGGGTTAGCGGACGAGGCGAGCGGTTACGGCTCCTCGGCGAACTGAGGGCCGGTTCCGAACGTTTTCCAATCGAAACCTTGGTCGCGGAAGCCCGCGTCCACCTCGACGTTCCACTCCTGCGCCGGCTGATCCACCACGACGACCGCGCCGCCGGCCAGGCTTTCCAGGACGCGCCACAGGTAGCGCACCACCAGGCAGCGGGTGAACTCGTTGAGCCGGCCCCATTGATCGGTGGCCGTCAGTTCGAGCCGCGTCTCCTGTTCCGACTTCCAGACGGCATAGTCGGTGAAGATGTCACCGTATTTCTGGCGCGGACCGGCCAAGACGGTCTTGATTCGCGCTTCGAGATCGGGCGCGCGCTTGCGCTGCGAGCGAATCCTCGCCTGCGCTTCGTTGTGCATACGGATTGCCGCCATCACGCCCAGCGCCACGATCACGACCACCAAGAGCGCGAGCGCAACCACGGTCGTCATGCGAGCACATCCCGAAGTCCGCACTTCTCCATTGAGGGCGGCCTACGGCATGTAACCTGCCGCCCCCTTGAAAGAGAAGGGTTTGTGAACCAATCGTGACGGAGCGGGGTTAGGACGAGTGTGAAAGACGTTGCAAAAACCGATGCCGAATGGCGTGCCGAACTGCCGCCGGACCGCTACGCCGTGCTGCGTCAGGCGGCCACCGAGCCGCCGTTCAGCGGCGCGCTCTACCACAACAAAGAGAAGGGCACGTACGTGTGCGGCGCCTGTCACGCCCCGCTGTTCGCGTCGGAGACGAAGTACGAGAGCGGGAGCGGCTGGCCGAGCTTCTTCGATCCGCTGACCAGCGATGCGGTCACGATCGTCGAGGACCGCTCGCACGGCATGGTCCGGCGCGAAGTGCGGTGCGCGCGCTGCGATTCGCACCTCGGCCACGTCTTCGAGGATGGGCCGGCACCGACGGGCGAGCGCTACTGCATGAACTCCCTGGCGCTCGAGTTCACGCCGCCCGCGAGCTAACGCGGCGGGCCCAGCACCGCTTCGACGGCGACTCCGATGCGCAGCAAGCGCGCGTCCTCGTCCTGGCGTCCCACGACCATCAACCCGACCGGCGCGCCGCCCGTGGGCAACGGTAGCGACAGCGCGCAGCCGTCGAGCACGTTGACCGCGCTGGTGTTGCGCAGGACGAGCACGTTCGTGCGCGCGTAGGCCTCATCGTCGGCCGTCAGCGCGGCGACCGCCGGCGGCACGATCGCCACCGTCGGCCAGAGCAACGCGTCGTAGCCCTCGCTCTCGGCCGCGAAGGCCTCGGTGTACGCGCGCCGGCCGCGCAAGAGGTCGATGTAGTCGCCGGCGGTGATCGCGGCGCCGCGCAGGATGCGGCGCGCGATCTGCGGGTCGTAGCGCGCTTCGTCCGTCGCCAGCAGCCCGCGATGCCACCAGTAGGCCTCGGCCGCCGGAATGTTCGCGTTCGCCTGTAGCGAGGGCAGCCGCTCCAGGGCCGGCAGCGGCGCCTCGTCGACGGTCGCGCCGGCCGCCCGTAACGCGTCGAGCGCCGCCGCGAACGCCGCCGCCACCGCCGGCTCGAGCCCGGCCCGCACGTAGTTCACCGGTGCGAGGAAGCGCAGCCGCCGCGGCTCGGGCGCCGGCCGTGCGGCCGGCACGGCGCCGGAGAGCACCGCGTCGACCGTCGCGCAACAGGCCACGCTGGGCGCCAGCGGGCCGACCGAGTCGAGGGTGAACGAGAGCGGGTAGGCGCCGTCCAACGGCACGCGGCGGGCCGTCGGCTTGAAGCCGGTGACGCCGCAGAACGCGGCCGGGATGCGGACCGAACCGCCGGTATCGGTCCCGATGGCCGCCACGGCCATGCCGTCGGCGACCGAGACCGCGGCGCCCGACGATGAGCCGCCGGGGACGCGGCCCAGCGCCCGGTCGTACGGCGCGAGCGGCGTCCCGTAATGCGGGTTGATCCCGAGCCCCGAGTACGCGAACTCCGTCATGTTGGTCTTGCCGACGATCACCGCACCGGCCCGCCGCAGGCGAGCGACAATGGTCGCATCCGCGCTCGCCGGCGGCGCATCCGCCAGCACGGCGGAACCGGCGCGCGTCGTCCGTCCGGCCACGTCGAAGAGATCTTTGATCGAAACCGGCAGCCCGGCCAGCGGCGACGCAACGTAGCCGGCGCGCCGTTGCGTGTCGGCGGCGTCGGCAGCTGCCAGCGCGCCGGCACGGTCCAACTCCGTGAACGTTCGCGCGCCCTCGCCTGCCGTGTCGTCGATGCGGGCGAAGGCGGCCTCACAGAGCGCGCGGCTGGTCACCTCGCCGCGGTCGAGTTGTTCGCGCAGCGCGCGGATGGTCGTCATTTTTCCCGCCTTTCGCGTTCGCTAAAGGGATGCCCGGCGCGGATTCCAACATGCGGGTGTGCAAGCTACGCAGGTTCTCATCGTCGGTGCCGGCCCGGTCGGGCTCACCCTCGCGCTCGATCTCGCGCAACGCGGCGTTCGCGCAACGCTGGTCGAGCGCAACCCGACCTCGATCCAGTTGCCGAAGATGGAACGCTGCAACGCGCGGACCATGGAGATCTTCCGCCGTCTGGGGATCGCCGAGACCGTTCGCAACGCGGGGCTGCCGCGCACGGCGCCGATGGACGTCTTCCTGGCCGACTCGATGGCCGCGCCCGAGGCGATCGTGCATTTGCCCTATCCCTCGGTAGCCGACGCCAAGGCGACGATCGCCGCACACAACGACGGCCGGCCGCTGGAACCATACCAGCTGATCTCGCAGTACACGCTCGAGCCGCTGCTGCGCTCGATCGCCGACACGCGGCCCGAGCTGACCGTTCGCTTCAGCTGCGAGATGACGTCGTTCGTCGAAGATGAAACCGGCATCACCGCTACGTTGGCGACCGACAGCGGTCCCGACGAAATCCGCGCCGCCTTCATCGTCGGCTGCGACGGCGGCAGCAGCACCGTGCGCAAGCAGCTCGGCATCGCGCTCTCGGGTCAAGGGCGCATCCGCAAATTGCGCCAGGCGCTGTTCTACGCGCCCGAGCTCTACGAGCGCATTCCGATGGGCAAGGGCCGCCACTACCACATCGCCAAGCCGCCGATCTTCCCGTTCATCATCATCCAGGACAGCACCAAGCACTGGACGCTGCACGCGGCCGCCGAGAGCGACGCCGAGATGGCGGAGATCTTCCGCGGTGCGCTCGCGATGGACGTTCCGTTCGACATGCTCTCGGTCAACGAGTGGACGCAGCACTTGCTGTGCGCCGACCGCTATCGCGAGGGCCGCGCGTTCATCGCCGGCGACGCCGCGCATCTGGTCATCCCGACCGGCGGGCTGGGGATGAACACCGGCGTCGGCGATGCGATCGACCTGAGTTGGAAACTCGCCGCCACGCTGGCGGGCTGGGGCGGCCCGGGGCTGCTCGACTCCTACGAGCGCGAACGCCGCCAGATCGGACTGCGCAACGTGCGTGCTTCGGGCGCGGCGATGGACGGCCGCACGACTTGGCGCGCCGCCGGTTCGCGCGCCGAGATGGGGAAAGCGTTCGACGCCGAGCAGCGCAAGGTGACCGAGATCCTCGGCATCGAGTGCGGTTATCGCTACGTCGACTCGCCGGTCGTGTGCGCCGAGGACGGCGATGGGCCCGATCCGGACAACCGTGCGTACGTGCCGACGACGTGGCCGGGCTTCCGGCTGCCGCACGTCTGGCTCGACGACGGCACGGCACTGCACGATCGGTTGGAGTTCGGCTACACGCTGCTGCGCCTCGGCGGCGCGCCGCCCGACACCGGCGCGCTCGAACGCAGCTTGCGCGCGACCGGCGCGCCGCTCGACGTGCTGCGCGTGCCGGATGCCGCGGCGCGCGAGATCTATGGCCGCGACCTCGTGCTGGTGCGGCCCGACCTGCACGTCGTCTGGCGCGGAGATGCAGCGCCCGCCGATGCCGCCGCGATCGCCGCGACGATCACCGGCCGGGCCGGCGCTCTAGCCCGCAGCTAACGCGGCAAAGATACGTTCG
>Ga0181536_10002116_pt1 | contig 22814 bp, 25 predicted proteins | sample PEATcosm2014_Bin_41_FD_121105 | JGI IMG/M metagenome (GOLD analysis project Ga0181536, IMG submission 121105) | Peatland microbial communities from MTU Mesocosm Facility, Houghton, MI, USA - PEATcosm2014_Bin17_60_metaG | ecosystem: Environmental > Terrestrial > Soil > Wetlands > Peat | place...
GCCGGGTTGTCAGCTGGCGGATGTGCCGGTTAATGTCCTCTCCATCGATCCATGCATCTCTTGTACGGAGAGATAAGAAACCAAAAGGAGCGTATGAACCAATGCCTGTGATGCTACCCACCGTCCTGAGGAATTTGTTGGATGGTCCGGCAACGAGGCTCTACCCGATTCAGGTGCGAGAGTCTTTCCAAAATGCCAGAGGCCACGTTGTCTTTAATGATGACAAGTGTACGCTTTGTAGTGTGTGCGCTCTCCGATGTCCCGCTGATGCGATTTCCATCGATAAGGAAAACAAGACGCTGAGCTTTGAGCCCGCTCGGTGCATAGTGTGCGAAGTCTGTGTCCTTGGCTGTCCCAGCGATGCAATCGACTTGATTTACAAATGGCGTACTCCTTTCTCCAGAAAGCCGGTGGAGGTTCATGAGGCGCGAGGGAAAAAGCCTCGTACGCCAATGTAGAAAAGCGAAAACAAACATCGTGTCTCCTCCTGGGACCGCTAAAAAACAAACAGGCAAAACGAGTTTCGCGTTTTGCCTGTTTGTTTTGTCACACTTCCTGCCCGGAAGCGTTTTTGGCTTCGAACCGGTGTTTTGTCAATTTAGCTTCGAGGTGTTACCGCCCCCCCACCCTGTAGTAAAAGGGGGAGCACGGCCCAACTTCGCTGCTTGGGGGAAATTTTTAAACCTGTAAAAACCGCGTTTACGCCGCGCTATATAGTACTACCTTATTATTTAAGTCCCATCTCGTATGCGAGAGAGGTCTCCAAAGATCTGCCGAAAAAGTTCCTCAAGAACCGCCCTGCGAAGCGCGGCCATGCTTTTTCTGCCCTTTGGGCTGAAAACCTCGCCCTGGGGCGACGTGGCGGTCCTCGCTCAATAATGCTTGCACCGTAGCTTTCTCAGATGTGGCTTGAGCTCGTTTTTTTTGGAATCCCGCCCATACTTCCGGTTCTGCTGTAAGAGCCATCCTGCACTCCAGAGCGTAAAGACGCCTGGAAGCGGGATCCACATAGCACGCATATGGGCGCAAAGTTTTCGAGAAATACTTCCAAATGGCGCGGAGGGCAGAGATGAAGAACATCTGCGAGGCGACTAAAGGCGACTTTTACCCGATAACCGTCAACTCTTGACACTCCAGCCACCGCACACTGCGCAACGCCCCTTGGGGTATGACTGCGCCTACGCATCCCGGCCAGACAAAATTTTCTGTCCCGTGCACGCTCCGCCAGATATGACGACCTAATGTCCCCGGTTTTCCAGCACAAATACGCTCATAGGAGGAAGTTCCCTAACATTTTTCTAATGTTTTTCCAGTATTTACATCTGGCTGTTTTCGCTCGAATGTAGAGTGGAAAGGAACAGGTGATGGATAGTGTTCGACGGTCAATCACAACACCGGCCAACACTTGTTTGGCCAATGGAAGGAAAGGAGCGACGTACATGGCTGATAAAGTCAATTGGGAATGGGTGAATGAGTGGAAAAAGGATCCTAATCCTTTGGGAGGCCATGAAGAGTTCCAGTGTATCTGGATCCCTTACGGCCTTCCGGAAATTGTCGATCCTCACGGCACCAAGTTCGGGTTAGGTGTGGAGGTTCAACCGGCATGGGATATCCCTAAAAAGGTCTTCATTTCTCAAACCGTTGTGGGAGCGTTTTACAGCACGAAAGGTAACCCGAGGCATCCGGTCAAGCCGGAGCAAATCAAGGATCATGCCCTTGCCTGCCTGGAGGCCGGGGCGCCGAACATCCATATCCATGTTCGAGATGAAAATGGGTATAACGTACTGGATCCGGAACTCTTCCACTATGTCATCGACCCCTGCAGGAAGGCATATCCGGACAGGATCGTATGCGGGTGTATGGTGCCCTTCCAGAAAGGGGAATGGGCAAAAATGCTTGAGTGCCTGCAGGACGGTCTCTTCGACCAGACCCCTGTCAATACTGTCGCGGCTTACTGCGGCGACACTCTTTTTGTCAAACCTCCGCATGTGATGATAGAAAAGACGCGCATCTGCCAGGAGCTTGGCGTTAAAGTGCAGGTCGCGGTGTACAGCGACGGAGACATCGACAACGCCGACAGGTATCTGATCAAGACGGGCTTGCTTGAGAAACCCTATTATTGGATTATCCTTCCCACCTTGCCCGGCGGATCCCCAATGCAGAACCCAAAAGCCATGGTCGAGGTACTGATGCATTATGTGAACCGCATCAAGGAGATCGACAAAGACTCTGAGATCGTAGTGTGCGCCTCGGGCAGGGCGTCCAGCTATCTGGCCATCTTTGCGCTCATGCTGGGCCTGAACATCCGCATCGGAATGGAAGACACCGTATGGATGTGGCCGCATCGTAATGCACAAATAGAGTCTAATCTCCAACATTACACGATGTTCAAGCAGATTATCGAACTCATGGGAAGAGAAATTATTTCACCCGACGAGTTCAAAAAAAAGATGGGGATGAGGAAACCCGGTGGCAAATTGAAGGCTGTGTGATCACCGACACTGTTCAAGTCAAGAAGCGAGGCAAATCATAGGATTTGCTGCAGGTATCCTAAATCGGGCGATTTTGTCGGTAACATGACGTCATGCGAGCGCAATCGGACATCCAACGGTGGAGAAAAACCTCCTGGATTCAAGCTCTTGGCCGGAATGACCACCGTGACTTACCTGCAAGGGAATCGCTCGATTTAGGTATCTGTCGGTGATGTATGAGGTAAGCCAATCCCCGCAACCATTAAAAGACACGAGGAGAAGAAATGAGCAGATTAAAAGACAAAGTAGGGGTCATCACAGGGTCTAGCTCAGGTTTTGGCCGTGCGATAGCGATTGCCTTTGCCCGTAATGGCGCAAAGGTAGTGTGCTCTGATATTCACAGGGAAGCTAATGCAGGGGGATTTGAGGAAGATCTGAAAGTACCCACAGACGATGTTATCCGCAACGCGAAGGGACAGGCCTTTTTTGTTAAATGCGATGTGACCAAACTTAGTGATGTGGCATCTCTTGTTAAAGCTGCCGTCGACAAGTTCGGGAGGCTGGATATCATGGTGAACAATGCGGGGATCTATAGAGGCGGTAAGCTGTTGCACGAGATGACAGAAGAAGAGTTGGACGTATGTTATAACGTCAATGTTAAAGGGACTTTTTTTGGTGCTCAAGAGGCCGTCAAACAGTTTTTAAAGCAAGGTAAGGGGGGTAACATTATCAATATTGTTTCTACGGCCGGCTTGGGAGGACACCCTAAACAATCCGTTTATAACACCTCGAAAGGTGCAGCCGCAAATCTGACACGGTGCCTGGCCATTGAGTACGGTCAAGACAAAATCCGTGTCAATGGTATCTGTCCCACTTATTGCAAGACTGCTTTAACCCGCGCGTTCTACGATGATAAAGACTTCGACAAACTGTTTGTTGAAAGCATACCCCTAAAGCGATGGGGAGAAGCAAAGGACGTTGCCGACCTGGCGGTCTTCTTGGCCTCTGATGAGTCCAGTTATATCCATGGAGACCTGATCAAAGTTGACGGTGGGGAGCAGCTTTGCCGGTACGCGGTGTAAAGTGTTCAAGTTTCGATGAATGCGGGCCCGTGGGGCGAACTTGAAAAGGGAAAGCGCAGGGAACGCAGTGTGGCAACAATCATCGTGATGTCGATCACAGAAAAGGGGTTAATAATGGAACCTTGGAGTGTTAACACGCTTTTGATCTGTTTTGGGGGGGGCCTTCTTGGTGCTTCGCTGGGAGGGCTGTTAGCCTTCGTTTTCTGCGCACTCATCGTCCTTTTCGGTTCTGTTTTGGTTTTAAGCGGCGGGTCCGACTTTCTTTTGCTGCAGGTTGGAATCGGGCCCGTATTCGGCCCTCATGCGGGAGGATTCGCATCTGGAGTTGCGGCAGTGACATATGCCGTCGCAGTTAAAAAGAATCTGGCGAAGCCGGTATTAGGTCTAGGGGCCAAAGACATTCTCTCGCCGTTGATGGACACCTCCTGGGACGTGCTGCTGGTGGGCGGTATTACCGCCCTGGTCGGTCATGGACTGCTCCAGATATTGGTCAAGATCCCCGTCATCAATATGTTTGATGACATCGCCATGAGCGTGGTGCTCACTGCCTTTTTGGCTCGATTGTTTTTCTTCAGGGAAGCACCCTGGGGGAGATCGGAATCCATCAAGGAGTGTGGCTACTTTGGTTACAAATGCCAATGGATCCCGTGGATGAACGTCCCTTCCAGGCAGGTTATTTTCGGACTTGCCGTGGGACTTTTTTCGGGTGCCTTGGTTTATTGCTGTAAAGGTGTCCTTGATCCAATGGCGGCCGCCGGGAAAATCACCGCAGCCGGCGCGTTCGTGGTTCCCTTGGTCATGTCATGGGCAATCGCCGGCGTCAGTTTGATAGCTCTGGAGCTTGGGACCCTGACGATCGATCTCCAGGGTGAGATTCAGAAAGTACCGGTTTGGCACTGTCAATCAATTCTGGCCGCCCTGGCCTATCTGTACTTCGGGAATATCCTGGTTGCGGGCATAGTAGGTATTCTGGCCACTTTCCTGCAAGATCTCATGGCCCGCATGTTTTGGAACCACGGAAGCAACCATGTCGACCCACCAGCGGCCGCCATTGCAGTGGGTACGCTTATCTTGAACGTGGTGCACAAATTCGTTCCCTGACGAGAAGCGAGGCAAAGCCCGGAGGCTTTAATGTAAGTGTAAAGTGTTCAAGCTTCGATGAATGCGGGCCCGTGCGGCGAACTTGAAAAGGGAAAGCGCAGGGAACGCAGTGTGGCAACAATCGTCGTAACGTCGATCACTATTTAGTTTCGACAATCTTGAGAGAAGGGAAAGATTATGCAAACACAAAAAGTTTTTGTAATGAACAAAACCGGCGATGCGGGATTTAAGAAAAGGCCAATTCCGGAACCAGGCCCGAACGATGCGGTGGTAAAAACTACGATTGCGCTGGTGTGCACATCCGACGTGCACACGTTGGCGGGAGGTCTAGGGGAAATCATAGACAAAGGTCTAGGCCACGAAGCCGTGGGAACAGTGCACAAACTCGGGGTAGCTGTCAAAGGCTATAAAGTCGGAGATCGAGTGGCCGTTAATGCTGTTACGCCGTGTTACAGATGCGCGGACTGTCAAAGAGGATTTCCGTCACAATGCGGGGCGCTTCTGGGTGGATTTAAATTCGTTGCCCAAAAGGACGGGAATTTTGCTGAATACTTTCATGTAAACGATGCCGAAGCAAATCTGGCCCTGATTCCAGATGGTGTGTCTGATGAAGCGGCGGCCTATGCAACGGACATGATGTCGACCGGATTCGCGGCTGCTGAGAACGCTGATATCCGATTGGGAGACTCGATTGTCATTTTCGGCCAGGGTCCGGTCGGCTTGATGGCAACTGCGGGCGCCAGGTTACTGGGAGCCGGTCTGATCATTGCCGTAGACGCTATTCCTCATAGGTTGGAGCTTGCAAAAGAATACGGTGCGGATGTCACTATCAATTACAAGGAACAGGATGTAATTGAAGAAGTCATGAAACTAACGGGGGGAAGAGGCGCGCACTCTTCCATAGAAGCTATCGGCGCCGAGGAATCTTTTATAAGTTGCTTCAAAGTCACACGCCCGGGCGGAACCGTGTCCAACATCGGGTATCATTCAGAAGGCGAATTCGTGAAAATTCCCCGAGTAGACTGGGGAATGGGAATGGCCCAAAAAACCATTAAAACACACCTGTGTCCGGGGGGCAATGAGCGGATGGGGAGATTGCTAACGCTGATTAAACAGGGTCGTGTAGACCCCACCAAAATGAGCACGCATCATTTCCAGTTCGAAGAAGTGCCCAAGGCCTTCGAAATGATGAGAACCAAAGAGGACAAGATCATCAAACCGGTAATCCATTTCAGTTGATCCATGCGATGTCGGCGGTGAAACATTCAACCTCCGCCTCGTAGTTCCGATTGGAAAATTGTATTAAGATCGACAAGCATGGCTGTTGCGCCCTGTCAGGGCGCAACAGCCAAAGTTCCCCCGTTGCCGGCTTGAGCCAAAGACCTATTTGTAGTCTTGACAATGGGGTACAGCTTACTAAATGTAGTTGATTAAACCATCCTTGGAGTATCCCATAGGTCGCGAAACTTACAACAATCTAAGAAGGAGGAGTGGAATGCATTTTGAGATGACAAAAACCAGAAACATGTTCGTTGTTGGGCTCTTGGTCCTGTTTTTTTCAGCTGCCGGCATTGCTTTTGCGGCTGGCCCCACACCTTTGAAAGGAACAACATGGGCTGGCGATATGATCTCGGTCACCACGGCCGGAGTCGTGAAATCGCCTCCAAACGTCTTTAGCATCAGCTTCCAAACGGAAAGCGATGACCTGGGCCTTCTTAGCGGAACATTTACAGACGTTGCAAAACCATCAGGCGTTTCCTTCTCGGCCGTCAGAGACGGGCACACTCTCTCCATAGTGGCAGTGGGCTACATAATTAATGCAGAAATCATTCGTGGAAAAATCCTTACGGGGGAAGCGTCGAAAGTAACTAAGCTAACCCCAACCCTCCTGATCAAAGGAAAAAGTCTCACGGATGGCAGCCAGTTCGAGGCCATTTTGACTCAAAAGTAACCGTAAAGCTGCTGTCGCTTCAGAGCTGGATCGCTTACAACTGATCCGGCAACAAAAGGGCGGCCAATGCTTCCGCCGAAGGAGAAAAACGCGAGCCCCTGGAGGTCGCGAAAAGCCAGGCGGTGTGCCTGCTATAACCCCGACTGCCGATCCGCGGGATATGCCGCCGGCCAGAACGAAGCTGACCGACGATGGTTTGCCGGTTCGTAGCTTCCGCACCCTCCTTGCCGATATTGCCACCATTGCCAGGAGCACGGTTGGAGTCAAACCGATCATCCGCGATCCCGTGAGGTTTGAAAAGATCGCACAACCCGTTCCCCTGCAACAGCGCGCCATGGATTTGCTCGGAGCCAAGCTCGTAGCGCAGACAGTAATAGTCATGGCGATTCGATTTATCAGCCATATCGATATATTACGTTTTTTTACTAATGGGACTTCGGATTAAAGGCGGTGAAAGGGGTCATGCGAGAATTGATAGAGGAGATGATCTTCCTCCCAGGTCTTTCAGGATACGAAAACCTTGTACGGGAGTTTATAATTGAAAAGATTCAGTCCTATGCTGCGGTAGAGGTCGACCCTATCGGCAATGTCACGGCGTCGGTGGGCGCCGGATACCCAAGAATGCTCTTTGCCTCACACATGGACGAAATCGGGATGATGGTCAGCTACATCGAGCCTGACGGATTTCTGAGAATTCGCAAGGTCGGACTCCTCGATGACAGGCTGCTTCTCGGCCGGGCAGTCGAGATCATTGTCGACAGCAGGAAAATTCCGGGGGTTATCGGCATAAGACCCCCGCACTTGATGTCGGGTCTGGAGGATTATGAAAAGAATCGTCACATCCCCACCTGGGATGAGATTGCCGTCGATGTCGGCACTTCCTCCAGACAGGAAACCGAAGATCTTGGCATTGCGGTCACCGATCCCGTAGTGTTCAGAAAGGACTTCATCGTGCTCAATAATGACAGATACGCCGCTCGAGGTCTTGACGATCGTTTTGGTTGCGCGTTGTTAGTTAAACTGCTCGAACAGGTCTCGAAGATTGACCTGGACAGAGGGATAACTTTTGCCTGGACGGTCCAGGAAGAAATAGGGGCCGTCGGAGGGCAAGCGCTCTCGGTCAGGAATGCATGGGATGTAATGTTCGCTGTCGATTCGTTTGCCAGCGCCGATGTCCCGGGTGTTCCCCGGCATTATGGTCCGTGTGTTCTGGGAAAAGGCCCTGTTATCAGGTCAATGGACCACCGCTCTATTTCGACGCCGCGACTTGCAAAGTGGGCGATCGACCTGGCTGAGCGCCATGGCATCTCTGTCCAATTCGGGCCTACGGGAGGTTATACGGACGGCCAACACTTCCTGGCCAGAGGGATAGCGATGCTCATGCTCTGTGTGCCCGTGCGCTACATGCATTCGCCGGTGGAAATGATAGACCGGCGAGATCTGGAGGGCTTGTTCCATCTTTTGTCCGCCATCGCCAGATCGCAGAAGGAACAGATGCCCGAGTTCAGGAAGTGCTGAAAGGAGAGGTGAGCATGTCGGATTTGCTTGAGGCTGTGTATGATAGGGTAGTGGGAAGAAAGGACGAGATCCTCATGATAGTTTCCTCACTTGCGGCGGGGAGGCACCTGTTCCTTGAGGGACCGCCCGGAACTTCCAAGTCCACTATTCTGAGGGCGGTCGCGGAATGTAGCGAAGCGGCTTTCTGTTTGGTTACAGGTAACAGCGACCTGACCACTTCGAAACTCATTGGCTATTTCGATCCTGCAGAGACTCTTTCCAGAGGATATAGCCCCGAGCATTTCTATCCGGGCCCGCTCCTGCTCGCCATGAAAGAAGGCATGTACCTGTATGTAGAGGAATTCAACAGACTTCCTGACGAGACAACCAACGTGTTCGTGACCGTCATGTCTGAAAATAAACTGGCGGTGCCGAGGCTGGGAGTTGTGGAAGCCCATGAGAAATTTCGTATTATCGCCGCCCTGAATCCCCTCGACGACATCGGGATCAGCCGAATTTCCAGAGCCCTGAAAGATCGCTTTTGTTCTTTCAAGATGGAATACCAGTCGAGAGATGAGGAGATCGAGATCGTCAAGCGAGTCACCGGTGAAGGTGCTGAGGACCTGATTGAATTTGCCGTCGACATGGCAAGAGGGAGCCGAAAACACCCTGATCTTAAATTGGGCGCTTCCGTGAGAGCCAGTATCGACATGGTCCTAATTTACCGTCAGGCTTTGCGAATCCTCGATGTTGTCGAAACGGAAGAAGCCGGACAGGCATTGGAAAAGCTGCTGCTCAATTCTGTTATGATGGCGTTTAGGAACAGAATATGGCTATACGAGATTTCTGAGAAGAGTCCTGAGCAAATCGTGGAAGACATATTCTTCGGACTACGAGGAGCCAAAAAAAAAACTATGGAATTGAAGACCCTCTGATCACTGAGTCCGGGACCATCGGCGGACGAACACCTCGAAGCAGATCTGAATACGCACGTATGGATCTGCGAATCGATGCCATGATCCAGGGTAATCAGATCGAGTCCCTCGTTGAGTTCGCCCAAGATCATTCAATACGCGTGGGCGACATGCTGGGTAATTACGGGATCCTACTCGCTCAATGGGAAACTTATAACCCTGACCTGTTCAGGAAGCTGTTGACCTTGACGTGGGATCGACTGGACAACGCGACTCGCAGACAGTTCATTCACTTTATGCTAAGAATGATTCATCGCGTCTCGAAGAGTGAAATCGCGAGAAAAGGTCGTCCCACCGGTGACGTCTTTGTAACGCCGTTTAACTCCCAGGGAGACGAGATTGCACTCGACAAGACGGTGGAGAGCCTGACTGAACGTCGATACCTGTCCTACGACGATATCTTCGTGCTCGACCGCAAAAAGAGAAAGAAGGCGGTGATTCTGATGATGGACGCGTCAGGCTCGATGCAGGGTGCAAGGCTTTCCATGGCAGCCATTGCCGTAGCATCGCTGGCGATCAATCTGGACTATGGAGACGAATATGGAGTCGTGCTTTTTTCTGAAAAAGCCAAGATACTGAAACGCATTGATCAGGCCATGCCTATTGATCAGGTCATTCGTGAGGTCCTGGATGTGCTGCCCGAAGGTCGCACCAACCTGGGTCTGGGACTTTCAGCGGGTTTGCACGAGATCCAAAGATCCCGCCTGGAACAAAGGATCGGAATTCTCGCAACGGACGGCTGGCAAAACGTTGGCAATGATCCGATCGCCCTGGCGGCCAAGTTTCCTAAACTTCATGTGATCAACCTTCCCGGGGGGTCTCCTGAGCATTCAGCAAGAATTGCCAGGGCAGGCCGAGGACGATTTGTGCCTGCAACTGATATGCTCGATGTTCCCAAGGCGGTACTGGCTACGCTCGAGTGATTTGGCCAAAGGCCTGCTGGCCAGTGATAGGGGTTGTGGAAAAAGCCCCCGGATCCTCATGAGAGAAAACCGATAGCGCCTGCATCCGTGTCAGTTGTTATGGATGATTTCGATGTCGGCTGGCTCGGGTATGAAGAGCCCGTCATCACCCGCTCGGCGCTTTTTTGTTCGATTTCAGTGGTTTGATGATCCTTTCGGGCGTCATCTTGACAGCACTTCGAAAGATCAAGGTGCGATCCGAAGACATCAGCGGCCTGCCAAGGCAGGATTGGCCGGCTCTCTTTCTGCTTGGAGGCATCGTAGTCATTGGCTTTATCCTGGAGGGAATGAGCATTGGCATGACATAATGGCCACCCGGTTCGGGATACGCTCTCAGCCGTTTGTTTGCGGATAATCCGGCGCTGCCGGTAATTTACGGATATATCTGGTACCTGCACGCGATCGTGACCGGCGCTTTGGTGGCCTGCCTTCCATTCAGCAACCTGCTCCACATGATCATGGCGCCGGTCGTCCTGGCCATGAATGCCATGTTGCGCACCGGTGAGTCGGGCTAAGGGCGCGGTTTACTGGCGGCTTATGCAATGCACTTTATGCTGAAATAAGGAGGAAATCATGTCCAAGGTTAGTATGAGTACTCGCATCAATGCTTCAGCAGACCAGGTGTGGAAGGTTCTCAGGGACTTCAACGGGCTCCCCGCTTTCATCGATGCTATCAAGAAAAGCACCCTGGAAGGGTCGGGCGTAGGGGCTTTGCGGACGCTCACCCTCGAGGGCGGAGGTCCTCCCATTGTGGAGAAACTGGAGAAATTCGATGGCCAGGCAAAGACTCTGAGCTATTCCATTGTGACCTCCCCCCTGCCGTTGAAAGACTACTTTGCCACTGTGGAAGTAATAGACCTGGGTTCCGGGCAGTGCGAATTGAAATGGTATTCCACTTTTGAGCCCAAGGATGCCCCTGAGGCCGAAGCGATCAAAACCGTTGAAGGAGTATACTCCGCGGCTTTTGAAGGGCTGCACAAATTGTTTGGTAAGAAAGTGGTCTAAGTGCGGTTATAAATAACGGAGCGGCACAGGAGAAAAACATATGCAAATACAAGGGTACGACATGCCTGATGACCTCTACTACGACGAACATCATTTCTGGGTCAGGCATCAAGGAGACATTCTGGTCATGGGCATGGATGATTTCGCCCAGTAGCTCGCAGAGCAGATCGTATACGTTCAACTTCCTTTCGATGGGAAAGCGCCTGCATCCGGGCCAGTTGTTATGGAGGATTTCGATGACAGCTGGCCCGGGTATGAAGAGCCTGTCATAACCCCCCGATCATTTTTGTCATCACTTCCCACCAAATCAGCACGTAAATGTCCTCGAGAGCGTCCACGACAGGTGCAACCCTAAAAAACCTCAAAAAGCGATTTCTTATCACCCTGATTGCCGGGCTACTCCCCATAACCTCCTACGGAGCTTGCCTGCACTTCGCGGGCTGCTCTTTTTGCCAACAACCGTGCGACTTCGTCAGAACGGAGGCTGATCCTGTATCCAACCCGAAGACGACTATGACGTGTAGACTTTGATCCAACAACCGTCAACTTGACCTCCAGCCACCGCACGCTGCGCAACGCCCTTTGGCGCATCGTGATCCCGCCCACCCATCCCGGCCAGACAAAATTTTCTTGCTGGCGCACGCTCAGCCGAAGATGACGACCTAATGTCCATGGTTTTCCGGCAGGAATTTACTCATAGGAGGAAGTTTCCTCACATTTTCCTATTGTTTTTCTAATATTTACATCTGGCTGTTTTCGTTCGAACGTAGAAAGGAACACGTGATCGAAAGAGGATGTCTTACTTGGGAGGCGCACAGATCGACATGTATGGGAACATCAACCCTACAACTATCGGCAAGGATTTCAATCGACCGAAAGTACGACTGCCCGGCAGTGGGAGCGCCAATGGCTTGGCGTCCTTATGGGGGAAGACCCTTATCATCACTCCACACGACAAGCGCAGATTTACAGATAAGCTGAACTTCCTTACCACACCCGGCTGCCTCACCGGGCCTGGTCCTAGGGAGCGTGTCGGTCTACCGCCGGGTAGCTGAACGTATGGAGTCATCAGTACTCTGGCGTTGATGGGATACGATCCCGATAGCAAACGAATGTGCGTAGAGAGCCTGCACCCGGGAATCGCCAGTGAGCAGGTGATAGCAAACACCTCTTTCGAGATGCTGTTTGTCGATCTGTTGCCGGAAACACCGCAGCGGACCGATTACGAATTGGAAATTCTGAGAGAGGTTGTTGACCCCTCGGGGATGGTTATCGGCAAGCCGGCTCGATGAGGATGCCGGCTCCTGTGCCGTGAGTCTGCTCACCCGTGCAGTTCGAAAAGGTGACAAGTAGCTCCTTAACGGTTCCAAAATGTTTATCACTCATGGCCGGGAAAAACAGCTTGACAGGTGGATCAGCTTTGGATAGGGTAAATTCACGCAATGTGTTCGGGCGTACGAGTGGATGGTACTTCAGCGTACAGGCGTCGGTCTCACAAGTGGCCAGGGGCTGAGTGTGTTGTTGAAGAATGCGGCGGCTCGGCATCTTTCAGGATCTTTGTAGCTTCCAATTGTTATCCCCTTAGAGCTCCTCCACTTTAAGATTCACATGGCAAGACCAATTGTAAGGGCAAGACATATCTATTGTTGTCAGCACATAGAACTTGTTCCGCCCCGCCGGCGCGTTTTGACTATGCTTTGTGAGGCTTGGCAAGGGGCGGGGAAATTTTCGCCAGTTCGTACAGCCGGCAATCGAGCAACAATCAGTGGCGGCAAACCGCCAGGACATGGAGGTCAATCCTCGTACCAGTTATCTATCGGGCCGGCAAGGGTTCACGGCCCGTGATGGGTTTCAAACGTAGCACCACACAAACCAGAAAGGCGGCTCCCATGACAGGAATGCTCTCTTATGAGGAAATCCAAAAAAGAGTCACCAGACTTCAAGAAGGCGCTTTAGGGGGCACACAGGCAGAACGAAAAGCGGTCTGGGAACAATTAATGAGTCATCCGTTCATAGACAGATTGCCGGCTGGGTTTGCAATCTTCAATGAGGATTTTGTTCTGCAGAATTGTAATCGAGTCTATGCAGAGTACATCAGACTGCACACGCCCTACACTGTGGAACAGGCTTTGGGGATGTGTCATTACGACTACAAGCCCGGCAGCTTTGAAACTTCAGCCCCATGGTTTCGGCATGTAATAGATTCGCGCAAGGGCAAAACCTCCTATGACTTCGAGCTGCAAACCTTGAAGGGGGGACAATATGTCCAGAGCTATTGGGATGTCCACCTGTCTCCGGTCGTCGACCAGTGTGGCATGTTGGCCGGCAGCCTCATGTGTTGCATTGATGTCACTGAGCGCAGGGCGATGAAGAAATCGCTGCTGCAAAAAGAGGAGAGCCTGGCAGCCAAGAGTCGTAGCGTCGAAGATATGAAGGCCGCTATAAGAGTATTGTTGGAATTCAGGGCGCAACACGAAGCCGAGCAGAAACAACAGATGCTGGCTAACTTGGGGCAAACCCTTCTGCCTTGGATAGAGAGGCTGAAAAGAACTCGATTGGATGCCGAACAGAAGGTTTGTGTCGAGATCATCGAATCCCAAATGGTCGACATCGCTTCATCCTTTGCAGGCATTATTTCTTCAAAGGTCCCCAGCCTTACACGCACAGAAATGCAGGTGGCCGAGTTGGTGAAACTGGGAAAAACCAGCAAAGAGATCGCCTCGCTTCTCGGGGTATCCAAAGAGTGCATTGACTTTCACAGAAATAATCTGCGGAAAAAGTTCGGATTGAGCAAACAGAAGGTGAACTTGAGCAGTCACCTTTGCTCCTTCTCCCAATAGGGTGGTCACGAGTTTCCCGGTCCTGGTGACTGGGAGCCGCAAGTCCGTGACGTGTGAGATCGTCATTGAAAGGTTGGCGCCAGGCTCCCTGGGCTCGATATTCCAGTTCTGGAATGCTTACAAAAAATCCCACTGCCTCTTTGTCCCTGCCCTCACGTAAAGCCTGACCGGATAGATATTGGGAGAGAGAATGGGAGCACACCACTCTTCATTGTATTTTCCCGGTTAACTTTATCAATTCCGACAGTCAGCCTTTGGGAAATTTATGGAAAGCCTTTCTGTGTTCACCGCTCAACCCGCAGAGATGAGGATGGGTCCATGCTCCGTAACCTCGGCGGTAAGTCCGGCCCTGAATATTCTTAAGCTTATAAGTTGTGCAAAACTGAATGTTTTCCCCCCTCAAGGGTGCGTCGCTGTTCATTCAATACAATCTTCTTTCTCATTGAGTTATTTGGGAACACTAGGATTGTATAAGTTTGTCTTTGTAATCATCTAGTCAAGGGAATCGGGATCATAACTTTCAACAGGATAAGAATTCTCTTTTTGCGATGAGAATAATAGGCTGAAAGTTTTTTCCGATGACTCCATTTGATCGTGTCTGCCGGACCGTGTACATGCTCATCTCAATCAAGGCGCCCGTTTGCTCAATCAAACCAGACTCTAACCAGTTGACGGAGATTTGAGGATGAGTGTCGCAGTGTGGAAGTGGAGCGGACCTCGGAGCCTTGATGAGGCACTGGAAGCAGCAGACGCTTGGCAGGCCTTTCGTCCCGGAATGAGCGTCCTGATAAAACCGAATGCGGTCATGGGAGGACCCTCCAAAATCTCCTGTAAGGGCATCACAACATCAACGACGGTCGTGAAGGAAATTATCAGGATCGTGAGAGAAAAGGGGGCGGGTAAGCTGGTCATTGCCGAAGGGTCCATTGAACTTCCCTCCCTCAAGTTGAACACGGCATCCGCCTATCAGTGGAGCGGCATGCAAACGTTGGCTGAACACGAAGGGATTCCCTTGGTAGATATGAACAAAGGCCCGCATCGTGTCTTCACGTTGAGGGACGGTGTCCGGATCGAAATTGCCGATGTGGTGTTCAACTCAGACTTCATCATTAATGCTCCCGTCTTAAAGACCCACCACCAGACCGTGACCACTATATGCCTGAAAAATCTCAAAGGCTGCCTGTCCACAAGGGCCAAAAAGAACTGTCACACACAAACCGATCTCAATCGGGCGATTGCCGAATTCAATCGCTTGATTCCCTGTCACTTGAACGTGGTTGATGCGCTGACGGCCACCGAAATCGGCCCTACACCGACGGGAAAACAGAACCAAGTCCGTGAACTGGGGCTGATTCTAGCCGGCAAGGACCGCTTGGCCTGCGATGTGGTGGGAAGTTTTCTGCTGGGATACTCCGCAGCGCAGGTGCCGCACATGGTGGAGTTTGCCAAGTTGACCGGTGAGAGTTTGCGCCTTGATGACGTTGTCGTTGTCGGGGAAGATCCCGGCCGGTATGCTATGAAGCTGGAATATTGCGGTTCCTGGCTTGAGGACATCCTTGAAAAGTTTGCGGTAAAGGGTATGCGGATTCCCACCTACGGAAACGGGCTTTGTTCTGCCTGTGGTTTTAACCTCTGGGCGAGCCTGTTCAAATTCTGTATAGAAAATAGCGGTACTGAAATAATCGGAGGAGCCGAATTGTGCGCCGGTACTGAGGTAACCCCCCGTTACGACCTGCGCCACACCATTCTCGTGGGCGAGTGTGCCATCAGCCGCAACAAAAAAATTGAAAATACGATAAAGGCGCCAGGTTGCCCTCCTGATCCAAGAAAAGTAGCTGCTATCCTCTACAAGGCGCTGATTTCTCCAAAAAACGAAGATGACAGGGACCGCTGATAATGGCCCTCGAACAAGCGCCGAATCAAATTAGTTAAGAATATTGTCGAAAACCATTGACTTTTTCGTGGAAATTGAAGGAAGTTCAAGATAGCTTTCCTCGTAATCGGCCCTGGATTTCATGCGGGTTTTCGGTCCCGTGACCCTGGCAAAAATGAGAATCGCTGAACTGCTCGCCCGAATGGAGACCCAGGCATACGCACGGGTGGCCGTCCTGGACGCTCTTTCCTGTTAATGCCGAAATTACGGATTGCGCGTCCGCACCCTTCACAGATTACGCCGCGCTAGTCCTCGTAACTGTAAACCGCGCTACAAAAGATCAAATCATTTTCTTTCTGAAAATAGGCCAGTTTGGGGAGGACCTTATTTCTTCTGGGGTGGTACCATTTATATTTCACCCACCCACTGATTTGACTCTTGGCATTGTCCACAATCTCCTTGTTAAACGGTTTGCCGTCGGAATCCTTAACGCCAAGAAAATCCAATCCCACGAATTTGTCGTTGACCCCGTGCGCGAGCATGATCCCGGCGGGGCTCAAAACGAAAACATACAGATCGCCCTGGACAAACATTCCGTTGGTATTGGAAAACTCAGCCAAAGCGACGTCTTTGCCAACTAACCTGTAAAAGTCTATGGCCTGTTCCACCCAGTATTTCGCATACTCCTCGGGTCTCTCGTACATTTACTTCTCCTTTGATAAAGGATGGCAACCTTCTCTGCGGATGAATGAGGGCCTGTATAGAGCCCGCAATAATCCCGGTACCTGTTCATCCACTGCAGGCACAATCGATCGACTTATTTAAAGTTTTATTTCACATGGCCGGCCCTTTGTCAAGCGTATCCATCAGCCATCAGCCATTTACACGGGAGTAAAAAAACCTTAAACAGGTACTTGATCGATACACAAATATTAAAAAAAGGCGGCAATTGATGGCGATAATTGCAATCGTTGGAAGACCCAACGTCGGCAAATCCACTCTTTTCAACAGGATAAGCAAAAGCAGCCGGGCCCTGGTCGATGACCTGCCGGGAGTCACCAGGGACAGGAATTATGCCCGTGGAGTGTGGGACGAAAAAAGCTTCACCGTTGTTGATACGGGGGGGTTCATCATCAGGGACGATGCCCTTTTCGATCAGAGCACACGGGAGCAAATCTTCTACGCCCTCCAGGAAGCCGACATACTTCTTTTCGTGGGGGACGGCAAAACAGGGCTGCATCCCGAGGACTCCGCCCTTCTCAACATCCTCCGCCGTACCTCAAAGCCCATTTTTTTTTCGGTAAACAAAATAGACGGCCCAGAGCAGCAGGGTCATCTGGCCGATTTTTACGCCCTCGGGGTCCAGGACATCTACCCAATCAGCTCGGCACACGGGTTTGGGGTGGGTGAGCTTCTCTCGGATATGGTCGAGCTTATACCTGAACCCGCCAGCCTGGAAGCCGGTGAAAAAGATGAGGTTTCGGAAATCCGCATATCCATTCTCGGCCGGCCGAACGTAGGCAAATCGACCCTGGTGAACCGAATTCTCGGCGCGCCGCGCGTCATTGTCAGCCCAATCCCCGGGACTACGCGAGACGCGGTTGATACGCTCTTTGAGCGCGACGCGTGCAAATACCTTCTCATAGATACAGCGGGCATAAGGAAGAAGGGGAAAACGCGGGAAAAGCTCGAAAAGATAAGCATAATCAAGGCGCTTCAAAGCATTGACAAGAGCCATGTCTGCGTTCTTTTGATCGACGCCTCCGAGAGTGTGGCCGATCAGGACCTCCACATCGCGGGCTATATCCAGGAACGCTATCGGGCGTGCATAATCGGGGTAAACAAATGGGACGCCTTCGACTCAAACCCCAAAACCCGGAAAAATTTTCTCGAAGATCTGAAGTGGCGTTTCCGCTTCATGCCCTTCGCCCCGGTCCTGATCTTTTCGGCCCTCACCGGTAAAGGCGCGCAAAAAGTGCTCCCTACGGTACGCGAGGTTTTCGGGCAATACAGTAGTCGAATTACAACCGGCATCCTCAACAGGGCGCTCCAGGAGGCTGTCAGCGCACATGAGCCTCCGATAGTCCGAGGCCGCAGGCTCAAGTTCTTTTACGGAACACAGGCAGGGACCCGCCCCCCAATGTTCGTTCTGTTTTGCAACTACCCCGACAGCATCCACTTTTCCTACGAACGCTTTCTGCTAAACAGGTTCAGGGAAAGCTTCGGGCTGGATAAAACACCTTTGCGGCTCGTTTTTCGCGGCAGGACGCAAAGAGACAAAAAAGAATAACGAGAAGCAGGGGGCAGGAAGCAAGAAGCAGGAAGCAAGGAGCGAGAAGCAGGGAGCGTCTCAGTCCTCAGTCCTGAGAAAGCCCTCGCCGGCGTCCGCAAGCAACACGTCGCTCCCCTGCCCTGCCCGGATAACGGCAAGATCGGTCGCGACGCGTGTTTTGCCGGAACCGCCCCTGATGCCGCCCGAAATGATTATCATGGCGATATCCCCTTGATATTGAAACGATAAGCAAGTTCAAGAGCTTTTAGCGGCAGGCTCGATATGGGAGGTACTATCATGAGTGAGATTTCGGATATTGCCCATGAAATGGCGCAAGACCTGTTTAAGGCCGGAGCCATGGACGAAATCACCATGCGCAAGGTGGACGCGCTTTGTTTGCCCCATAAGCGGCCCTTTCGGCCCGAGGATATTCGGCGCATTCGCACGGCCAATCACGTCAGCCAAGCCGTATTTGCGGCGATCCTTGGCATTGGCAAGACGACGGTGCAGCAGTGGGAACAGGGACAAAAGAAACCGAGCGGCCCAGCACAGCGTCTTCTTGATCTTATTGACCGTAAGGGATTGGCCGCCCTTGGCTAACAGTCATGGATACCGAACAGACAAACAAGCAGGACGATGCTTGTTGGGAGCGAACGCCAAACGGCCGGCGTTGGCAAAGTGCCTTAAAGCTCTCAGGCCTTGCGGTGAGGTGACGATATAAACACCCAAAATATCACTGGCCAGTCAGCAGAGCAAAAAGTACAGAACCACCTAAGATCGATTGGTCTCGAAACTGAGAAACCCAATCCAGACATAGGTGTGGATTTGGAGGTCTGGCACCCCGCGAATCCTGGAAGAAGGCTTAATGTTCAGATCAAGGGGCGCGGGAAGAAACAAACGAATGGAAGGTATAGAAGGAAATAGTCAATTCCAATAAGAGCAAATACGGAAAAAGAAAAGACAATATCTCAGGCAAACAGGTGGAAATGGACCTGGATATTGAGGAAGGCGGGAAACCGCTGAGCGAAATCTATGAGTCATTTAAAGATAACTTCACCCTCATAAGTGAAAAGCTCAAAACAAAATGATCGCCGCCATGTCGTCCAGCAGCGCGGGCGGCTTCTCATCGAGGGCACCGCCGCGATCTTGTCCAGTTTCCGGGGTTTTCCACAGCGCGCAAACCCGCGCCAATCCTCAAGTGTGTTTTTGGAATATGGACAGTATAACAAATTGTCCTATTAATCGCTCCTAAAATGGGACTTCTATGTTTGGACCTTCGGGAATGGGTTTCTCTCGCCTGAACGCTGCCGGGTAAGCCCGTGCAATGGCTTTGATCTTTTCAGCAGAGGTGCTTCCCGCTTCCCGCTTCACGCAAACAGCTATATTTTCCAGCGAACACTGATCGTCGTTCCGATTTCCCGAATGGATTCAATCTCAAATTCTCCGCCTGAGAGCTCCGCTCGCTCACGCATGGATGTAAGACCCAATTTGGCGCCCTCTCCCTTCGAGACGACAGCGGCCCGATCAAATCCCACCCCATCGTCGCTGACGCGCAATGCAATACATCCATCTTCCAGTGAAAGGCCCAGAGATATTTTCCTGGCCCGGCTATGTTTGGCCGAATTGTTCATCGCCTCCTGAATGATCCGGAATATGATGATTTTCAGGTTTTCCGGGACTTGAGACTCTTCAAGCCTGATATCTTTCTCAACCGGGATATCGGTGTAAATACTCTCAAACCCTCTGCAAAACCACCCAATAGTGGCAATTATTCCAAAATCGTCGAGCAACGAGGGCCGAAGATCCGTCATGATGCGCCTGGACTCATCAATCGCCTGCTCCATAGCCCTTGACAGTGTTATGAAACTTTTCCGGACCTCAGGATTTTCAGTGAGCTGCGCCGCCACGTTCTCCACGCAAAACTTGACGGCGCTGAGCGATGACCCGATGCTGTCGTGCATCTCCCTTGCGATTCTCTTTCGCTCGTCTTCCTGGGCGCGAAGGAGCTGTGAGGCCAGCAGTCTCAGCTCTTCCCGGGATTCTTTCAGCTCCATAAAGGTTTGTGCGAGCTCTTGGGTCCGCTGCTGAACGCGCAATTCGAGATTGTCACGGGCGACCTTTAGTTCTTCTTGAATACGTTTCAATTCGCCTATATCTCTCCAGGTGGCCACCGCGCCTGTTACATTTCCTAAACTATCTCTAACGGGACCGGCGTTAACCAGTACGGGAATGTTGTCTTCACAGCGCCCCTTAAGAACGTGCTCCTGGTTTGACGCGATCCTGCCACGCAGAGCGGCGTCCCTTATCGGCTTCAGCAAACCGGGGCTGTCAGGCCACAGGTCCGCGACGGACAAATCCAGATCGGTAAGTGGCTGGTTGCGTTTTTGTTTTCCACCGGCGAGACCGACCATGTCGACAGCGTACCTGCTGAGCGCCTGCACCTGGAGCTCCGGGGAGTTGACAAGAACTATGCCCACCGGAATGTGTTCGAGCAGGGCTTCCAGGATCGCCTGCCGCCCTTCTGCCTCGTGCGCCCGCCTCTCGGCGTCGGCCTGCGCTTCGGTGTGCTGAATGGTTCTTTCCCTGACAAGTTCCTCGAGATTGCTCCTGTGCTGCTTTAGCTCTTCCTCGATATGCTTGCTCATTATCGAGTAGCGGATCGAACGTTCCAAAATGGGAACCGTAAATTCGCCCTTCGCCAGGTAATCAGATGCACCCGCCTCCATGGCCTTCAGATCGACCGCATAGTTCCCGTGCGCAGTCAGGAAGATGATAGGCGCCTTGCAGCCTCCATCAACGGCTGTCTTCAAAAGATCAAGACCGTTATGGGACCCCATAGAATAATCAAGAAGATATACGTCGTGCTCTCCCTTGGAAATTGCCTCCAACCCCGCCTCATATGTCTGGACCCAGGCAAGCTTGAATCTAGTATTCTCCGCTTCGGCAAGCATATCGGAAACCAAGAGGAAATCCTCCTGGTCATCATCGATCAGCAGTACGCGAACGTGATCTGCCATCCGGGCTCCTGCGTCATAAGTTTTCGACCGAAAGCCGAATCCAGTCTGAATCTGGTTTTGATTATACAAGTATCGGGGGTGGAAACCGCCGCCGTCTGTAAAGACCCTTGACGCGCAAAATGAAAATTATATCGCATGCCCTGTTTTCATTTTTCCCCCAAGCATGTCTTTTATATCGAAATCGATTTTGGATTACAACCCTTGCCAGGTCCCTGCTTAAATTCGTAGAACTCATGAAAATGGTGTACAGGTCCACGGCCTCGCCCCAGGGGCAGTCCCCCGGCAATGGCCCCCGCTACGTATGTTTTTGCCCCTCCGACAGCATCCTCCACTGATGATCCCCTCGCTATAAATGCTGCTATGGCCGAAGCGAAGGTACAGCCCGTACCATGAGTATGGGGTGTACGATACCGGAGTCCAAGGTATTCACGAAAATTTCGGCCGTCGTAGAGAAGGTCAACCGGGTTTCCCTGCAGGTGGCCTCCTTTAATGACCACATATTTGGGCCCGAACTGCCTTAGTTTCACGGCAGCACGCTTCATATCGTCAGCGCATTCGACCCGCATATCCGTAAGGGTTTCCGCCTCATGCAGATTCGGTGTGATTACCAATGCCATCGGGAAGAGTTGGCAAACCAGGGCTTCGATCGCATCTGCCTTCAGAAGCCTCACTCCGCTCTTTGCAACCATTACGGGATCAACAACCACATTTTGGAGATCCAGGTCCTTCAGATCGGAGGAGACTCTCGATATGATCGCAGCACTGGAGAGCATCCCCGTTTTCACGGCATCAACTCCGATGTCCAAAACAACGGAGCGAATCTGCGACGAGACGAAATCAGGGTCTATTTCTATAATTCCGTATACTCCCAGCGTGTTTTGAGAGGTCAGGGCCGTTACGGCGCTCATGGCGTAAACACCCAGGGCCGAAAAAGTCTTTAAGTCGGCCTGAATGCCGGCGCCGCCGCTCGAATCAGATCCCGCTATAGTGAGCGCTCTGGGTATTTTCATCTAAAATGGTCCCACCCTTTTACCGATGGGGCGATCCGATTTCCATCGGCAAGCCGAACCCATACCTCACCGATTTCGGCTGTGATTCTTCCTATTTGCGCGCATGACGTCCCGGTCACATCCAGCAACATTTTTCTTAGACCGGGAACAGCCTCAGGGCTGGAAGTGAACATGAGTTCGTAGTCTTCGCCCCCCGACAGGACCCATTCCAGCGAATCCGCACCAGCCGCTTGGGCCGCTTCGCAAATCGCAGGGCTAACCGGAAGGCTTGCAGCCTCGATTTCAGCTCCCTTGCCGCTGGATTTGCAAATATGGCAAAGATCGCCAATAACTCCGTCACTTACGTCTATCATGGAGGTGACCTGGCCGGAACGAGCGAGAAGTTGTCCCTCGACGAGGCGGGGCTGAGGGCACAGATGTCTTTCCAGAAGCGTCTGCCTGCTCGAAGAACTCACAGCGAGATCCTCCCGGCGGATCAGTTCCAGACCGGCCCTGGACTCTCCGGGCGAGCCGGTTACCAGTACAGCGTCCCCTGCACGGGCCGTGCTCCTCAGTGTGAGCCGCTCAGGCGCGACTAACCCCAGAAGTGTGAAGTCCACTACGATGATGGATTTCATGCGGCTCAAATTACCACCCACAATAGACGCGCCCGCCAGTGCCGCCTGCTCTCGCATGCCGCGATACAACTCCTCGACATATCCGACTTCCGTGCTCCCGGGAATGGCAAGCGAGACGAGCGCCCATCGCGGATCGCCGCCC
>Ga0181536_10002117_pt1 | contig 22800 bp, 25 predicted proteins | sample PEATcosm2014_Bin_41_FD_121105 | JGI IMG/M metagenome (GOLD analysis project Ga0181536, IMG submission 121105) | Peatland microbial communities from MTU Mesocosm Facility, Houghton, MI, USA - PEATcosm2014_Bin17_60_metaG | ecosystem: Environmental > Terrestrial > Soil > Wetlands > Peat | place...
ATCATCAAGTGCCCGGAGAGCGATTCTCCACTAAGAGGCCGGATACATTTACGCAGACTGTTCCTTCGCCCAACTTCAAACCTCTTGCAGTCCGGCGGCGGACCATACATTGAGCGTAATGGCCTGTTTGCGTCAGTTGTGCCCCAATGTGCCACTTCTGGTGTCAAATATAAAAGACAGAGGGATTTTGTTTCCGACGCGGAGGAAGCATGCAACTTAAGGCGTTTGTCGTTGCGACTCAGTTCGCCTTGCTGTTGACGCTGAACGCACAGGTGACCAAGGGGGTCGAACCGCCAAGCCAGCTCTGCCTCAGCGCGGCACAAAAGAACACGGAGTACGTCGATGTGTATCTAAGGCCCTTTCCGGGCCCACAGGTTTATACAGATCCGCACAGCGGAACGCTACTTTACGTGGAAACTGATGGTCGGCATGTGGCAGCAATCTCTCGCGACGGAAAGTTGCTGTGGAATAGAGACCCGTTCACGGATGCCCATCTTTCGTTTTACCGAACTGAAAAGCCGCAAATTGTTTACATCGGGCCGGTCAAGAAATCCGCTCAAATAAACGGAGGGAAGCCGGATGAGTTCGTCGGAATCAGGTTCAACTCCTCACAATTTGGGCTGCTACGGATTAGCAGCGGCGAATTTCAGTTCCTAGGCCAAGACTAACCTTCGTTGAGGAATGTCAATTGACGATAAATCCCGTTAACGCTCAAGACCACCCGATCGTGTCGATAATGGCATCGGTCAAGCCGGGGGACGTTTGGGAGGTAGGGGCAGAATACTGCGTGTTCCGATACATGAAGCCTGGCAAACGCACAGGGCAGATCCTTATCTACGCCCTTGGCAGTGGCCCGTGCTGAAAGTGGTACTGCAGAATCCGCGCTGCCAGCGCGGGGCTCAGCGTTTCCCCATGCGGTTCGACCGTCCGGACTACTTCACCGCGGCAGATGACCTCAGTCGCTGAGAGTCCGGCAATTTCCGCCGGCAGAACCAGATTGATCTCCAGTTGCGCGCTCGGCTGCAGCAGTTCATCGGCCTGGAACAGTATTCCAGAGCGGCTGATGTTTTCCGTGGTGCCGACGTGCCATTCGTTTTCACCCAAACGGCGGTAGCGCAGGGGCAGGTGGAGTTGGAATCGTTGCGCACGTGTGGGTGGCGTCTCTCCCCCCGACACGGCGTGGTGCGGTCCAGCGGACTGCGTGGGCATGGCGACCTCCGGGAGAGCTGGTCTGGCGTCGAGCACTTCGCGCACTGTGCTCTTCAGGTTGCGCAGGCTGAAAGGCTTCTGCAGCAGCCGAACGCCCGCGTCCAGCGTGCCGTTGTGTCCGACAACATTTTCCGTATAGCCGGACATGTAGAGTACTTGCACGTTGGGGCGAATTTCCGAGATGCGCTGCGCCAGTTCCCGCCCATTCATGCCCGGCATGATGACGTCGGTGAGCAGCAGGTGGATCACGCCTTCATGAGCCACGGCAATCTGCATGGCGACCGCGCCGTCAGCCGCCTCGATCACACGGTAGCCCTGTTTCTCAAGGAATTGCCGGGCCAGGTAGCGCAGGTTGGCCTCATCTTCGACCAGCAGGATCGTCTCCGTTCCCGGTTCGACCTTGTGAGTCTCGACCGAGGCTGCAAGCTGCGCCGTGGCCGCCTCGCCCACCCAGGCCACGCGCGGCAGGTAAATCTTGAACGTCGTTCCCCTCCCAACTTCGCTGTACACCCAGATGTATCCTCCGCTCTGCTTGATGATGCCGTAAACCGTGGACAAACCGAGACCGGTGCCTTTCGTTCCCTTGGTGGTGAAGAAGGGTTCGAAGATGTGCGACTGGGTGTCGGCGTCCATGCCGGCGCCCGTGTCACTAATCGCCAGCATGACGTACTCACCCGGCCGGAGCGGCGCGTGAAGCCGCGAATAGTCTTCCTCGAGCGTCACGTTGCTGGTCTCGAGGGTGAGCTTTCCTCCCGAAGGCATCGCATCACGGGCATTGATGGCCAGGTTCATGATGACCTGCTCGATCTGCCCGGCATCGGCCCGCACCGCCCAGAGATTCGTGGCTGGAACCATGACCAGATCCACGTCTTCGCCGATCATGCGGGTTAGCATTCTGAAGTTCTCGGTCACCACGTCGTTCAGATTAACAATCTTCGGGGCCAGCATCTGTTTGCGGCTGAAGGCCAGAAGTTGGCGGGTCAACGTCGAGGCGCGATCGGCGGCGCTGTGGATCTCCTGGGCCGGGGAGTGCAATTCAGGAGCGTCGCCCAGACGCTCGAGCAGGAATTCCGAGTACCCCGAGATCACCATCAGGAGGTTGTTGAAGTCATGCGCAATGCCGCCGGCCAGACGGCCCACGGCCTCCATTTTTTGTGACTGGCGCAGTTGCTGTTCCAGGGCGCGGCGCTCGGTGATGTCTTCGGCAAACAGTTCGAACACAACGTCGCCTTCATGGCCGTTCCCCACCGAGCGCCCGGAAACCCGAACCCCCGTGGTCGTGCCGTCGCCCCGCTTCCATTCTGCAGTCAGTCCTTTGAACGGCGCCGAAACACGAAGCAAATCGGCCAGCGCAAACCACTCATCGGCGTCGCTGTAGAAAGCGTAGATGTGCTGCCCAATCAACTTTTCGGCTGAGGCATAGCCCAGCAACTCCAGAAATGCCGGATTGGCATCGAGGACCTTACCGGTCGCGTCGCAGCGGCAGATGCCATAGGGGGCGTTCGTTACCAGCGAGCGAAAGTTCAGTTCCGAGCGCCGCAGGTTTTCCTGCACGGCGCGCAGGGCCGCGTTCAGCCAGCAGATCAGCATCGCGATAAAGAAGAACAGCGACAGGCGAATAATGGCCGTGCGGGTCTGCGCTGCGCTGTGCTCGCCGGCCAGCGAGAAGTAGGCGCTGACGGTGAGAGCAAACGAGGTGGCTACCAGCCCGGGCTTCCAGCCGCCGTACCACGCGCTCACCATCACGGCTACCCCGAACAGAGCGAGGCGGCTTTCGGACACGTCTGCCAGCAGAATCGTGGGGATCAGAGCCAGAGCCGTACTGAGCACAGCCACGCCATAGCGCAGCATGGGTGCGCGCGACGGTGCCAGGCGCAGTAGGGGGAGGGTCAACCGCATGGGACAATGCTATTTCCAGAAAGCGGAACGGGATAGTTACAGGAGTTCATTCTGATCCAGAGAACAGGGCGTGTAGGTTACCAGCTTGGTTCCGTGGCCTTTGGGACACTGTCCAGTCGTTCATCAAGGGCACTGCGGACTTGCATCTTGACGCGCGATTCTGGAGACTACCCCTAACCCCATAACCATAACTCTATATGAACATAGGGCTGTTTGGCGGGACATTCGATCCGGTTCACCGCGGGCACATGGCCTTGGCGCGGGCAGCGCTCGAACGGTACAAGCTCCACCGCATTCACTTTGTGCCGGCGAATCTTCCGCCGCACAAACAACGCCGTCCGCATACGGCGTTCGTGCATCGTTTTGCCATGCTGGCTCTTGCCACCGCGCAGGAAAAGGCGTTCGTGCCTTCCCTGCTGGAGGCGCCGGAGGACAGCGATTCGGCCACTCGAAAAGAGCGCCCGGAGAAACCAAACTACACGATTGACACCGTGCGGCGGATGAAGCAGGCGTTCAAGGCCACCGACAAGCTGTTTCTGCTGATCGGAATGGACGCCTTTGCCGACATCGCGCAATGGCATCAGGCCGAGTCCTTATTTCGCGAGTGCGAATTTGTGGTGGCCGGCCGTCCGGGATACTCGTTAGCCGACGTCGCCAACGCTCTGCCCGAGAGCCTGCGTCCCCGGCCTGAGGTCACACGGCCCTTTCACAAGCAGCCCGCCACTGGTGATCTCGTGCTGTCGGGAGTGACCATCCATCTGCTGGGAGATCTGCATCAACCCGCCTCGGCGACGGCGATCCGCCAGGCCGCCGCCGCGGGTAGGCCACTGGGACGGTTTATAGATCCGGCGGTGGCCGCCTACATCCGGAAGATGGGACTTTATAAGGCGTCGTCGGTCGTTGGTCGTTCGTCGTTGGCCGAGCCTTGACACCGCACCTTCAGACTTCGCATCTCCGGTCCCACGCAACTCTCAGTTACAATGAGATTCAAGCCAACGACGAACGACCAACGACTGATGAAGAAGAACGATCTCAGAAAGCAAATCACTGCCGCCATTCAAGCCTGCCTCGATAAGAAGGCCGAAGAACTCAGCATCCTGGAAATGGAAAAAGGCGCGGGAGCTTTTACCGACTACTTCGTGTTGTGCAGCGGGACCAATCCCAGGCAGGTCCAGGCGATCGCGGACGAAGTCGAACTGCGCCTGAAGGGTGCGGGTCTGCGGCCCACTCACGTCGAGGGCTACAACCAGGCCGAGTGGGTGTTGATTGACTACGTGGACTTCGTGGTGCATGTTTTCTCGGAAAAGGCGCGCAGGTTCTACGATCTGGAGCGGCTGTGGAAGTCGGCGAAACGGCTGGGGCCTTCCGATTTGAAAGCCGCGCCGAAGAAGCGGAAAGCTCGAACGCCGCGGCCCGCGCCGAAAAAGAAGAAAAGGAAGAAGAAGGCGTAGCAGTCTTCTTTCGTAGTTTCCAAACCTCCCATGACATCAAGCCCAGACCACGGACCGCCTTGGGGATCGCAGTTCCGCCTCGTTGCCTCCGAGAAGTGGAAAGCCAAGTCGGCGGCCATGGGCCAGCCGGTAACCGATGCGCTGGTGGAATACGCGCAGCCGGCGCCCGGAATGCGCGTACTCGACTTGGCCAGCGGCACTGGCGAACCCGCCATCAGCCTGGCCTTGCGCGTCGGAGTCGAGGGACATGTCACGGCCCTCGACCTGAGCGCGGAGCTTCTGGAAATTGCGGCGCAGCGGGCCCAGGCGCGCGGGCTGAACAACCTCGCCATCCAGCAGGCGGATGCGCACAACCTGCCCTTTCCCGCCGACATCTTCGATCTCGCTACTTCCCGCTTCGGCGTGATGTTCTTCCGCGACCCGGAACTTGCCTTGCGCGAGGTGTTTCGCGTTTTGCGCCCGGGAGCCCGGGCGTGCCTTCTGGCCTGGGGACCGTTCGACCAGCCTTACTGGCAAAGCACGATGGGCGTAGTGCATCGCCATGTAGGCGGGCCGTTGCTGCAGCCGGGGGGGCCGGATCCGTTTCGATTTGCGGCGCCCGGCAGCCTTTCCGCAATTCTGCAGAATGCCGGATTCCGCCTGGTTGAGGAACAGACTAAAACCCTGCCGTGGACGTGGCCGGGATCGGTGGAAGAAGTCTGGGAGCAGGCACAAGCTGTGGCCGTACCTTTCCGTCCCATGCTGGAACGCGTGCCGCAAAGGAAATGGCCCAAGATCCACGCCGAGGTGCACGCCGCGGTGCGCCGGTATTCGGACGGAGAAAAGATTGCCTTCGGCGCAACCGTAGTCCTGGCTTCGGGGCGAAAGTAACACCTGGTCCGGTCATGAAGATCAAGATCGCATGGATTGGGAAGACGAAGGAGCCGGCGATCCAGGCGTTGCCGGAAGAGTATCTCAAGCGGATTTCGCGCTACGCGCCCGTGGAAGGAGTTGCATTGCGCGACACGGCGGCGTTGCTCCAGATGTGCGGCCGGACCGCGGGGGCAAAGGGCGGAGCGAAGTCCACGCTTGTGCTCCTCGATTCGCGCGGTCAGGAACTATCATCGGAGCAGTTCGCGAAGTTCCTGGGGGACTATCACGACCGGAATCCTCTGCCCTTGGTCTTAGCCGTGGGCGGAGCGGATGGTTTCAGCAACGAAGCCAGGGTCGCGGCACAGCACACGATTTCACTCGGAAAAATGACCCTGCCCCATGAATTGGCTCGGGTGGTTTTGCTGGAGCAGGTATATCGGGCGTTCACGATTCTGAAAGGCCACCCGTATCATTCCGGGCACTAGAGCATTGTGGATTCCCAGCTTCTCATTCAACAATCAACAATTCAACGATCAACCCTGCTCTACTGCGTGACCGTAGCCTGGTAGCTGACCGTTAGCCAGTGACCGCCGCGGCGCACCCAAACCCGCGTATAGCGATAAGGGCCGCTGAAGTCTTCCCCAAGCTGGCGACCTTTTACGTCGGCCCGCGCCGTAACGACCGCGGTGTCGCCGTACACGCGCACAACCATGTCGCTCACGTCCACGGTTTCGTAGCGAAGCTGGCCGCTCTTCCGGGCCGAGACGCTATCTTGTTTCGTCGTCACTTGCCCCAGAGGTGTAATGGCAACGTAGTCCTCGGCGAGAGTCCGCTGCGAAAAGTCGGCGTCGCGGTGAAGGATTGCCTCTCGCGCTTGCCGCTCCATGTCCACGACCTCTCGAATCGTTGCCTGGTCGTTGGTGTCAACGGAGGGCCGGGGCCGAATCGCAACATGCTGCGCGGCGAAGACCGGCACGGCCGCCAAAATGAACCACAAAAACACCCCACATTTGTTGATCGCCATTGAGACCTCCCCGTTGGCGAAAGGACAGCGATCTGCCTGACCCGAGCTACGCAAACTTGGATGCTGGAGTTCTGTGAAAAAGTTCTCTGCTCTAAAGAATTCCCCGCTCGACCCCAGTAAAGCACACGCCACCACTCTTTAGGGCGTCTTTCTTAATTGGTTTTGGGTAGCGCACGGCTTCAGCCATGCCGCACAGGGCCAAAAAAATGCGGGCTTTAGCCCCTGAGGGCCGTGCGGCCTGAAAGGTACTTTTGAAACACGCTCTAAGGCAAAATCTCACTGCAACGTATGACTGCGGCAGAGACCCTCTTGTTTCAACTTTTCGTTATCCCCATATCGGCGCGGTCGTCTCAGATTGAATCACCGGCCAATGCCAGGTACACGACTTGATGCGCCTCTTCTAGTAGAATCAAACCTCCGGTAAGCATGGCTGACATTCGTCGTGGTCTGATTATCGTGAACACCGGGCCCGGCAAGGGCAAGACTACGGCCGCCATCGGGACCGCATTCCGCGCCGTTGGCCAGGGCATGCGGGTCCTGATGCTGCAGTTCATTAAGGGCTCGTGGCATTACGGCGAGCTCGACGCGGCTCAGGCCTTCGGCGACAAGTTCGTGATGAAGCAGATGGGCCGGGGCTTCGTGAAAGTCGGCGCCGAGAAGCCGGACCCGGAAGATGTGCGCATGGTGGAAGCGGCCTGGGACGAGGCCCAAAAGGCCATCGCCTCCGGCGAGTGGGACCTGGTCGTGCTCGATGAGATCAACTATGCCATCAGCTATGGCATGCTTGATCCGGCCCGTGTGGTCGAGTGCTTGAAACACAAGCCCGAGATGGTCCACATCATCTTGACGGGCCGCAACGCACACCCGACAATTGTGGAGGCCGCCGACACGGTAACCGAAATGCGCCAGGTCAAGCATGCCTACGAAAAGGGCGTGATGGCGCAGAGAGGAATTGAGTACTGAAGCGAGTACCCAGTACCCAGAAATCGCCGTCCGTGGCGCCTAGGGTTTTCACTGGCAACTGGGTACTGACAACTGACAACTGCTCCTATGGCTTGGTTTAGGCGCGAATCCGGCGAGTTGGACACCTCGGGCGAGAAGAGAGTCCGCACCGAAGGCTTGTGGGTGAAGTGTGACAACTGCCGCCAGATCATCTGGAAAAAAGACCTGGAAGAGAACATGAATGTCTGTCCGAAGTGCGAAAAGCACTTCCGGATTGACGCCCGCACCCGCCTGGCGCAGTTGCTCGACGACAACCAGTACGAGACCTTTGACGGCGATATCGCTTCCACCGATCCCCTGAAGTTTGTCGATTTGAAGCCGTACTCCTCACGCCTGCGGCAGGCAAAAAAAGATACGGGCCTGAAAGACGCCATTATCAACGCTCACGGCAAGCTGCTCGGGCGGCCGGTCATCGCCAGCGTGATGGAGTATGCCTTCATCGGCGGCAGCATGGGCGCGGTGGTGGGCGAAGCGATTACCCGGGCGATCGAGCGGGCGGTGGACACGCGCACGCCGCTGATCATCGTGTCGGCCTCGGGTGGGGCACGCATGATGGAAGGCGTGATCAGCCTCATGCAACTGGCGAAGATTTCGGCGGCGCTGGCCCGCCTGGACAAATCCAAAGTCCCCTACATTTCCTTGCTGACCGACCCGACCACCGGCGGCGTGACCGCGTCGTTTGCCATGCTGGGCGATCTGAATATTGCCGAACCGGGCGCCCTGATCGGCTTCGCCGGACCCAGGGTGATCGAACAGACGATCCGGCAGAAGCTGCCCCCCGGCTTCCAGCGCAGTGAGTTCCTGCTGCAGCACGGCATGCTCGACGCCGTCGTTTCCCGCAAGCAGCTCAAGCCCTACATCGCCCGCGCGCTGGAGTTTATGGCACCAGCTTCTAGCTCCTAGCTGCTGGCCTCTAGCCAAAACCAACAGCCCGGAAGCGCGATTCGTATCAGGGTATGCCTTCAGGCATACCGCGGGTGCTGCGTCATCATTGCGCCTTCAGGCGCCGAACGTGCGAAGCTGAGTCTGGCGACGGCTTGTGACCTTCCCTTTAGCAGAAATGATGTAGCGAATTGACGGCCTGATTCCTAAATCAAGTTTGATAGTCTGAATCGGGGACGTTCCTGAAGGTTGGAAAGCTAGGAGCTAGGAGCTAGGAGCTTCCCATGTCCTACGAAACCGCAGTGGCGAGCATGTTTGCGCTGGGGCACGAACTGGCCCATATGCCGGCGCACAAGTTCGACCTGGCGCACATGCGCGTCCTGCTGGAGCGCATGAATCATCCCGAGCGCACTTTTCCCAGCGTGCTGATCGCCGGGACGAACGGGAAAGGCTCGACCGCGGCCACGTTGGCGTCCATTCTGCAGGCCTCCGGCTTCAAGACGGCGCTCTACACCTCGCCGCACCTGCTGCGCATCAACGAGCGCATCCGGGTAAACGGAGAAGAAATCTCCGACGACGCTTTTGCCGCCCTGCACGCCGAAGTGGACCGCACGGCAGAGAACCTGGTCGCACAGAAGAAACTGCCCTGGCATCCCAGCTTTTTCGAGATGATGACGGCCATCGCCTTTGCTCACTTCGCACGGGAACGCGTGGAGATTGCAGTGCTGGAAGTTGGCATGGGCGGACGGCTCGACGCCACCAACGTGGTCGAGCCGCTGCTCAGCGTGATTACCGACATCTCGCTCGATCATCAGAAGTATTTGGGCGACACGGTGCGGGAGATCGCGCGCGAGAAGGCAGGCATCATCCGGCCCGGCGGCGTAGTGGTGATCCTGCCGCAGCAGCCGGAAGCCAACGATGTGATCGGCAATACCATCCTGGACCTGGGTGCGCACGGGGTCAGCGCGGCGCAGTACGTGCCGCCGGTTTCACCGGCCAGCGCCCAGTATCTGGTACCCGCTAACCGGAATAAATCCGTCATCGCCGAGGACGCGGAGAACGCCAAGATAGACGATGCGCAGTCCCGTTATCGGTATCCGCTGCAGGTCATGGGCGAACAGATTCTGGTCGAGAGTCCACTAGTAGGGCGGCATCAGTTGCGCAACGTCGCGCTGGCCGTGGCCGCAGCGGAAGAGTTGGCCAAAAAGGGATTGGGAAAGAGCATCGGAAACGTCAGTGGCCAGGCTTCGACGCCTGAGGTCCGAGGTCCGAGGTCCGAGGTTCGCCTTTCAGGCATCACACCGCAATCCATCGAGCGCGGGATTCGTGATACCCACTGGCCCGGCCGTTTTCAGGTGCTGCCGCCGCGCGGCCCGTGGCCTGAGGTTGTGCTCGACGTGGCCCACAACCCGGCCGGTGCGTGGGCCCTGCGTTCTGCTCTTTCGGAGCGCTATGACGACCGTCCAATGATTTTTGTTTTCGGCGCGATGCGCGACAAGGCAATCTCGGAGATGGCGGAGATCCTGTTCCCGCTGGCGGAACGCGTGATTGCCACGCACCCGGAGAATCCCAGGTCGGCGTCGCCGGAGGAGATTCAGCAGGCCGCAAGCCGCACCGGAGCCGAGATTGAGTTGGTCGCTGACGTTGGCTTGGCCCTCGAGTGTGCCCGCACCGCCGCGGCAGCCCGGGCGATCCTGGTCGTCACGGGTTCGATCTATCTGGTTGGGGAGGCCATGCGCCATCTTGCGACGGAAAACTAAGCTCCATTGTGGCAACCGTTTCCCCTAGAATGGAAGTGTGCAGGACGTGAATTCATCGGTGAGTCAAGTAGAACCAGACCAAGCCGAGCCAGCTCAACTAGTGCAGGCTCAGGTGGAAAGCAGCGCGTCAGAGGCCCCGCCGTCTGCTTCTTCGTTGGCTTCCGCGAGCCGAATTCTCCATATCACTCCAAGCCGGAAATACGGCTGGCTGAGCCTCTTGCGTTCGTATCTGATCATTGATCCGCTGATCTGGCTTTACACCGTGGTTTTGGGAACGATCGTCCTGATTGTGGGCTTGTTCGATCCGGACGGACGTCGCCAGCACCGCGTCGCGGCCGCGTGGTCGTGGCTGATCGCCAAAACAATGTTCTCGCCGGTGAAAGTCACCGGCCTCGACAAGATTGATGCGTCGAGGGCATATGTCTATGCCGTCAATCATGCTTCGGCGCTCGATATTCCCGTGCTCTACGTGCATTTGCCGTTTCAGTTCCGCATCGCGTTCAAGAAAGAGCTGCTGTCGTATCCCGGGGTGGGCTGGTATTTGAAGCAGTCGGGGCAAATCTGCCTCGATCAGCAGAACCCGGCGCGTTCGGTAGGCAGCATCCGCACCGCCCTGAAGGGACTGAGAACGGGAATGCCGCTGGTGATTTTTCCCGAGGGCGGCCGCACGCCGGACGGCGAAATTAAACCGTTTCTGCCGGGTGCGTTTTTCCTGGCTATCAAGGCGCAAGTGGATATTGTGCCCGTAGCGCTGCTCGGAACCTTCGATCTGCTGCCCATGAACACCTATCACATCAAATGCCGTCCCCTGGAGATGCACGTCGGCGATCCCATCCCGACCGCGGGTCTGACCACGCGCGACCTTGAAGCGTTATCGAACCGGGTAAAAACCGAGATGGAGAAGCTGTACTACGAGAAATAGTCTCGGCGTAACCCCGGAAACTGAACCCTTTCAGCTATAGCTTGGACTAGAGACGCTTGTCATCCCGAGCGTAGCGAGGGATCCAGGTTCTAGCTTGCGCCACTAGTATCGCCCCCGCGGGCCCCATACAAGTAAGGCCGCCCTTGCTGCGCCGCGCCTGGTTTTGAAGCCTATTTCTCCACTGCAAAAAAAAGCTTGACAATTTATACTATGTATCATACAGTGTATGTCACATCCTATATGTCGACTAGTACTACAACAAACGCCGAGATCTTCGAAAACCTGAAGCTGGAGCTCCGCCGCGGCTGTCTGACCCTGGCGGTCCTGACCCAGCTTCGCGCCGAGCGATACGGCTACACCCTGCGTAAGGCTCTGGCTGAGGATGGTCTGGAGATCGACGAGGGCACCCTCTACCCGCTGCTGCGCCGCCTCGAAAGCCAGGGCCTGCTGGTCAGCCAGTGGCGCGAAGAGGACAAGCGCAACAAGCGTTTCTACCGCCTGTCGCCGCAGGGTGAACAGATTCTGAACCAGTTGCTGGACGAGTGGCAGCGCATCCACACGTCGCTCAGCAAGATCCTTCAAGGGGCATAGCACTATGAGCACACCGAGAAATCCCATTGAACTCGTCGACCGCTACCTGCAGGCCGTCCGCTTCTGGCTGCCCAAATCGCTGCGGCAAGAAGATGTCATCGCGGAGCTGGGAGAGGATCTGCGCTCGCAAATCGAGGAGAAGGAGGCCGAACTCGGCCATCCCCTCGATGCCACCGAGGTATCGGCGATCCTGAAGCGCTGCGGCAGCCCCATGATCGTCGCCGCTCGCCTGGGGCCAAAGCAGCACCTGATCGGACCCACTTTGTTTCCCATCTATCTGTTCGTGTTGAAGATGGTGCTGCTGTGGATTCTCGTGCCCGTCTTCATCTTCATCATCGGTCCCGTGAACGTGGCGAAGGCCGGCGGTGATTGGGGTACGGCACTGGCCGGCACGCTGGGTGATCTCTGGTCCGGATTGTTCGTGGCTGCGGGCACGATTACCCTCGTTTTTGCCGTGATCGAGCGCACGCATGCGCATGCCAGCATCGCGGACAAGTGGGACCCGCTCAAGCTGCCTCCCGTCCGGAAGCAGGAACGCAAAACCCCGCTCATGCATACCGCCTGCGAAATCTTCTTTGGCTTCTTCGGTCTGATATGGCTGCTGCTGCTGCCGCACTACTCGGGATTGATTCTCGGCCCGGCGAGAACCTTCCTGAGGATCGGACCAATCTGGCACACGTTCTACGTGCCGATTCTGCTGCTAGCCATTGCTGGTCTCCTGCGGTCAGGCATTACCCTGGCGCGGCCGCAATGGGCCTGGTTCCCGCGCGTGGCCGAACTGCTGCAAGCCGTCCTCAGCCTGATTCTGCTGAATTTCATGATCAACTCGGCACTCCCGCCGGCGGGTGCAGACTGGCATCCGTTTGTCGTTCTCGCCGACGCGGCAAAGAATTCAGCCCAGTACATCCGCGTCGCCGCCATCGTAAACGCTTCGATCCTGGTCAGCCTGGCAGCGGCGTGGCTGGGGGTCTGCATCGCGGTAGCCATCCAGACTTGGCAGCTTCTCGGATTCATTCGCAACCGAACCTCTGGCGCAGGGCAGCCAGCTTCCCTTCATGTGCAGTAGGCGCGAAGCAGTCCGCCCCAGCCGCCGTGGAGCCCCAGACGCCGTGGAGCCCCGGACGCCCTCGTCCGGGGAGCCGCTTGGGCGGACGCGGGCGTCCGCCCCCCCACGGACTGTTCCCAATTTGGGAATCCAGCAATATTTCCCTGCTGATTCTGCTCCCGTCTTCGACCCTCGGTGACAAGATCGATCCGTGCAGTATTATCGGCGCAATCTGCCGCACATGCAGCGCGACGGGACTCCGCACTTCATCACGTTCAACACCAAGTTCCGGCGCGAGTTAACCGGCTGGGCCCGCGATATCGTGCTGGGCTGCTGCATTTACGATCATGAAAGGCGATATCGCCTTCGCATCGCCTTGGTCATGCCCGACCACGTTCATCTCGTCCTCACGCCGCTCACGGACGAGACCCGGGGCACCGTCATTTCCCTGGTCGAGATCTTGAAGGCAATCAAAGGCGCTTCGGCGCATGCGATCAATCGCCGTTCGGGAAATCACGGCGCAATCTGGCAGGAAGAATCATTCGATCGCATTGTTCGCTCCTCCGAGAACCTGGACGCGAAGATCGCCTACATCGCGCAGAACCCCGTGCGGAAAGGGTTGGTCAACGATTGGCGCCAGTATCGCTGGATTTGGTGCCCACCGGAACAGAATCCGTATGCCCCACCCGTCAGCCATAGATTCCCGTAGTCCGTGGAGCCCCGAACGCCGTGGAGCCCCAGCCGCCGTGGAGCCCCGGACGCCCTCGTCCGGGGAGCCGCTGGGGCGGACGAGGGCGTCCGCCCCTCCACGAAATACTTGCGATAAGATCAGAGTCATGAATCCGTCATCTTCCGAAAACGGGGGCCGCGCAGCCCCGGAATCGCGCCCCTCGAATTTCATTCGCGACATCTTTGCCCAAGATCTTAAGACCAGCAAATACAACGGCCGCGTGCAGACCCGCTTTCCTCCCGAGCCCAATGGATACCTGCACATCGGTCATGCCAAGGCGATCTGTCTCGACTTCGGCCTCGCCGACGAATTCGGCGGCAAGACCAACCTGCGCTTTGACGACACCAACCCCGAGAAGGAAGATGTGGAGTACGTCGACTCCATCATGGAGGACGTCAAGTGGCTCGGTTTCCGCTGGGATGGCCTGTTTTACGCCTCAGATTATTTCGGCCAGCTCTATGAGTGGGCCATCAAGCTGGTCAAAGACGGCAAGGCGTACGTTGACGACCTTTCGGCGGATGAAATTCGCAAGCATCGCGGCACGCTCACTGAGCCGGGAAAAGACAGCCCCTATCGCAACCGCTCCATTGAAGAAAACCTGAACCTGTTTGAGCGCATGAAGGCCGGAGAATTTCCCGACGGCTTGCGCGTTCTGCGGGCGAAGATCGACATGGCCTCGCCCAACCTCAACATGCGCGATCCGGTGATGTACCGCATTCTGCACGCCGAGCATCACCGCACCGGTGCCAAGTGGTGCATCTATCCGATGTACGACTACGCGCACGGGCAATCCGATTCCCTCGAAAAAGTCACGCATTCGATGTGCTCGCTGGAGTTCGCCGACCACCAGCCGCTGTACAACTGGTTCATCGAGCAACTGGGCATCTTCCCCTCGCAGCAGATCGAATTCGATCGCCTGAGCCTGACCTACACCATCATGAGCAAGCGCCTGCTGCGCCGGCTGGTGGAGGAAGGCCGCGTGCGCGGCTGGGACGATCCCCGCATGCCGACTCTTTGCGGGCTGCGCCGCCGCGGCTATACGCCGGAGGCGATCCGCAACTTTGTGACCGCGGCCGGCGTGTCGCGCACCAATGGAATCGTTGAGCTGGCCATGCTGGAGCACTTCCTGCGCGAAGACTTGAACCGGCGCGCACCGCGCGTGATGGCCGTGCTGCGTCCGCTGAAGGTCGTGATTGATAACTATCCGGAAAATCAGGCCGAGGAGATGGAGGCTCACAACAATCCTGAGGACGCGGGGGCGGGCTCGCGCAAGGTGCCGTTCTCGCGCGTGCTCTACATCGAGCAGGATGACTTTCGCGAGGTTCCTCCCCCGAAATATTTCCGCCTCTCGCCGGGACGCGAAGTTCGCCTGCGCTACGGCTATTTCATCACGGCGAAGAGTGTCGTGAAAAACGATAAGGGCGAGATAGTTGAGGTCCACTGCACCTACGATCCGGCCACGCGCGGCGGCAACGCGCCCGATGGACGCAAAGTGAAGTCCACGATTCACTGGGTCTCGGCCGCCCACGCCGTCAACGCCGAGGTGCGGCTCTACGAAAACCTGTTCACCAAGGAGAATTCAGCGGACGTACCCGAGGGCCAGGACTTCACCGCGAATCTGAATCCGAATTCGCTCGAAGTGATCACCAACGCCAAGCTCGAGCCGTCGCTGGCCACCGCGGCGGCGGGCAGCCGCTACCAGTTCGAGCGCCTGGGATACTTCTGCGCCGATCCCGACTCGAAGCCCGGAGCCCTGGTCTTCAACCGCACCGTCGCGCTGAAAGACACGTGGGCGAAGGTGGAGAAGAAGCAAGGCGGGAAAACGTAGCGTTCCTATGACGCTAGGCTAGGTCGAAGTATTCGGCAATCGCCGGAAGCAGCGAGTCGGCTGGTTCCGGCGTGTAGTAAGGGGATTGTGCAACAGTTACGTGAGTGAATCCGCAGAATTCAAACTCGGTTTTGCTAACCAACTCGAACCGCACAGGCGGCTCCGTCTTCGAAAGCTGAATGGGGTTCTTCCACCAATTGCACCCTTGGGCTTGAAAGCACCAAGGAGGGAGATCCCCTACCGGTGGCGAATCGTTCGGCATTCCATCGTTGAGCCAATGCCGCAAAAGCTCCAACTGGTTCGAGTCCCGAACCCTGACCTGCGGAGGTTTCTCTGGGAAGACGTAGGCGAGCGATTCAAGCCAACGACAGGCGATTGCAAAAGTCAAGTAGTTGCTTGAATTCACGCATCGATCTCCGAACGCGGGATCACAACGCCTGCTCGCCTGCAGCTTCAACACGCTCTCCAGGTAGACCAAGGTGTCATTGGGCCAACCAGCCCCCAAGTCTGCGTGCGCGTCGACGTGAACGACCCTGAATGGAGACTTGAGCTTTCGCTCCCCCAACCAGCGGCGCCACACGCGAAAAGCCTCCTCGTGCTCGACAAACTGTCGACCGGGGATGCGGGCGTCTTTGCGGAGATGGCAGCATTTCTCCAAGAACCGGCGGACTTCATCTTCCTCTGCGCAGTGTTCGAACTCGCGAACGCTTGGGCGGCCGTCCTGCTCGGTGCGGTCGTGAAGGATAGGCCACAGAAAGAAGTCCAGGTCGAGATCGAGAATAACGTCCATAAAGCAAAACCCCGAGCGCAAATTCAACTCGGGGCACTAGCCTGTCCAGCTATCACCACCATTATCAGCAGCTAGAAACTCGAAGTCAAGATTACCTAGGGGAGCCCCGCCTGTCCTGAGGTTCCCCTGCAGATTCCCTACCAGAACTAGGGAATGCTGTGGACCCGGCGGGATTCGAACCCGCACCTCTCAGCTGGACAGGCTAGTGTGCTGCCAGTTACACTATGGGCCTTGCGTCAAGGCTAATCCGCGAACCCGGCCTCGAGCCCACTCTTTAGCGTAGAATTTTAAATCGCTGTCCCGATCCGGGAAAGTCTATGCACCCAACTATCCTCCCCGCGTTTTTTGAAATCTCCCGCACCGTAGTCTCAACCTGCACCGCCGGCGCCGTCCTTTTCCTGATCGGCCTGTTGGCCACGAAGCGCGCTTTCGCCCAGGCTCGCGGCCTCGACAAGATCGTCGCCTTGGCCAATTTGTGTTTCGCCATCCCCTTGGCGGTTTTCGGCGCGGAGCATTTCGCTGCTGCCAGAGGCATCATGCAGATAGTGCCCAAGTTTATGCCCTGGCCCCTATTCTGGACCTACTTCGTCGGCGTTGCATTGTTGGCCGCGTCCTTGAGCATTGCTGCGAAAATTCAGGTGCGCTGGTCGGGCCTGTTGTTCGGAATCATGATGTTTCTCTTCGTGGCGATGATGGACTTCCCCGGAACGCTGGCCGACCTCCACAACCGGATTTCCTGGGTGCTCCTGGCCCGCGAGATGTCGTTCGGCGCCGGCGGCTGGGTTCTTGCGGGAGGCGCGCTGGCCAGACGCGACGCGCCGGGAACGAGCAAGCTCATCACCGTGGGCCGCATCGTGATCGGCATCGCCGCCATTTTTTACGGCGTCGAGCACTTTCTTCATCCCCTCAATGTCCCGGGCGTTCCTCTGGAAAAACTGATGCCCACCTGGATTCCAGCCCGCGTGCTCATTAGCTATTTGACCGGCGCGATTCTGTTCGTGGCAGGAGCAAGAATTCTGGGAAACAAGACGCGCCCGGCTGCGACCTATCTCGGCACCTGGATTTTCCTGCTGGTCTTGTTCGTCTATGGTCCGATCCTGATCGCCTCGCTGCTGGACCCGAGCACCGACGTCAAGGTCGAGGGGATCAATTACTTCTTCGACACGCTGCTGTACGCCGGAACGATTCTCGCGTTGGCCAGCGCCACGCCCCGCACCGATCAAAAATGACGGCTGCCAACCTGCGAAGTTGAGGGCTAGTTATGCACGTGCGGGCTCTGCGCCGGGTTGTGGCGGGGGCCCGGCGGCTCTTTCACCACTTTCACTTGGAAACTCACCGGCAGGTCCTTCGGGGGGAAGCACTGCGCATTGTCGCAGGCTTGGTAGCGCAGCACGCCGTGCATCACGTACTTACCCGGCACCACGGAGCGCAGCGGATGCACGGCCACCACGATGGTGAAGTCTCCCGTGTAGATGTTCAGCGCCTCATCCGGCGAAAAGGGAAAGCTCACATCCTGGCCCTGCGGGTATTGGATCTTTCCCAGAACGATGTCGGTAGGCAGATCCATCTTCAGCGCCGTGGGAATCAGGAACTCCGACCTTGGCGTGTTGGAGTTGATGTGAAAATCGCGGGCCACCCGGAAATTCAGGTCCACCATGGTTTGCGTCGTGCGCGGCGCCGTGACCAGCGGCACGGGCGCGATCGTGACGGAAGGCGCCTTCCCGGATTGCGCCAGCGCCTCCGCCACCAGGAGAACAAAGGAAAAAAGCGCGCGCGAAAAGATCAGCGCCGGTCTATGGCGTGGAATCATCCCAGAACCCAATAGTAGAGCCATCGCCGTCCGCTTCCTATTGTCATTTCTGAGCCTGCGCGCCTGCGGCTGTCGTCTGGCTGGCTCCCGGCTGCGCATTCAGGGCCTTCCTGATCGAATCCTCTATGTCGGCCTTTCCTTTGAGCCCGATAATCTTGTCCACAATCCTGCCGTCGCGGTCAATAAAGAAACTCTCCGGCATCGCCGGGACGGCGTACGCGTCCGCCACGTCATTCTTCCCGATCAGCACGGGATAGTTGACTCCCATTTTCTTGGCGAACTCGGCGATGTCTTCCTTGCTGGAGTCATCCATCGCTACCCCGACAATCTGCAGCCCCTGCGGTCCGTACTCACTCTGCAGTTCCACCAGCCACGGCATTTCGATCTTGCACGGGACGCACCAGGTGGCCCAGAAGTTCAGCAACACGGCCTTGCCCCGCAGGTCTGACAAGCGCACGCTCTTGCCGTCCAGCGATTCGAGAGTGAAATCAGGCGCGTCCGTCACCCGGGCCGTACCGGGCATCCGGCTTGGCCCTGTACGGCGCGCCATATGAAAACCGAAATACAACATGCCCGCAACAACCACGGCCGCCACCACCAGCGCCAGCGGATTCCGGTTTCGCGGTTCGACCGGTGGCGGGATTGGACCGCTTGCTTGGTCTACCGGAGGCTCGTGAGAGTTTTCACCCACAGACATAAACTACACCTTCCAACTACAACGCAAAACGATTCAGGAACGACAGCCAGCTCGAGATCAGCGTAAATCGTCCGATCACCAGCAGCACGCCCAGCGCGATCATCAGGCCGCCCGAAGCCACTTCGAGCGCGTGCATGTGCGTGCGGAATCGGCTATAGAACTTCAGAAAGCGTTCCATCAGCAGCGAGGTCAGCAGGAACGGCACGGCCAGTCCCAGGGAATACACCGCGAGCAGGAGAATCCCCTTCATCAGCGTGTTCTCTTCGCTGGCCAGCGTCAGGATCGCGGTCAGAATCGGCCCCAGGCACGGAGTCCACCCAAACGCGAAGGCAAATCCAATGACGAATGCGCCGATGGGCGTGCTGCTGCCTTTTACGCTGTGCAGGCGCGCATCGGTATAGAGCGCTTTGATCTTGAAAATGCCCGTCAGGTGCAGTCCGAAGATGATGATGACCACGCCGGCCACGATCGAGAGCGTGTGCTTGTAGTGCGCCGCGAGTTGGCCGATTTCCGTCGAGATTGCGCCCAGGGTCACGAACACCACGCTGAATCCCAGAATGAATCCGATGGAATTCACCATGACCCGGCGCATGAGCTGCCCTTGCGGAGACTTCAGTTCCTCGACGCCCGCCCCCGAGATCAAAGAAACGTATCCCGGCACCAGCGGCAGCACGCACGGCGACAGGAACGAAATCAGGCCGGCGACAAACGCGGCAAGGGGAAGCGGGAGGCTCGACATGGGTTTCTATTGTACCTGCTTGGGGTTACCCCCTTCAGCGGCTACTCATAAGACGCGCGCGCCCGCATTAAGTTGCAGGCTCGGCGATAGGCCTCGCACGTGTGCCTTGGTGTCCCCCTGTCGTAACAAGCCCTTATTGAACCACACAAGACACGAAGGCGTACCCCGGAACCCCACTCCCTCCTTCCTCATTACCGTGCCTTAGGAGGAGGTTTAATCTCTTGAATTTGCGGCGTCGGCCCGGGCGCCGGCATCGGCGGCGGCTGCTCCGACATTACTTTGCTGAACAAACCGATCGGCAGCATCGCGTAGAGCACGGCCCGGTTATCCTCCTGCCGCACCTGCAGGCTGTCGAAAAAAGCCTTCACGTCTTGGTCGCTGCCGGGTGACCCTACCGATGTTTCCGCGCTGTGGAACATGCCGAGGAATGCGTTCATCTTCTCAGCGATCCCCCGCGCGTCCTGCTCGTTGGCGGCCCATGCCTCTGCCCGCAGATGCAGCACGCCGGAGCGCAACGGCAGATGCAACGGGTTGTAGCTGGCGGAAACGACCAGATCGGCGGGCCTGGGAAAAACCGCGGACCATCCTTCAAACTCCGGAACCGAAGGCTCGATGCGCGCCATCGCCCAGACCGGGCTAGCCAACTGCACCTGCTTGTAGTAACGCCGCAAGAAGGCCGGGCCTGCAAACGGCGAGGCCAGGCGCCGCGATCGGTCCACCATGCCGTGAATCACCGCGGGATCGTCGTGGTTGGAGGCTGCGACCGTGTCTACTCCCAGAATTGCGATGCGGAACGTCCGCCCGTACATCGGAATCGTATAGATGTCCACCGAGTGGTAGTTCTCGACCGACTGCGCGGTCCGCTTCAGATATGCGACGCACTTGCTGCCGTCAAACCGTCCGCTCAGAACTTCGGAAAAGCGCGGCTCGGGCGTCCGCCCGCCCGTCCCTCCGCCCGGCCAGTTTTCCGGGTAGTGCATGGCAAAGGCCACCGCGTCCAGGTCGCGCTCGAAGTCAAATCCTGTTTCCTCGATGAAGCGCTCGTATTCCGGATCGTGCGAGACTGGAAAGAAAGGCTTCCCGCTATTAGCCCTGCGCACCCAGCCAAAGTTGGCATAGAAGAAGGCGTCGGCCCCGGGCAGCAGCCGCGCGGGCTCCGGCGGGGCGTGCTTCCGCAGCTGGACCGCGAACGTAACCGCCGCGGCTATAGCTACGACCGCTAAAGCGATGGGGAGAGTGCGTCTAATTCGCATGTATTGCGGTCAGGATTGAAATAATAGCACCCTGAGGAAGGATCGTGGTCCGAGGATCTGCTTGCTGTGACCCACGAAGAAGTAGAAAAAGAGGGCCCACGAGGTGCGGGCCCAAGAAGTAATTCGGAGCGTTCGTATGCGCTGGAAGGTACGGGCGCCGTCGGCAACTTGTTCCCCAGGCTGCATCTAAAACAGACCTCAGACCCCAGACGTCGAACTCAGCCGACCCGGTCCGACGTCCGAGGTCCGGCTTCTGGCCTGTTAGTCCAGTAGCCTCAATAGGTTGCTTGCACCGCAAGTTGCCCCTGTGATACCTTAGCTAATTGTCCCGAACATCTGGAAGGGATCAGAGGGATTAGTTTGCGCGACGGCGCATCTGTCCCCAGGTGTGCTGGCGTAGCTCAGTCGGTAGAGCATCTGATTTGTAATCAGAGGGTCGGGGGTTCGAATCCCTTCGCCAGCTCCAGAGTTGAGGCGGTTTGCGGGCGTGAGCGAAGCGGGAGCCCGCAGCCGAAATCCCGAACCCTGAACGCCGAAAGGCGGAAGGGGAGGGAACTCAAAGTACTAAACCGAATTTCAGAAGCGGTATTTTCCGGCAGGCGGCGGACTCGGTAGCGCAACAGGTTTTTCCAACGCACTCCATTCGGAACTTTTCCGGCGTGTAGCGGTCTTCACGGCGTCTTTGGCGGGCCTTGGCTTCCCTGTGTTGCGAAAAAGGTATTGCGAAAAGCAGGCTGGCACGTGTGTTGTTTTCCCCGGGTTGGGCGCCAGCGCTTCTAAGCCTCTGCTGAGACGGTGTATCGAAGGTGGTGCCGAACGAGCGCCGTAGCCGCATCGCCCGTAAGTTTCTGCACAGGTGGGTGAGTGGTTAAAGCCGACAGACTGTAAATCTGTTCCTCCTAGCGAGGTACGGAGGTTCGAATCCTCCCCTGTGCACCATGATTTTCGTGAGTCGCTGATCTTGTGAACCGCCTGTCCATTGCGCTGGCCTGCTACGTCGTGCTGGGAGTGCTGACGTGGGCCACGATTACCGACCCGAAGATTCGGGCGGCAACGCTGGTGATCCTGGCGCTGTTTGCGGTGAAGTCGGTGCTGCGGCGTAAAGACGTTCTGCATCCTGACAAGAGCAGTGACCCTGAGTAGCGTTTTGGTGAAGGCTGACGGCTGATAGCTGACAGCTGCGTTTCCGGGCCGATGTAGCTCAGTTGGTAGAGCACTCCCTTGGTAAGGGAGAGGTCATCAGTTCAATCCTGATCATCGGCTCCATGGATCTGGGTGCGGGAGTTCGGATGCACGACACCTGGCAGATCGTTAAGTGGATTTGGGTGGGAGTTAGCTTCATCTGGCTTGGCGTGCAGTGGCTAGCTTGGCGACGACTGAAAGGCGACGTAAGAAGACGGAGCGTGAATGTCTTGTGGGTCGTGCTCGTCCTGTATCTCGTATGGGATTGGATCCGGACTGTTTTCGAGAATCCGGAGGCCGTGAGGATCGGGATGCTGGTGGTCGGAGCTGCGGCGATAGTTGCGACTGTTCTGCTCGTCCGCATGTTGCTTAGTCCGGACAGGGGAAAGATGACGGACACTCAAGGCGACGCTGCGGAAGCGATCCAGTCGTTGAAGTTGAACTGAGGGCTGACGGCTGATAGCTGACAGCGGGTTTACCGGGCGGGAGTAACTCAGTGGTAGAGTCACAGCCTTCCAAGCTGTTGGTCGCGGGTTCGATTCCCGTCTCCCGCTCCAGAGTTGAGCCGTCTAGCGGGCGTCTGAGCCCGCTGGCGAAATCCCGAGCGCTCTTTGCGAGGGATCTCATAAAGGTGCGATGACAGTGGCTTTCGAACAGGCTGCCATCAAGGTTCAGAAGGAGCAGGAGTTCGCCCGGCTGCAAGCGGCAGTGGAGCAGGCGTTCTTGCCCGAAAAGGCCGAGCGCTTCCTGAAGCAGCTAAATCGCAAAGGGATTCGCGTTCGCGACCTGGACGCGGTGCTGGCGCAGCGCGTCCTCGAAGGTTTCGGCGAATCGGGACTGAATGCCCGTCAGTTGTATGACGCGCTGCCGGTTTCCGATCGGGCGTTGATGCGCGAGTTTTACCTGTCGAAGCTTGAGGGCGTAGACATCGCGCTGCGGCACAAGTTTAAGAAGCTGTACCAGTATTACTGATTTAGATCGAGGACGAGGCAATTTTATGGCGAAAGAGAGATTTGAACGCACCAAGCCGCACTGCAACGTAGGCACGATCGGACACATTGATCACGGCAAGACGACGTTGACGGCGGCCATCACCAAGGTGTTGCAGAAGCACAACCCGAAGATCGTATTCCG